>WPCH01269918.1_pt1 | contig 20316 bp, 9 predicted proteins | sample 5399881 | NCBI WGS metagenome assembly WPCH01 (sample SAMN12869468, study PRJNA574797) | sludge metagenome | isolation source: wastewater treatment of pH5 | place: China:Beijing | collected 2019-05-20
TTAATAACATCATTGAAACATGAATGGATTTATCTGTATATCCTTTCTCGTAAAGGCATTGGTTCTGGTGTAAAAATATAACACTTGTGCAATGAATCTGTAAATCTTAGACATACTGATACTATTACTCTACAAAAGGGGTGTGTGATCAGTATGAAAAAGGGAACTTTGTTTAAATGGAAGCACTATCAGCCAGATATTATTCTATTAACTGTACGTTGGTACGTACAATCTTAGTTTTCGTGATTTGATAGAAATGATGGAGGAAAGAGGACCATCCTTGGCTCATACAACGATTATGCGGTGGGTCCCTCAATATGGGACGGAGTTAGATAAGCGAATTCGACGTCATCTCAAACAAACGAATGACTCCTGGAGAGTAGATGAAACGTACATAAAAGTAAAAGGACAATGGATGTACCTATATCGTGCCGTTGATTCTGAAGGGAACACGATTGATTTTCATCTCAGTAAATCTAGAAACCATAAGGCTGCAAAGCGATTCTTCAAGAAGGCTTTGCGGTCTTTTCATATTTCAAAACCTCGTGCAATCACAGTTGATAAAAATCCCGCCTATCCCATTGCTATCAGCGGGTTGAAGAAAGAGAAAAAAATGCCGTTAGGCATCCAAATCAGGCAGATAAAATATCTAAATAACATCATAGAGCAAGACCATTGTTTCATTAAAAAACGTATATGCTCTATGTTAGGACTTAAATCTTTTCGCACAGCTACATTTATTCTTGCAGGAGTAGAAGCCATTCATATGATAAAAAAAGAACAGATTGATTTACGGGATCAGTCTGTTCAAAATCAAAAACAATTCATTCATCAATTATTTGGATTAACAGCGTAAAGAACGATTCCGGTAGGAATCCTCATTGTTTTTTGGAATGTATCCTTTATTTGCACCAGAACCAACAGCCACTTCTATATTGAGTGGTTTTGAAGCCATGCATATGCTGAAAAAAGGACCACTTCACCCACAGGTGAAGTCTGACCAAAATGAAGTTAGATTCATACATAAATTGTTTGGAATTGCATTGTAAACTGTCATTTAACAGTCCATATAGGTTCTATGTTTCTATCAAATGGTTTTGCATCAGAACCTCTTTGAATGTCATTACAAATAACAAAGATAACATTAATATAATTACCGAAAAAAGACACCCTAAGGTGTCTTCCTCCGACTTGAACCATCTTAATTTTAATAATATGTATTGGACTCCCATCCAAATATTATTTTACCATGTTAAGTAATGTTGTGCATTGAGAAAAAATAAAAGCACTCTTTCGAGTGCTCATTTTATGCAGATACAGTAGCTTTATTTTTACGGAAGATGCCCATTAATCCGCCAATTAATAATAATACTCCTGGTAATAAGTAAAAGATAGAAATACAAATAAATCCACCAATAGCAGCGATAGTCATCATGATTCCGCCAACTTTCGCTTTACTTCTTACCATAACAGAACCAACGATTCCTAAGATTGATAGGCCTACAGCACCCCAACCTAATCCGATAATCGTATTTGCGCCTTCAGCTTCAAAAGCAGCTCCCATACCGCCGATCATTAAAGCGATAAATGCACAAATAACACCGAAAATACCACCAATAAGTCCTAATACAAATTCAGCTGTTCTTTTCATTTAATTTCTCCTTATTTAGCAGGTGTGAATTCAAATTTCACAGATTTATCATCTAACGTAAAATTAGGTTTATATGTACCTGTATATTTATCTGAGTCAGCTACATCAAAGTACATTTTTCCTGTAATTTGATTACCTGGGCCAATATTCTCGTTCATAAAAGCATTATCTGCGCCGAAATATTCTTTGAATTGGTTGCCATTAGCATCAGCAATCTTCAATTCTTCTGTTCCGATATAAGCATCTTTCTTACCGTTGTTTTTCGCAGCGAAATCAATTTCTAGTACTTTCCCTTTTTCAGCTTTTGAATACTCATTAGGTTCAACGAATTGAGCTGAATTGAAAGTGATTTGTAATCCATTAACTTCTACTGTTTCTCCAGTTTTATAAACTTTGTTTTCAGTAGATGCTTTTTTGTCCTTTTTTTCCTCTTGTTTAGAAGATTCGTTTTTACTTACTTCCTTAACTTCAGTTTCGCCACAAGCAGCTAAACTAAAAGCAAGCGCTCCAGTTAAAGCAATTGTACCCATTTTTTTATACATTTTGTTTCCTCCAGTTATGTAAAATGTAAGATTTCCAAGATTATCATATCAGATGACCTGACTATTTTATGTCGTATTATGTCGAAAAAAAAAAAAAAGAGAGCGTTCGCTCTTGATGGAAAGTTTGGTAAAATAATGTAAAATTTCACCTCTGGTAAATGGAACTGATTTCTTTTATGATGAAATCAAATCATAGTATATCTTTGTTGTTTTGTAGCATTTTAACGTACAATGAAACTTGCTTAGCAAAACGACCTTGTTGACGTCCATCTAGCTCCTTATAAGCTTTTTGGATGTCAGTAAACTTATTATTAATTTTAATAATGAAAAGAAGAGAGCAAAAGCTCTCTTTTTATTTTATCTATAAATTCCAAGTCCAAATATCATCATTGTGATCAGTTACAATAAAGATGTTTAATTCTACCCTTATAATCACACAAAACACCTTCCAGTTAACCTAGACGGTGTTTTTAATAGTTGTTTAATATCTCTGTATTGTGAATTACATTGCTTAAATTAAATAACAAAAAAGTCGTTTAAAATCAGAGTCTTCTTCAACAATCAAGCGCCCGATTATTGAAGTTCGGTTTTAGACTAATCCACTTCACATATTTACTTTATGAAGCTTCAAGATGAAGACCGCTGCCACGATAAGAAGGGACACCGTCTGAAAAGTAACTGCGAACGCGCTTTGCCCACTTGCGTACAAAGCTGCGGGAGCGACGCCTTCGGGGAGAGAAAAATACCCCATAGAGTGGCTATGACTAGTGGCGTGGCAACCGCAAGTATAATTTTGACCGCTGCCCCTGTCTTGATATGATAACCCCAGTAACTGAACGCAGCCATTGCACCAAGCTCCAGTAGAAAGAATCCGGTGAGGACGCTAACACCTATCCATTTTATTTCCATCCGACTCTTCCTCCCAATAAAAAGAATTAAGAAACTAATGTTAATTTTTTTATATACAATATGTTTCGGTCATATTCTAAAATCCTGCCATTTAACTTAATGACAATCATTTCAAAATTCTGTGATTTTAGCAATCGCTTTATTCTAGAAAATGGCCCGATTGTTAAATAAAGGAATGCACTACAAACTAGATCTTTTTATCAAACTTTTTTTACAAATTATCAATCTTTATTATAAATGATTAAACTTTATATTAAATCAACACTTAGCATGATTTTTTTCCGGTTTTTGATTTTCACCTCTTTTATTAGATTGCATGATTTCTAAACATTTCTCTAAAACGGCCTCATTATCAATAATAATATGCAATTTTTTTCTAGCTCTTGTTACCATCTGATAGAGCATTTTTATATTACTATAACGGTAATCGTTTTTGCTTGTTAGTAGATTTTTATCGTAAGTAAAGTTAGAATCTATTACAACAATTACATTATCAAATTCCTGTCTTATTAGAATGTAAAACGTTTACTAATATATGACTAGTTTATTTCCATGTTTGGAGTACCCTGTTTCAATAGACAGTATCCAATCATTGATATCTTTCCAATCATAACCCTTATCTTTTAATTCTATAAACAATTCCCATTCCCGCTCTTTTTTCAGAAACTTATAGAAAACGAAAAAAAGGACACACCAATGGCATATGTATGCGTAGGTGTGTCCTTTTGCAAGATAGATTTAGAAGTATTTTGATACTTTTATCATATTATAAATCTTATTAATTTTATATAAGAATTAATAATTTTAAAATATTCGGTAGTTTTCTTATAAAATGGTTGTAGTTAAGGTTGGTTTAATACTTACATTCATATATACAATTTGTTAATCCAATTGATGACCTGCTACTAAAATAATACCTCTTTACCCATTATTTCTTTCACTATACTAAAAAAATTAACATGTTGAGGATTAACAGAAAAATTATTATGCATAGCGCATACTGATAACTTATACTGATCATCAATATCATATTGTTTAACAAAATATGGGTTTTTTTTATTATTTTTTATTATTTCAATTTGTTTAAAATCATGTTTTTTAACTAAAAAGGAATTAAGAGGAATTGTTAATCCTTCTCCTAAAACTTTTACATAACTTTCCTTTATAGTCCAAAGATCATAAAAATAATCTAGTTTCCTTAGTGGATCTATAGAAAGCAAATCATTATATTCTGCCTCTGCAAAAAAGCTTTTTGCTATTTCAAATTCAATTGGCTTTATCAATTCAACATCTATACCAATTGAAAATTTATCTACAGCACAAACAACCCAATCGCCCGAATGAGAAACATTAAATTCGAAATTAGAAACATTATGTAAATACGGCTTTCCATAAAGATTATTTTTGAATTCAATTTCTTCATTTGAAATACTATATTTTCTTATAATCAAACTTCTAACAAGAAGGTCCGCAATAAGGCCCCTATAACTATCTTCTTTCCTGTGGAAGTTCTCAATCTTTTTTCGCTTTTCATTAGAAACATAACCTAGTAATTGTTTAAATAATCTAGTTTCTATTTTATTAGGAATTCTTACAATATATACTTCTATCATTTAAATTCCACCACCTTTATAAACCTTTTAAGTTTCTTTAATAGATGTGCGAGTACCAACGTGTAAAACTACGAAAAAAATTGGAGAAGAAACAAGAGAAGTCATTCCCTTTTTGGTGTTTTTCTGATAATTCCCCTATAAAAAACATAGAAATATTAAAGTCTCATTTATAATATTTTACTTTGAAAATCGGATGAACTTAATGTTTTATTTATTACTTTAACAACTTCTTCTGTAAAATCATTAATAAAAAAGTGCCCTCCCAGATATCCATAAAAATAGCATTGTTTACTAGTATAATCAGTCCACTCTATCAATCTTTGATTATCTACTAGCTTATCATCGTAACCGTATAGAATAGAAATATTAAATGTAAAAGGACTTATTTTTCCTTTAAGCTCATAAGTTTCAACTAGTTTAAAGTCTGCTCTAATGATCGGGAGAAACATATCTAATATTTCATCATAAGATTGTAATTCTAATGGAATTCCCCCTAAGTCTACTATGTATTTCTTTAGTTCTTGATCTGGTAAAGTGTAACGCTTTTGCTGATCTATAGTATGAACAGGTAGTCGCCCTGAGAAAAATGCATGTATTGGACTTATTCCTTTGACATCATGGATTTTCTGAATCATTTCATATACTAATAAAGCTCCCACACTATGTCCAAATATCGCAAATGGAGAACCATCTAAATTAGGTTTCATCAAATCGTAAATATCTAATACCGCTTCTTCCATACTTGTATATACGGGCACTTTCAAACGTTTCCCTCTTCCAGCTAATTCAATAGGGATAATCTCAATATCCTTGTTTAAATAATCCTTCCAATTGTAGTAGGCTGACGAAGACCCACCTGCATGATGAAAACAAAAAAGCTTAATTTTTGAAACCATATGTCATTCTCCTATTATTATTTATCTTTAAATATATTAGATTTATCAACATTAATTCATTTAAAAATTTTATACCTGAAATAGGAATATGCATAACTTAAAATTGCTTATAAGTCTGTGTTATGAGGATTTTTTATGTTAAAATACTTTAATTTACCATATCGCTCCCTCCTCCGTTTCAATAATAGAATTAGTACTTCATTTCTTTACCTAGCATCCTATAATATGAAGAAAAGTTTTCAATTTTGCCAACAACTGCTGGATTTATGAGCCTGCATATTTTTATTAATTACGATAAGCCTGCTTTTTAATTTTGTCGATTTTTTGATTAATTTCGTAAATTTTTGCTAAAATCTCCTCTTGCTCTTCTTCATTTACAGGACTATCTGACAAGTAATTCTGCCTCTTGATTTCCAAATAGAAAAGTTCATTTTGCATTTCTACTGTTAATTTTGATTCTTTATTTTGTTTCTCCCGCTCATAATCAGAATAAGAGCCTTCAAATACTCTTTTGCTTGTGCTTCCTAAATCTAGTATTCTATCTGCAATTTTTCTCAAAAAATATTTGTCATGTGAAACAGCAATTATCGTACCTGGAAATTCTTGAAGCGCCTCTTCAATCGTCTCTCTCGTCTCAATATCTAAATAATTATTCGGTTCATCGAGAATGAGTAAGTCGGCGCCGGAGAAATATAATTTTACAAAGGCGACCCTACATTTTTCACCCATGCTTAAATGAGATATTCTTTTGAGCACATTATCTCTTTTAAACAGAAAACAGCCGAGAATTGTCCTTGCCTCTGTCTGAGTTAAATTAGGAATTTTCATAATATGATCCAATATTGTATCGCTTCCGTCCAGATCACTAAGCTCTTGTGAAAAATAACCAACCTTACATCTAGGATGAAGCTGTACCATTCCTTCTTCCGGCTGCTTCCGTCCTAAAATAAGCTGAAGTAGAGTAGTTTTCCCGGAACCATTTGGCCCAATTACAGCTAATCTCTCGGAGCGTTTCACATCTAAGTTAAAATCCTTAAAAATAGGAATACCATCATATCCAAATGTCATTTGACGTATTTGCAAAAGACGTGAGGCTCCAAAATCTGTTTCATGAAAATCAAGCTTCACTCGATCTGCTTCTTTGTACTTTTCTATTTTATTTTTCTCAAGGCGATCTAATGCTTTTTCAAGCGCCTTAAATCGTGAGGCGCTTTTCGTTGCCCTCGATGAGAAATTGTTTTTTTGCGCAGCAGAATCATCTTTTCCAGATGATTTTTGGGCTTGCTGGAACCATTGCTTATAACGGTTAATTGACTCTAATAACTCTTTCTTTTTTTGTTCCTGTTTGGCGTAAAGTTTCTGATGGGTTAATATTTCATGATCCTTCTGTTTTTTATATGCTGAATAACCGCCTTTGTACTTTTTTGTTCCTCCTGCTGTCAACTCATACGTTACATCAGCCACCTGATCAATAAAATGTCTATCATGAGAAACGAACAATACGGTTGTATCACTAGCTTTAATCCAATTCGTAAGCCATTCAATTGCATCTTTGTCCAAATGATTGGTTGGTTCATCTAAAATTAAAAATTTTGGATTTTTGAGCATCGTCCTAGCTAATTGCGCCCTAGTTTTTTCTCCACCACTTAATTGACTATAAGGCATGTACCAGCTTGCTGGGGGCAACTGTAATTGACTCAGGTGCTTTTCAATTTCCGTTTGAAATTGAAAACCATCCATTGCGATAAAACGCTCATAAAATGTCGTGTATTCCTCCATCAAGCCTTCTAGCTCCTCTTTTGTTACAATCGACATCTTTTTTTGAAGCTCATCAATCTTCTTTTGATAAGTTGCCAGCTCAGGACGAACCAAACTAACATATTCATAAAGAGTCACATCCGCTAGTTCCTCCATCTGTTCAACCCATCCCCAAGCATCTGCAGGATACCTTCTCATAATTTTTCCCTTTTCTAATTGCACCTTACCAAATAGTGCTTTAAGCAATGTCGTTTTACCAACACCATTACTGCCAATAATGGCTACTCTCTGCTTTTCTTCTATATCTAAATGAACGTTTTCAAAAATCACCTTTTCATTTCTAGTAGCTTTACACCCTTCTGCTTTTAACATAAGCATTTTATCGTTCCCCCTTAAAACAATCCCCCCACCTTTCATAAGAAAAGTGAGGGTAATACCTATCCTATTAAATGTTTTTTATATGCATTTCTAAAAAATATCCTTTTTCCCTCATCATTGAAAATAGTTTCTTTATATAATCAACTGAAGGCTCTGGCCATTCAAAACCGCACTGTTTTAAATAGTGAACTGTTACATCACATTTACTTTTTACTACGGCACGATACGCCTCATTCTCCTTCACAATATAATAAGTAAACCCTAAAATCTTTTGATAGTTTTTTTCATTAGCATAGGATTCTACTAGCAATTCATACTCATGATCTGGCACCTTATTTATTTCAATGCCTCCTAAATTAAACATTTTCTGTATATTAATTTTATACGGATTATAAATATGAAAAACAGGTTTATTACTATAAGAGGAGGCAAGTTTTAAAATTGCTTCACTACATAAATCCACTGGTGAAACATCTAATAACTGGCCAACAATTTCCTCTGAAACAGCTCCTAGATGATAGATAGTTTCAAGTGTATTTGCGAATGCATTCTTCCTCAAATTCAATTGGACGCATCCATCCACGTGTCGCCCTGTAATCAATCCTATGCGATAAATAGTTGCATTCACCTCTTTACGAGCAACGGCATGCATGACTTCATGCTCAGCTAAAAATTTACTTTTCACATAAACATTGTCATCTATCTCCTGCTCAATGAAAAAGTCTTCTTCAGTAAAAACTCTTTCCTCTTCACCTTTTGCGACATGACCTGCTACACTCATAGTCGAAATATAATGAAGTTTTTTATTGTCGCCTGCAAATTCCAATATTCTTTTTGTACCATTTATATTGAACTCTTTGAATTCGTTAAACTGTCCAAAGTGGTCCGTTTTAGCCGCGGCATGAAAGATATGCTCTGTTCGTTTTTTAATATCTTCGTATATGTCATAGGTTAAGCCGAATCGTTCTTTTGTTAAATCTCCGGCAACAATACTTAATCTGTCTGATGCTTGTTCTATCAAGTCAATATCCTTCGGAAAGTATTGTAAAAAGACTTGTTTGAGCCACTCTTCTGCTGTATATTGCTTATTTCTCCTTACTAAACAGATAATATGACCCTGTGTTGTACGTAGTAACCTTTCCAGCAAATGAATGCCTAAAAATCCTGTTGCCCCGGTCAAAAATACACCACTTTTGCTATGCAGCCTTTTATCATCAATCAAACTAAGCTCTGCTGGACGGACATATACACTATCATCGATTTGATTTTCTTCTATTTCCGTTTGATCACAGATAGCAGCTATCGTTTTTCCGTCAAAAAAGTCTTGAATCGATATCTCCCAGTCCTTATCCATCGTTAAGGCAAGAATCTTTAAAATATTGATAGAATTTCCGCCAAGTTCAAAGAAATCATCATGAATCCCTATAGAAGTAGAAGGTATATTTAGAACTTCTCCCCAGATCTCTCTCATTTCGGTTTCAAGTTTCGTTCTAGGCTCTATTTGCTGCTCTGCATCATTTTTTACTTGTATCGGTTTTGGCAGTGCTATCTTATCTATCTTTCCATTTTCAGTTAAAGGAAAGTAATCCAGCTTTATAAATTGTGAAGGAACCATATAATCTGGAAGCCTTTCTGAAAGCTGACTTTTTATTTCGTCAACGAAAAATGGCTGATCACAAATAATGTAGGCAATTAATCTTTCAGCTGTCGTACCCATATTATGTTGTAAAAGATAGACGTCCTTTATGCCGGGCAACGTTTTTATAGCATGTATAATTTCCTGCAATTCGACACGATATCCGCGTATGTTAATTTGCTCATCCGCTCTTCCAATGTATTCAATTGTTCCATTTGATGTCCATCGCCCATAATCTCCTGTTCTATATAAACGTTCTTTTGTAACCGGATGATGTATGAAACGTTCTTTCGTCTCTTCACGACGATTCCAGTATCCTCTTGCTAATCCAGCTCCTGCAAGACAAATTTCTCCCGTTACTCCTATTGGTTGCTCTTGGAATTGATCATTGACAATGAATACCCGGCAATTATCAATTGGGATTCCAATAGTTATGTTAGAATCGCTTTCAATTACACCACTTGTGGAAACAACTGTATTTTCTGTTGGTCCGTAATTATTGACAAGTTTATAAGAATGCGATTTACAAGTCTTCAACGCTTCACCGCCAGTTAAAAGGATGCGAAGTGAGCTGTTTGTCAAATGAGAAAATTGTTCGTAATAGGCCGTAGGCATAAATGCAATCGTAACTTGGTGACGTTCAATAAAATCATTTAGCTGATATATGTCCTGTCGTACATGAGCATCGACGATGTAAAGAGATGCCCCATAAGACAAACAAGGGAATATCTCCCATACAGAGGCATCAAATCCAAAACCAGCAAATTTCAAACAACGATCGGCCTCTGTTAATTGGAATCTCCTTTGATGCCACTGAACCAAATTCATTAATGAATGATGCTCAATCATGACACCTTTTGGATTTCCTGTAGAGCCGGAAGTGTAAATCATATAAGCTACATCATGCCCTTGTACTGTAATAGAATTGGACAATCCATTTTTCTCAAAATGATGGACATCCAAAAAGACCACTTCCTGTTCAAACCCTGTTAGCAAACTCTTATACTCAGATTCAGTCAGCAAGAAGGTGACTTCACTGTCTTTCAAGATATAGTCAATCCGTTTTTTAGGATATGCTGGGTCTATAGGTACATAAACTGCTCCAGCCTGTAAAATACCGAAAATTCCTGCCAGCATATTGAATGATGGATTTGTCATAATTCCAATCATCTCACCTTTTTTGATCCCTTGCTGCACAAGCCAATCGGCAATTGCATTAGCCTTTTCGTTTAATTCCTTATAGGTTAAAATTTTATCTTGATGCACCGCTGCTACGCTATCAGGGTGATGTTCAGTCCATAATTTCATCATGGTGCACACCGTCTGATTAACCGACAATGGATAAGCAGTATCATTTACACGCTCAATTAATTGTTTTTCTTCATCTAAACGAAAATCAATTTCATATAAGTACTGCTCCGTTCCCGTCAGATATTGCTTAACGAGCTCCACATAGTGTCTAGCCATCCTATCAATATTCTCTACACGGAATAGGTTTGTACTGTATTCAATATTGATGTGAAATTCGTCGTTTAACTGAGTGACCTCAAATGTCAAATCAAATTTCGCTGTCTTTTGATCTGTTTGAAGTGGTGTCCATAAAGAAACTTCCTCTTCTGTATGAAACGAAAAGACTGTGTCAAATAATAAATTCCGATTAAGATTTCTTTTAATCTGTTTACGTTCAATGAATTCATCGAGCGGATAATCAGCATATTTCATCATGCTATATACCTGATTTTTCACCTGCTCCAAAAAGCTAGTTATCGACATCTGTGGTGTTGTAACTGTTCTAATGGGCAGTGTATTCATTAATAGACCTATTGTATTTTCTAGGCCCATTTGACCTCTCCCTGAAACTGGGGTTCCTGTTAGAATGTCATTCTGACCTGAATATCGATGAAGAAGTATCTGATACAATCCCAGGAACAAAACATAAGGTGTCATTTCCTGCTCTTGCAGCTTCTCTAGAAGACCACGTCCCACTTCTCGATTAATTGAAATCGATATATAATCTCCTTCAAACTGTTGAACCTTTGGCCTGCTAAAATCAGTCGGTAGATTCAACACAGGTAGCTGACCATCCAGAATAGATTCCCAATGATTATTCGACTGGCTGTAATCTTGTTTTTGCTTCCATACTGCATAGTCCTTATACTGCACCTGTACAACAGGAAGTTCAGCTTTTTCATCAGCATACAGTGAGGAGAATTCATTTAGTAATATATCTATTGATACACCATCGCAAATTATGTGATGCATATCCAAAAACAGCAAATGCTCTCCATTGTCTACCTTCGCTATTTTTACTCTCATGAGAGGTGCTTTTTTCAAATTAAAAGGCTTAGTCCACGCAGAAATCCGTGAAGGTACCTCATCTGCTTTCAGTACTTCTTCTTCTATATCTAAATCAGAGTTAGCATGAACTACCTGTACTGCTTCGCCATTTTTCACTTGGAAAGAGGTTCGTAAACTTTCATGACGTTCTATTATTCTTTTAATCACTTTTTCTGTCTTTTGTTTTTCCAGCTTAAATGGCACTGTTAGAACAATAGGCATATTATAGGTTGTGTCAGCACCTATTAAATGACTAACTGCATAAATACGTTTTTGTGCAGAGGTCATCAGGTACTCTTCGGCCTCTTTAGCCACTGATATGATTTCTTTTTTTGCTTGACCCGTTTTGTCAATTTTATTAGCAAGCTCTTTTAAGAGTGGATATTCAAAAATATCCTGTAAAGAAATTGTTGTAAATAGTTGCTTTCTGATTTTGTTCATTAAATCTATAGCTTTTAAGGAATGTCCACCAACTTTAATGAAGTGGCTATTTCTCCCAATTAGATTTGTCTCCAGCACCTCCTGCCAAATGGAAACGAGCGTCTTTTCAGTCTCTGTGCAAGGCGGTACATATTCTTCCTCTATTTCTTTTTCAGGTATTGGAAGCAGCTGTTCATTTACTTTTCCATTTGGCGTTAAAGGCAACTCATCTATTGTCATGAAATGTACAGGAATCATATATTCTGGTAGAGTTTGCGCCAGCTTTCTTCTTATTTTCTGCGGCTCACTCTCTTTCTTCCACACGATATACGCACATAGATTTACTTGTCCTTCCTCATCATGATGAGCCACCACATAGCCATTCTCGATCTCATCCAACTCCAACAGCTTCGCAGTAATTTCACCCGGCTCAATCCTCATGCCTCGGATTTTAATCTGTTTGTCCAGTCTGCCAAGATATTCGATTGTCTGATCTCTATGCCATTTGACAAGGTCACCTGTTTTATAGAGGCGCCCATTTTGTTCGAATGGATCGGGTACAAAAGCACGATCCGTCTGATCTGGACGGTTCAAATAGCCCCTTGCAATACCTGCACCACCAATATACAGTTCACCAGGAATACCTGATGGTACAGGATTTCTTTCTTCATCAAGCACATAGACTTTTGTATTGTCAATGGGCGCTCCCAATTTAATTACCCCTCTGTTCGGTGGACAGGACCATACGAGTGTATCGACCGTCGCTTCGGTTGGACCATAATGATTGTATAAGTGGTACCCTTGCGATGTAATTTGGTTAGCCAATTGAGGATCCAACTTTTCTCCACCACAGATGACCACTTCTAAATTCTTAGCTTTTTTCGTTTGTCCAGCTAAAAGTGCACGTAAGGTTGCCGGAACGAATTGAGCAATGCGGACTTTGTGCTCATTCAAGAAGTCAATTAGCATTTCCTTTTGGAACACCACTTGTTTTTCCGCAATAACAACAACAGCTCCCGACATGAGTGGAATCAACGTTTCCTCCACACTAACATCAAAGGCAGAATTGGTCATATGAAGAATAGCATCTCCAGGAGCCACATGATACGTCCTTTCAAACCATTGCCATAAATTCAGTACACTGTGCTGTTCAATCAAGACGCCTTTCGGCTCCCCAGTTGATCCAGACGTATAAATCATATAGGCTAGATGATGCCCTTCTGCCACTGAAGGTGGATTCGTTGTACGCTCTCCTTCCATCCCCTCATCCAAATAAATCACTTTGCCTGAGTATGAGTCTGTTCTTTCTTTCAGCACCGACTGTGTAAGTAAAAGAGGGACCGCGCTATCTTTCAGCATGTACTCAATACGGCTATCTGGATATTGAGGGTCAATTGGCACATAGGCTCCTCCCGCCTTTAAAATTCCCAGCATCCCGATGAGTAGATCAAATGATGGGCGAACCATGATGCCTACCAACATATCCGTTCCAACACCTTGTTGAATGAGAGCATGTGCTAGCTGATTGGCACGACTGTTCAATTCTCCGTAGGAGATGGAGCTTCCTCTAAAGACAGCCGCTGTTTCCTCCGGACGCATCTCAGCCTGCTTTTCAAATTGAGCCGAGATAGATTGGTAGGAAGGTATCGGTACAAAAGTATCATTCATACCGGCCAATAGCTCTTGTTCCTCCTGGGAAAGCAACCCGATTTCACTGATTATTTGATGTGGATCGGCCACCATCGTCTCGATAAGATGTTCAAAATGTTTTGCCATCTGTTCGATAGTTTCTTTTCTGAATAAACTTGTACTATATTCAAACCGGCACCCAAGGCAATCATTAAGAACTGCAGCCTCCAATGTTAAATCAACTTTAGAAGTGTTATAGTCTGTATCGACAATAGACATTTTGACACCTTCAGACAGCTCATAACTCTCTTTGACATCTTGTAGAGCAAATACAGTCTGATAAATAGGATTTCTGCTTGGATCACGATTGAGTTTCAGTTGCTTGGCTAGTTCATCAATAGGGTATTGCTGATGATTCAGCATACCAAGCATATCGCGTTTGACTTCTTGGCAAAATTGAGCGAAACTAACTGTTCTGCCAACTACCTTCCTAATAGGAAGAGTGTTGACAAATAATCCTGTAATCCTTTCTATATTTGAATGAATGCGTCCTGATATAGGCGTACCAACGATCAAGTCATCTTGACCCGTGTATTTTGATAACAAGACAAAATATACTGATAAGAGACTCATATAAAGCGTCAGGCCGTGCTTCATAGAATAATCTTTTAGTTTGTTTAGTAGATTTATATTTAATTCAAATTCAAATGTTTTTCCATCAAAAGATTGCACATCTGGCCTTGGGAAATCAGCAGGCAAATTGAGCTGTTCTGTATGGTCAACAAGAATGTCCCTCCAAAAATCTCGGTGTGCAGAAAACCGATCTGCTTCTAATTGGCGATTCTCCCATACAGCGTAATCTTTGTACCCAAGTTCCAATTGTGGCAAAGTTCTCCCCTGATATATCAATGCCAATTCTTCCATAAATACTTGGAGAGACATACCATCGAAAATAATATGATGAAAGTCTAATAATAAAACATGTTTTTGAAGAGATTGTATTTTAATCAACCGTGCCTGCATCAAGGGAGGCTTGTCCAATGAAAACGAATGAGGCGAAGCGCAAATAATCTCCTCTATTTCAGATTCCTTGTATACATCATAATCCACATGCAAGGAAACGTTTGTATGAACTTTCTGCTTAATGACGCCATCTTCTTTTATAAAAGCGGTTCTAAGCGATTCATGTCGATTGACTAACTTTTGCATTGCATCTATAAGCGCACCCGCGTCAAGTGGCCCATCTATTTGGAATACACAAGGTATGTTAAACAGATTAGCGTCTGTAATTAATGATCTTGTGTATACCCCTTCTTGCGCAGCTGTCACAGGATAAGAATCACTCTTCTTAGCAGGTAGCAGCTGTTCAAAATTGCCTATCTTCATTTTTTCTTCAATGACATCTGCCATTGCAAACAAAAGTGTATTAGAAAAAATATCCCCTAGCGTCAGTCGAATCCCGAACTCATTCTCAATCTCATTCAAAAGTTTTAATGCTTGCAATGAATGAAAACCTAGCTGGATAAAATCAGAAGTTGCATGTAAATCGTCTACCTTTAGCGTTTTCTTCCAAACTTCGGCTAATTTCGCCTCAACTGCTTTATGAAACAAACCTGTCTCTTCCTTTTCCTTGAAAAAGACTTCAGGCTCTGGCAGCTCTCTCCGATTGACTTTGTGGTTTTCAGTTAAAGGCAATCGGTCTAATTGAATAAAATATGTCGGGACCATATAGTCCGGCAGCTCTCTAAATAAAAATGCTTTTATTTGATTTGTGATATCTACTTCATCTGATTCAAAGTAAGCAGCCAATACGGTTTGATGGGAGTTAGGTTTAACAGTCTTTACAACCGCTCTCCTCACCAAAGAGTGCTGAATCATTTTTGCCTCAATCTCTCCAATTTCAATTCGATGCCCTCTAATTTTGACTTGAAAGTCATTGCGCCCAAGAAACTGAATATTTCCATCAGGCAGCATTTTCGCTTGATCCCCTGTCTTATACAGCCTTTCAGAGGGATCATAAGGGTTTAAGATGAATTTTTCCTCTGTCAGCTCTGCATTGTTCAAATAGCCTCTGGCGACGCCTTTTCCACCAATGTACAACTCCCCTATATAATGAGGTGGAAGAAGCTCCATGTTTTCACTAAAAATGTACATTGACATATTTGATAACGGTTTACCGATTGGCGTAATACCCTCATAATCTGCAAACGCCTGCTCAGAACAATAAATGCTCGATTCAATTGTCGCTTCAGTGACACCATATGTATTAAAAATTCGTATACTCTCACCATAACGTTCTAAGAGACGTTCATAGTCTTCTTTCAAACAAGAATCAGCACCCAGCACAACCAATTCAAGAGAAGTATGCTTAATCCCTTTTTCATACATGTCATCTAAAAGAGGAACAATTAAAGCTGGTGTTGATTCCAGCATTGTAATCTGATGTGTCTCAATCAAATTTTGAATACGTACTAAATCACGCTTTGCTTCTGACGAACAAATGACAAGGGTTCCTTGATTCAATAAAGCTCTTGCCATATCCCCAGAAAAGACATCAAACGAAAAGCTGGCCATCTGTAAGATACAAGGCTTCATTTCTTGAAAACCGTATGCTTCGTTATAGGCTTTCCACATATTTAGATAATTCCGATGTTCAATCATAACCCCCTTTGGCGTGCCTGTTGTTCCAGACGTATATATGATATAGCATAAATCTTCAGGCTTCGTCAGGTTTTCAATAGAAGATGTCGGCTGTTGCTGAATTGCTTCATCTTGAAAGTGGATGCATTCAATAGAAGCATCTTGTTCTACTCTATTTACTTGATCCGTCAGCAAAATCACAGAACTGCTGTCTTTTAGAATAAATTGGATTCTCTGCTCTGGAAATTCGGCATCGATTGGGACATAAGCTCCACCTGCTTTCATCACCGCTATCGATCCAACGATCATATCTTCTGTACGATTAGTAAGAATAGCAACTGTTTTTTCTCGTGTTATCCCCTTTTGTCGAAGGAGTCGTGCAAGCTGATTCGACCGCTCATCCAGTTCCTTATACGTCAGTGTGCGCTCCTCACAAACAACCGCTATCTTTTCAGGTATTTTTTTTGCAATTCTTTGAAAAATCTGTTGGAAATATTCCTCCGGTTCATGACAGACTATTTCCATTTGCTCCCTAAAATATAAGGATTGATCAGTAACTGTTAATAAATCTAAATTTCCAATCTGCTGCTGCGGAGCCAATAATGCTTTAGAAAGTAAAAGCATTATTCTATTAAACATGTCGCGGATCTCTGTCTCTTCAAATAAATCAACTCTATAGTCGATTTCAAATGCAATGTCTTCCCCATTTTTTACAATATGAAAGGCGAGATCATTGATTTCATAACCGTTATATAAAAAATCAACATTATATCTAATCCCATCTGTCTTAGGGAAATCCACCTCCAAATATTGTAAGGAAGTTGTATACAAATAATCATGCGTGCTGTGCTTTTTTCGCCAATCATTTAAAATACGATTATATGGATATTTTTGATGCCTCATTGTTCTAATCTGCTGCTGATTTAAATTTCTTACGAATGAAGAAAAAGTGAGAGCTGGATTAACCTCTACACGAAAAGGAACAGTGCTAACAAGCATGCCAAACAATTCCTTTTCACGAAGCGTTGTCCGATTGGAAAACATTGTACCGATTACAATATCCTTTTTCTGACTCATTTTGGACATATACAAGAAAACGCCTGACAAGAACAAATTAAATAAACTAATATGATTCTTAGTCGAATATTCTTTCAACTTTTCCGCAAGAGATTTCGGAACTGCTTTAGACAGCCGTATTGCTTTCGCACTGCTGCAATAATCGTTGCTAGGCTTAAGAGATGTTAATTCTGGCCTACTTTGGAAAATCTGTTCCCAATAAAGACGATCCTTTTCATAACGCGGACTTTTCTCGTATGTCTGCTCCGCTTCAATTTGCTCGATAAACGATGGACTTTTCACCATATCGATGACCGCACCACTTGCTAAATCAGTGTAAATGGAAATAATGCTCTCTATGCAACTCATGACAGACACAGCATCTGAAATAACATGATGAATATTCACATAAAGAAAGCACTGATGCCTGCTTTCTTTAAACACTTTAAAATCAAAAAGATCCTCGTCCTCTAGTGGTAAAGGTTGCTGAAAGTGGGCAAGTGCAGCCTCTTTTACACTTTCAGTGCCTGCATCTTTTAACTCGATAATTTCTATTTCTTTTTCAATATATTCAGCTACGTACTGAACTGGTTCGCCTTCTTTTCTAGAAATCATACGTAAACGGATATTGTCTGTTCGTTTTATATACTCATTTATAGCAATAGAAATTAGATTATAAAGAAGGGGCTGCTCTGTAGCCAATTGTATAAGTGCCCCGTTGTTTGAAATACTTGTATTAGGATACATTTTTTCAACATACCAAATGCCCAGCTGTCCATTACTTAATGGAAAATAACGACTCATCTACATGTACCTCCTCATATATCCTTATTTTCTACAAACTGGCCTTGCTCCATTTTGATAAGATGATCAGCCTTATGGAAGTATTGATCGTCATGTGTAATTGCAATGACACACTTCCCTTCATCTCTTAACATAGGAAGCAAATTGTAGTAGAAGAATTTGCGATATTCTGGATCTTGATCTGCCGCCCATTCATCAAATAAACAAATAGGTCGATCCTCTAAATATGAAACTAGCAAAGCCAAACGCTTCTTTTGACCTGTCGACAGTTTAGTCGTGCTGAATTCACCATCTTTGATTGTGACCTTATCCTGAATTCTAAGAAGCTCAAGCAAGCTTTGAATTTCCTGCTCTCTTCCATCAATATCTATACCATAGAGACGGTCAAAAAGATAAAAGTCGCTAAAAATTGCAGAATAGTATTCTTGGATTTGTTCTGGTGTTTTAGAAACGCCGTTAATGAGAGTTTCTCCTCGATCAGCCGGATAAAGGCCGGTAACAAGCTTAGCAAAGGTTGATTTCCCACTTCCATTCCCTCCAGTAATAAAGGTAATTTCTCCAGCCTTAAATTCATAATCAATTGGTCCAACTGAAAAATCTTCTCCGCTTGTACCTTTATATTGGAATTGGACTCCCTTTAAAGTGAGAATCACTTTCTTTTCAGGCGACGGTTCGACAGAAATACGGTCTTCTTTTTCTAATTCAGCGACCTCTTCCATTAAACTATTAATACGTTTCCAGCTTACTTGAATCTGCATAATTTGCGGAAAAGAATGCAGCAGATAGGTGACAGGGCCAATCATATAAAGGAAAATAAAAACATAATTGTACAGCAATTCACCTTGCATTTTGAAAATCAATGGAAAGAGAAACGCCACAAATCCAACAACCGACAATAGAATCATGTCTTCCATAATAAAAGCGTTAGCGAACTTTAGGTCAACCTTTGTTCCCTTTTTACGATAGTCGCTGCAAGCTTCTTCAAAATTTTGTTGGAATGCCAGTTTTCTTGCTCTATTTAGCTTCAACTCTTTGAATCCTGCCAACATGTCATTAATAAAACCAAAAAACTTATTTTGAATGTCCCTTGTCTCTTCATACAGTCTAGTTGCTTCCCCTGCAACAAATAGATTGATTAGAATAGTGACCACAACAACGCCCAAAGACAAAACAAGGCCCCAAAAGCTCAACATACCCAAATAAATTAGACAGAAAAACAAAGTAATTAAATTGGTCGCACCAGTAACTGCTAAATGCATGCCTTCACTAATTTTTTCTGTATCATTATTTAAACAAGCACTGATTTTTCCTTTCTCAAAACGCTCCATTCGTTCAAATGGAATTTGCAACGTTTTATCAATCAGCTTAACCCTTTTTTCATAAACTACTCGATTGGTAATTACAGCAATCCTTGTACGAATGTATCGTTCTGCAATGATATGAACAACCAACCCAATTAAAAAGGCATAGAATAAACCATTCGTAAAGTTGTCTTTCGTATTTAACGATTGATTAATGATGTATATGACATACGTATTGCTCAACCCACTTACAGCCCCACTGATAATCATTAGCAGAAACTGTTCCTGCCCTTCTTTTTTATAAAATAAAGTAAGCGTATAGTAGAGAATATACAGACCTATCAATCCAATCGATAACCAATATACAATTGACATTTGTGTACTAACTGCTTGTAAATCGACAAACTCATATTTTAGCCACTTATAAGATTCATGAAGAACGTAAATTAAGGCCCCATATATAACAACTGCCACACCCAAAAGCAATCTATTCTTTGCCGATACAACAAGTGAACGCTCTTTTCTCAGAGCCTGTACAATGACTCTGTATAAAATAAATAAATTGATGCAAATAAACACGCCGATGACAAACGAAGCCCCTGTCAAGGCACGTCCAATATCTGCTAGTGATTGCTCACTGCTAAAATTCAACGTTATTCCCCCTTCAAAAACTCTAACTCTTTGTATTTTATTTCCTCTTTATTTCTCTCTACATATACAATGAAGGTTCCTTTTATTAATGCAAA
>WPCH01056962.1_pt1 | contig 20244 bp, 28 predicted proteins | sample 5399881 | NCBI WGS metagenome assembly WPCH01 (sample SAMN12869468, study PRJNA574797) | sludge metagenome | isolation source: wastewater treatment of pH5 | place: China:Beijing | collected 2019-05-20
TTGGCGGATTAGATGCAATCCCAGTTGTTGGAGCGGTAGGAAAAGGAGTAAAAGCATTCAAAGGGACGAGTGAATTAGCTGATTTAGCCAAATTATTAAAATTCAAAGAAGGAATGCCTGGTTTTAATCCAAATTTGGGTAAAAATGTGGTACAATCGCTTAAGGAAAATAATCTATTAAAAAATTTAAAAATACAAGGCTGGAAAACCGTAGATAAGATTAATGATGCGGACTATTTCATTAAAGGTCTAGTAGCAAAAGGTGTGGACTCCGTAACCCCATTCGTTAAAGGGGTAGAAATACTGCCAGATGGAAGTGTCGCTAGATCTGGAACGAACTATAGCGGGAAATTCCAAGAAGCCCATGATGCCTCAAAGGCGAGTATTCAGAGTAGGATCTCGAATTTGGAGATTGGTGGGGTTAAGGGGACGGGTGAAGGTACTCAAACTAAAAAAATTAAACCGACTAATGAAAGAACTGCAGAATATGAAGAAGCTATGACAAAAGCAGCTAGAGATTTACCTCCTTATAGTAGAAAACCTAATAAACCAAGAGATTTTGAAGAAAAAGTAGTAGATGATTCTACAGGAATTACTACTTATACATTTACATCTAAGAAAAATGGGGAAACTTATAAAGTTAAATATGATAAAGATGGTTACCCAATTTTTAATTCAAAATATGAAACATCTTTATCAGAGTCATATCATTTAGAGCCTGACTCAGTGCAGTTTAAATATCTCTCACAAAAATTATATGACGATATAATGAAAGATCCAAACTTAGCAAAACAATTCAGCCAAACAGATATTGAGTTATTCAAATTAGGTAAGAAGCCAAAATCAGTCACATGGCATCATCATCAAGAGACTGGTAAAATGCAACTTGTTGATTACTATGAACATCAGGTTGCGGGTCATACAGGTGGTAGAGCAATTTGGGGTGGTGGAGATGACGGTAGAACAGGTAAATTGAAGAAAATTATTTTGGAGATGATAAAATGAGCCGAGTAACTTGGCTATTTACGGATGGAGCGATAGATGAGCAAGTAATTATTGCTGTGGAGAATTCATTTGGTGTCAGATTTCCAGATGACTACCGTGAATGCATAAAAAAAAATAACGGTGGTTATCCTGAGCCTAATATTTATGATATTAATGATGATGAGGGTGGAGCAGTCTTTGATTGTCTATTAAGTTTTACAAACAAAGATGCAAATATAGAAGTTGTTTATGAATTAACTTCACTTCCGGAAGGTATTATTCCATTTGCAAGAGACCCATTTGGGGGACTTATTTGTTTTAATTACTGTGATACTAAAGATTCTCCGTCAGTAGTTTTCTATGATCAGGAATCAGTGAATGAGGATAAAATTAAATTAATATGCGACTCTTTTTCTGAATTGATTGAGAGATTATACTCTGATTGAGAAAAAAATGAACAGGAAAGAAGGTTAATTGTATGAGGAATTTAGATTTTGAATATACTTTTACCCCTATTGGCATTGAAGATATCGAAGATTTCGAAAATAAGTATGGTATATTGTTACCTGATGATTATAAACAATTTTTGCTGTCTAAAAATGGAGGGAAAACTGAGCAACGAAGATTTAAAACTAATGATACAACTAAGAAAGGCGTAATAACATCGTCTGTTTCAATGTTTTTTCCTCTATCAATAGAAAATGAAATAAATCTAGAAGAGAAATTAAGAAGTTATAATTTGATGCAAGTGGTACCAAGTAATTTTCTTCCAATTGGAATTGACCCCGCGGGGAGTTTGATTTGTTTATCAATTGATGGGAAAGATAGAGGTAGTGTATATCATTGTGATATGGATTACTTTGAAGAAGATAACGAGTTAAGAGAGGAATACATCCGACTAATTTCTAAAAGTTTCTCTGGATTTGTGGATAATTTATATATTCCTGAAAACTAATGATAGGATTTTATTGATTGGAATTAGTTAATAGTTGGTTAATCTCTTTAATTTAAACGGGGCTTTCTTTATGGTCTAACGACCTAGAGAAAGCCTCTTCTTTTTCCCCGAATTATTTAAAAGTACAACATAGGGTACGGGTGAAGTTCCTAAAGTTAATCCGAAAATTAAAGTGAATTTTAAGACTGGTTATGATAAGCATTTAATTGAAGTAAAAGGTTTTAAAGCAAAACCGACTATAGGTATAAAAGGTGGACACAACCTTGAAAACTTTGAATAGTACATTTTAGACAACTTCGGTGATCCGATAAAGAATATTAATCAAGGTGTAACAAAAACGCCACATTCGGATATTCTAGGTATTTATGAAGTTAAATACAAGCTCCCTGTTTATGACGGAATGAGCACGGCTTAACGGTGGAAAAAGGAATATCAGAATGTTCCAATTCCTGTTAAGGTTAGGATTAGTCAAACGGTTGATTTATTCGGATTGAGGTCCCTCCAAGTTGATACGGAAAAGCTTGGAAATCTAATTAGCAAGTTCGAAAGGAAAGTCGATGAAGTTTCTAACGGTACGGGTAATACTGTAAAAAATGTAGATTCAAAAAAACTTTTACCAAATGAAGGGGACATAGGAACGTATAAAGATCTAATTAAAGCAGGATCACCTAGTGATGACATTATACCCCATCACGTGCTTTCAAAAGAATTCTTAGTAAGAAAACTGGAATGGGATTCTAAAAAAGCTAAAAATGACGGTATGGCAATGAATGTAGAACAACCGAAAACAGGTGGAAGACATAGAAGGACTGAGACATACGGTCGAAAGATGACTAATGACTCTAAAGCATACTACTATTCTTTAGAGTCGCGTGATGCTCTTGTTTTTGATTTGTTGAATTTGAGAAAAATACACATGGAAGATAATGTATATAAAGAGATGCTCCCAAATTTGAGAGAGTATGCTAGACAAGCAAGAGGAATTTGCCAGTACATATGAATCAAGATTCAAGCAAACACCCGCAGAAACGAATTCAAATGTCGTTTTTGAAGGGGTTAGAGGTGAGTCTTTATGTACCCTAAAACCACCACCAGATCCTACGTTACAGAAAATCTTAAATGAAGCTGGTATTAATGGAATTGAGTATAAAAATGGAGTTCCTGATTTTTCACCAGTAGCAAAGGCACAGTTGGAAATCGATTATATGCTGGGTGGAAAAGGGGCTAAAGGAAATACTGCTAGAGATTATAATTTTAAGCAAGCAAATGAAAGGTTAGCAGATCAGCTTAATAATTCACCAGAATTGGCAAACCAATTTGGAATGGAAGCTGGTGGAATTACGGCAAAAGATATAGAAAAATACCGAGTGAAAAATAAATTAACATGGCATGAGTTAAATGATGGAGTTACTATACAACTTGTGCCAACAGAAATAAACGCCAAATTTGGACACCTTGGTGGAGTTGGTGAAATAAACGCAGGAGCTTTTGAACCTGGAGGATTTGCAAATAAATAATAAGGAGATTATAAAATGACAATAAATGATAAAGTTTTTGGAGAACTTTATTATCAGTATACATGGGTAGGATACAGAACCATAAAGTTTTTAGGAAAGGACACGGAGATAGCATTATTAATTGGAGGAGAAGATGATGGTAAATTTGATGAAGGTCAATATGTGGCATACAATTCATTAATGGATAATTGGGAGAAAATCCAACATAACATATTACAACCACTTTTAAATTATTATAAACAAAAAAGGCATGAGCTTGGTTATGATGTTGCATTTAATGAAGATTATCCATTAATTGAAACAGTTGATCAATTAATAGAACATATAACATTAGTAGGTATTTCTGTTCCGTATGATTTCCTTCGTGATGGACGTGATGTAGGGATCTCGTTTGATTGTTCATGGGATGAGGAAAATGGTTTAGGAATTCGTCTTATAAATGAAAGGGTAGATGAAGTAGGTTATCAAGATGTCGCTATTTAAAATGGGCTGTTAAAAAGTACAGATTAATGATGGTTGTATCATCATGGAGTGCAATGAAAGAACAGAAAACAAAGTACGAGCTTAGGTGAGATGAGGTTTTATTTGGCTACGAATATATACCACTTAAAATGAACCTGAAACTAATGAACTCGTACAAGCTCGTAAGTTTTAATGTACTTGTCACGATGCATATAAGGTGTCATACTTTTACTAAAATACTTATAAATTTATGCTGCTTAAAAACAGATGAATTTAAAGCACTTGATTGTCTACGAAAGGCAATAAGTGCTTTTTTAATAGGTAGGCATGCTATAAATCTATAAAAATTATTTTTGTGAATTAAGGCTAACCCAAATTACTGGTATTATATAATTGAAAATACATTAGCGAAAGGTGCGGACTCCGTATCCCCATTCGTTAAAAGTGTAGAAATACTGCCAGATGGAAGTGTCGTTAGAACTGGAACGAACTATAGCGGAAAATTCCAAGAAGCCCATGATGCCTCAAAGGCGAGTATTCAGAGTAGGGTCTCGAATTTGGAGAGTGGTGGGGTTAAGGGTACGGGTGAAGGGCCTGTAAAAGTAAACTATGGAGAACAATATGCTAGGGAAAAACGTAAAAAGATATTAAAGCCAAATGTTGAACAAGTAAAGAAGGATATACATATACAACAGATAGTCAAGGGTGTGTTGCAAGTTGCGAGGGTAGCCTTCAATTAGGTGATGGTAAGCGGAATAACTACGCTCAGAGAGTGGTAGGTGGGAATGATCGTTTGGATGATGATGACGGCGGACATTTAATTGCAACTATATTTAAAGGCTCTGGTAATATGGATAATTTAGTTCCAATGAATAGTAACTTAAACAGAGGAGAATGGAAAAAACTAGAGAATGAATGGGCTAATGCTCTTAATGATGGTGATAAAGTTAGGGTGAAAATAACGCCGAATTATAGCGGGAATTCAAAACGTCCAGACAGTTTTGTTATTAGATATAAAATTGGTGATGAAGATAGATGGAGATTGAAGAATTTTGATAATGTACCAGGAGGAAAACTAGATGAATGATGAAAAATTAAGCAAGTTATACAATGAAATAGCAGAGGTTGTAATTAATACAATTCCAGAGAAGTGGTTTAAGGTTTACCTGTATGGTGAGGTTGGGGAAGGTGCTCAAGAGTCATATTTTTATTACTATCCTGAAGAGAATAGTACTCCTATTTACAGTCATAGTATTGTTGAACTCTTTAATGTCCCAGAAGAAGAATATTTTAAGAAGTGGCATCGTTTGTTAGATTGTATTAAGAGAATGAAGAAAGAGTTTATTGATAATGATCAAGAAGCTTGGACAAATTTCACTATGATTTTTGATAATACAGGAAAGTTTAATATTGACTTTAATTATGATGACCTTTCAGATGAAAATTCCCACGAGAGAATGATTATTTGGGAATATGAACATCTTGGTCTTATGCCTAAAAGTAATTCAGGGAAAAAATACTTAGAAAAGCATCTTAAAAATCTTGAAGATACAAAAAATTGAGTGCAATACCATATATGATAAAAGTTTATAGTGGTTTAACGTAAACATGCATAAGCATATATGAGAAGTGGGTAGAAAAAGAAATGGCTATTTTGAAGAATAAACTCCATGATGGTTGTACCATCATGGAGTACTATGTACAATGATAGAAAAGAAAAAGAAGTACGAGCTTTGGCGAGATGATATTTTACTGAGTGATGAATATAAACACACGGAATGTATACTAAACTAACGAACTTGTACAAACTCGTAAGTTTAACGTAGTAATTGTCGCGACATATAAAAGGTGTCATACCGTTACTACAAAACTTACAAATTTATGCTACTTAAAAACATATGAACTTAAAGCACTTGATTGTCGACTAAAGGCAACGAATGCTTTTTTAATGGATAGGCATGTTATGATTTTATTGAGTGATTTTTCAGGCTATATAAACAATTTGAATTCAATTAATAGAAACGATGGATAACATCGTAGAAGAATGGGCAGAGATTAAAATTAATAAACCCATAATGGAGTGTAAAATATGGACTTAATTGGTATATACAATTTAATTGAAACCGAATTTAAAATGATTAAAGGGGAAAAAGATATTATTTATGTTGCACCAGTAAGTGGAGATGATTATCCTGAAGCTATTGTTAAGTTAACTTTCAATGAAGTAAATAATCAGTATGAGCTTTTTGAAGTTGTTAGAGGAAAAGAATACAAAGTAGATGTATTTTCAGGTAAATATAAATCAGCAGTGGCTTTATATATTTTTTCGAAAAGTAAGTTAGAAGTAAGAAAATATGATGAAAATGTTCAAAATGAGATTGAAAATACAACACCATTAAGTAATATTCAAAACTTTTTTAGATGAACAGTATTATTCTTTTTATGCACTTAAGCCAGACAGAATAATTTTAGAAAAAAGCACAAATGATAGATATAATGTATTATTTTTAGGAAAAGGTGACTCTAAGATTTATATAAATAAATCTAGAAAGTTAAATAGAGCCGTAGTTGTTCTATATAATTTTTCTTTTAAACTAAGCCAACTTTATGATCTGATTAATATGATTGGAGTAAAGAAGGATTCTGATTTTATGGAAACTCTAAAAGAATTATATCTTTTGGGTTAAAAAATACAAATATATATTTTATGAATTGTTGAAAAAGCAGGTTGTTGCCTTTTCATAGAGAGAGAGCTAGTAATGGTAAAATATATTTTGTTGAAAATTCCTTAGATGAAATGAATGCTTTGGAAAGGTATTTTCGATGTTTTAGATATGAATAGGATAAACGTTGGTTTTTTAATAGAGTTGCAGAAACTATTTCATACAATAATATTACGTTGTACTGGTTTTTTAACAGATATACAAAACAGCTTAAGCGTGAAGAGATATTGAAGTTTATAGAGAATACTAGAAATAATTTATTAACGGGGAAAATAGAATTCCTATATAAAGATTAAGAGGAGTAGTTTAATGAAAATATGGAAAATTATTAGCAATTCTAATTTTGATCAATTAGAGTGTGAGAATGAGGAAGGACAAGAAATCTTTGATAATGCTTTTCAAGGTCAATCAGTAATTGATAAATGGGATCCACTGCAAATGAAACTTTTAAATGAGGGGGAACCATCAGATTTATTAAGTGAAATACCACTTATTTTTACAAAAAAAGCGATAGAAGTAGTATTTGATTTAATTAAAAGGAAAGTTGAAATTCTTCCACTTGTTCATGAACGATACGAATGTTATGCAGTAAATGTATTAAATGTATTAGATTGTATTGATTATGAGAATGCGGACCCTGATGATTTTGGTGGATTTGATAAATTTGCATTTATTACAGAGAAAATTAGGGGGGAGCATATTTTTTGTACATTGAATACAAAGCATAAATATGGAGATTTTCCGATTGTATCTGTACAAACTTTCGTATCAAACGAATTTAAAGAGAGAGTTGCAAAAAGTGAACTAAAAGGATTTGAGTTTGAATTAGTATGGAAATCTGATGAGAAAAATGATGAACAAAAAATAGAAAATAATCCAATGATACGCCCAACGTCAATAGAAGATTTTAAGTCACATATTCAGCTACATTATGGAATGATTACGAATCATATAGAAGCCAATACAAAAATAATCACCGATGTAGAATTATATGATGTTGGACCAAATAAAATGGTTGATTTTCATACAGTAGTAACGTATCGAAATAGCTATTTCCGTATGCCAGCTCCATCGAGTGTAGATAGTGGTTATGCAGAGCTTGTCATGCATCTACCTAAGGATTGGGATGTATCAGTAGCCGCTTTGGCGAGTTCGAAATATGCTTGGCCTTTACGCCTTTTACAGGACTTTGGACAAGATGTAATGCGAAATGGATATTGGTTGGGGCAGTGGCTTGTATTTCCAAATCAATCAAAGGAATATTTAAAAAATTCATATGTAGCCCAGTTAGGTGGAGCAGAACAAGATCTAAATGCGCCAATTCATCCATATAGTGAAGAAACAAAATTTTCCGGTGTTATGGTGGTACCACCGCTTCCACAATGTTCAGGTGCATTCAAAATGGAATTTCGTGAAGATGGTAAAAGAATAGAGGGTGACTGGCCAATATACTTCCATACATTATTACCATTATATAAAGAAGAAATCCATTGTTATTACACAGATGGACTTGATGTATTATTACAAAAATTAATGAAAAATGGCGTTGAAGCAGCATTTGACTTTAATCGAGAGAATACTTGTAAGTAAGGAATAGTAAGATATTAAAAGATACTATGAAAGTATAATAATGAAGCCGTTAGTGCATAAGGTAATAATATGATCAGAAATTACACCAACCTTAAAACTATTATAGCTAATAAAATAATTGTTACTTTATAGTGAACTAAATGGTTTGATTTAGTAAGCGATAATTGGAAATCCAGTTATCGCTTTTTGTTTTAACTAAGGGTACGGGAGAATCCAGATTAGAATATTTGAGAGGGAAATATGGCGAATTAACTTCTGAACAGCTCCATGCTAATATTAATGAAAGGGCCGGTATTGCATTTCCGCAAAGGTCCACTAGGAGTCAACTTAAAAATGGAGGTTATATTGTTGAAGATGTTGACTTGTATAAAAAAATGAGTCCAAATAAGAATCGTGCTCTAGGTTTTCGGAATACAAAAAATGATGGATTGGTACAAGCGCATCACGCAATACAAGATGAATGGGCTAAAACAAGCGGTAATAATTATAGCAGTCGACAAGCACCATCAATATTACTCAAATCTACCTCTGGTGAACCACATGCTATAATATCCGCTCTTCAAAGAGCTAGAAGAAGGAATGAAGGTTTTAGTACGAATATAATATACGAATTTAATATTAGCTATAAAGAAATGATTGAAGCGGGTGTAGATTTAAAAGTAGCAAAAAAAGTAATGCGAGAAGCATATAGATATTTTGATGGATTAGGAGGATTTAAATGATAAATGTTCAAAAATTGTCAACTTATGAATTATATTCTCCAGTTGATGAAAATGAAATTAAAAAAATTGAAGAGGAAATGGGATTAATACTCCCTAATGCTTATAAACAATTACTAAAGCATACAAATGGTTTTGTGTCCGATAATGGAGTCGTTATATTTGGAGTGGATATAATAGATGAAATGAATAAAACATATGAAGTCCATGAATATGCAAAGGGTTATGTTGCTGTAGGAAGTAATGGTGGAGGCAAAATACTGTTAATGAATGCAAATGAAAACGCAACAGAGTTAGTACAAGTTGATTCGGGGATTATGGATCCGAATTATGCAACCACAGTAAGTGAGAATTTAATACAGTGGATAAATGACGGAGCGATAGATATTGACTGTGTGGACGAAGAACAGGAAGTGTTTAAGGAAAAACTGTGTAATCTTATATTGGTAAGTCCACCAGTAGGAGGGGCTATGGATTTAAAGAAAATACAAGAGGTATTTATCATCAAAAAGGGATTGTTTGACTTATTAAAAGGATCAAAACAATTACCATTCGTGCTAATGAAAGACATACCTGTTGAGTTGGCTTTAAAAAACATAGAACTGTTAGGCGAATTAGGGGATATATTGAAAATATCTAGTACTGATTAACTGATTTTAGGGCTTAAAATAGAGGGTATTTGAATTAAGAACCGTTTAATACAATTATTAATTCAAAATAATATTGTTGAAAAATTGCTATTGGTTCCGTGTGTGTCTTATATAATCAATAAATTAAACTCTTAGAAAATATTATTTGAATTTAGAGCACTTGATTGTCTATTTGAGGCAGCAAGTGCTTTTTTGTGTTTTAGCGTAGAAATAATGTGGTACAATCGCTTAAGGAAAATAAGACTTTAAAGAATGCACTAGATGCTATGAAAAATACTCCTATTCCAGTAGCAGTTAGGATGGTGGATACTGGAATAGGAGTGAAGATTCCTTATGTAGAATCTTCAACTGTTGGAGAAGTAGCTGGAAAGTTTTCAAAGGCAAGTACGGCAGCTAAGGATGACGCTTATCAACTTGCTAAGGGTAGTGGTGGTAGTAACGCAAACCCAAACAAAATTAAACTAACCCCGGAAAGAGAAAAATACTATCGAATAAAAATAGATGAAGCCAAAGCACGGGGGGATTATAAGGAAGCAGATAACATTAGGTATAATCGTCATTGTGAAGAAACAAAAGAGCCTTTAGAACGTAAAGAGTGGGATGTTAAGCGTGAAAATTTAAAGAAAAGTCAAGAGCGTGGAAGAGAAGAAGAAATAAAAGGGAGAAAAGCCTTGGGAGAACACCTAAATCGTACATTAGAGGTCAATAACTCTGGCAAGGTTGTTACGTATACATCCAGTGAAGGGCATCTTACGCGTCCAGATAGTATAGGTCGTAATGCTAAGGATGAAATCGATTTAGTTCATGACCACAAACACAAAATAAGTGACAAAGAACACGTTATTCATAATGACAGTCAAATGCGAGCTGAAAGAGAGATGCTCGAAGATAAAAGTGGAAGTCATATTGTGACAATATCAAGTGATAAACCCGATTTGAATGGAATTCCTCCTCATCCAAGACCAAGTGGACCTTTAGCGAAGGAGAGTGCCATTTTCTATAATGATCCGAATAGTGGTAAAGTGACACATAAGTGGGAAGCACACCCAGATATCCCAGGTGGAGGTATATGGATAAAAATATAGATAAGTATGTAACTTTACTTTTTAGTATTAAGGGGGATTTAAATGAAACCTAATTATTTTACAATTGCAATGTATCCTACAGTATCGATTAATCAGGAAGAGATACTAGGTCGTCTTTTGGACGTGTTTGATTCGAATGAAAAATTTGCTCCTACTCATTGGGGTAACAGTGAAACCGTACGGGTAGAATATAATCGTGAGGAAATTCTTGAAAAGGTGATTTTGGGACGTAAAGTATCAGAAGTACATTTGTATCGTGATAAAGCAGTGCACTATAGAGGAAGCTTTAAAGTTAACTGGAGTCATAGGTCATATCTTGAGTTTGAGTTTCATAAATCAATACCTAAAAGTTTATGGTCTGCTTTTTTTGAGTTATCCGATCAAATCGCAGAAATTGTAAAACCACGTTTTGGGGTGTCGCAAATCTTTTGGAAAGCGTCTTATCCATGGAATACAGAACGTGAACGGTTACATATGTGGATGAATATGTCTGCCTTACCTATACCGGTAAGGTTTCTTCCTAACGGTCCTTTGGGGGTAGGCGCTAAAACATATTTGAGTGGTCATATTTTAGACATGTTTGATAAGGAATTATTACTAAATAGCCCAGCTGTCGTATCAGAGCTGGATTGGGGTGGGATTTGTATAGACCTTTTACAAAATCCATTAGAAGCCGATATAGATATGTTACTTGATAGTTGGTTACATGTAATGAAATACTTAGAACCAGCTCAAGTAATGGCCATGCCAAGTTTTCATGAAAGTCGAATGGTTGTAACTTATTCTCCAAATGTTGCTTGGAAGGAGTATCTGGAAAGTTAAATGAAAGGAATTTGTAATCATGGATGAGAAAAATAATGATAGAATAAGAGTCATGGAAATATTAAATAGATCTCAATACAATGATGAAACTATAGATGGGCTAGATATGAGCAATTTAGATCTTACTTTTTCAGATTTGTCAGAGGTGATGGCAGAGGGTATCATGGCAAAACAAGTCCATTTAAGAGCTTCTTCACTAATGAGAGCATCTTTTTTTGATTGTGATTTTGAGTTTGCTGATTTCAGGAGCTGTAATTTAGAGGAAATACATATTGCAGATTGTAGGTTTGGCGAAGCGGATTTTTCTAAAGCGAATATGAAATATGCAAAGATAAATATAAGTAGTTGTTTTGAAACATGTTTTGATGAAGTTGATTTTTCATATGGAGAATTAGTTGGAACGATATTAAATCATGCTACTTTTCGACGAGCAAATTTATATAAAATAGATGCAAAACAGGCCGACTGTACGGGAACAAATTTCAGCAACGCGAATCTTACAGAAGGTAACTTTGAAAAAGCATATTTAGAAGATGCTAATTTATCAGAAGTAAACGCTAGAAATGCAGATTTTACTGACGCAGATTTAACGGGAGCGACCCTTTTAAATGGTGATTTTACGGGCGCGAATTTTACCGGTGCTAAACTTGACAATGTAGTTTGGACAGGAGCAAAGGTAGAAGGAGCCAAATTTGATGAAAATGTGAAGGAACAAATCTTAAAAATGATTTAAATATGATGGGGATTATATACATTTGAGCACTCGAAAACCTATTATTGGTAGCGAGTGCTTTTTTCTTAGAGATATTAGAGATTGATAAATAAGTGAAAATCAATATAGATTATTTTTAAGGATTGTTAGATAGATTAAGTCGTGAAAATTATATAATTGAAAATACATTAGCAAAAGTTGCGGACTCCGTATCCCCAATCTTTAAAGGTGTAGAAATACTGCCAGATGGAAGTGTCGTTAGATCTGGAACGAATTATAGCGGGAAATTCCAAGAAGCCCATGATGCCTCAAAGGCGAGTATTCAGAGTAGGATTTCGAATTTGGAGAGTCCGGATCTACAATTCGATTTTATTAGAGTTGAAACAGATATAAAGAATACTGATACTGGATTCGGTGTTGATGAGTTAAAGGTAAAGGACTGGAATAAGAAAATAGATTAATTCATAGGGAGGATACAATGATAAACCAAAAAAAGTTAGAAATGGCTTTTAAAAAATATAGCAAAAATTTTGTGGATGGAATCAAATTTGAAGATGTGAAAGATAAATATAATGTCAGTAGAAGAAAGATTGAGAAAATCGTTGAGCAAAATGAAACAGAGAAAGATCACATCCTACTAATAAATTTAAGCAAAATTTTCTCATATCACTTGTCACTATGGAAAAACGATGTATTGATAAGCGGTGGAAACAATGTAGAAGGATTAAAGAACATGCAGAAAGTCTTATTTTACCAGTGCATGGGACAAGATCTTTATAAAATCAGATATCCAAAGATGATTTTGGGGTATACGTTTAGAGAAGTCGTCCTCACATTAGTTCATTTTGCAATGTATGGATGGGAGAAAGAAGAAAATATATTATATGATTTTATGGTTCATCACTTCGGTGGACATTTAATAGATGCTAATGAAGAGAATAGACATATTTGGTTTTTGCTAGAGCTATACTCGCAGTATAGAAATAAAACCATCATGGGGACAAATGAAAAATTGCATCTAGTCGTGAAAAATAAGTTTAAAGAAGCTGAACTGCGATGTGATTTAATCCCTGAAGACCTAAATATATATGATGAAGTGTTAGGACGTTGGTCGACTCGTGACTTAGAAGAAATAGAATATCTAATTTCGATAATGTCTCAGTATCATTCTGCGTTAGCTTCTGAAATCGGACAGCTAGGTGAATTTGGTGATTTCAGATACGGATTTTATCCTTTTGAAATATTATTTTTAATCCATGTAAGGAAACAACTAGGGTTGCCAGTACCTACTCAAATCGATAATTTTCTGATGAATACTTCAGAAGCTAGAATGGTATTTGGGGAACATGAGTCATATCCTGAATGGGATCCCGTACTTCAGATGATTGATCAATTTTATCGTGAAAACTATCCGGAATATATTCCTAACAAGCATGGAGAATTATTTCAATAAAAGGGAGGAAGCTAAGATGCCTGATCAAGGGATAGCGCAGATTATATTTCCTGATAGCAAGGATTTGGAAACATTTTTGAAGGAACAAGGAAGTTATGACTTACATGAAGACCTATTAAAATATGGATTGACAACGAAACAGTTTTTATACGTTGACTATAAAGGTGAGCAATACCAAGAAATTGTAAATTTTATTCTTGATTACGAATTTGCCCACCAAATTGAATTAGCAACACAAGAAGAACTTGAGAGATTAGAAGCATTTAATTATGAATTTTTACCCGATAAGATCAAGATGGCCAACAAAATACTGTCACCAAAGGGATTTGGTCTGTTTTTATATCCAAATTCGGGCGACTTTTATGCATTATTCATTGGGAAAATAGAGAATATAACAAAAATCCTGCAAGAAGAGGTGTTGCTTGATGATAGAATTCCTTTTCAAGAAAGGTGTATCAAATATTATAGATAGGCCTAAGGTTGTATGCCTTCACCCTTGAATCCGATCAAGATTTTTTTATAAGTTAATATCAAGATTGCATAACCACCTAGAATGTGCTATTTTTGGCCACGTACAATTTTAATAACACCATGTGTTACTACAAATACATTTAAACTTTTCACCTCCTGAATTCGAAATAATAAAAATGTTTTGGATTTGGGAGGGGTGATAATAGAGATAGAAAATAAATTGAGAAATGTGCCTATTTTGTTGGTTACTTGCACGTTGACAAAGGTACATGCTTAGTAAAGGAATTCAATGGCAACGTTAGGAGAACGTAGTGGCTATTGAATTTTTTATTTTTACAACTGTATTAGAAAGAAAAGCGTGAGAATTAGGTGAGATGATATTTTATTGAAAAGACATGGAAAGGACATAATAATAATAATGACCTCGTAAGTATTAATGTATTACTTGTTACCATATAAAAGGTGTCATGCTGTTACTACAAAACTTACAAATTTATGCTGCTTAAAAACAGATGAATTTAAAGCACTTGATTGTCTACGAAAGGCAACAAGTGCCTTTTTAATAGATAGACATGCTATAAATTTTTAGAAATTATTTTTTATGAATTCAGGCTAATGAAAATTACTATTATTATATAATTTATATAATTGAAAATACATTAGCAAAAGGTGCGGACTCCGTATCCCCATTCGTTAAAGGTGTAGAAATACTGCCAGATGGAAGTGTCGTTAGAACTGGAACGAACTATAGCGGGAAATTTCAAGAAGCCCATGATGCCTCAAAGGCGAGTATTCAGAGTAGGATCTCGAATTTGGAGAGTGGTGGGGTTAAGGGTACGGGTAAAGGTAGTACAAAAGTTAAAAAAACTGATAGTTTGTATAAGAGAAGTAGTTTTAGAAAAGGTACTCGTGTTAAAGCAGAAAGTGAAGCACCAAAAAATGCATCAGGAAAAATGATTTGTCCTACGTGCGGAAAAGACATTCCAGGTAGTATTACCATTAATACTAAAAATGGACCAGTAAAAAGAATTGGATATGACTTAGATCATTATCCAGATACTTGGGCAGAAAGAGTTGCAAGTATGAAAACAGGTGAAGTAAAATCAACACGAAAAGAAGTATTGGATGAATATAATGCTCGACTAAGGGTTCAATGTCATGAATGTAATATAAGTCATAAATTTGAAGGAATAGAAGGAACATATATAGGAGAGATAAAAGAATGATTAATTACGGAGAACTTTATTATGACCATTATAGTAAATATTTAGGTGATCCAATAGACCGAGAGGTGTTTAAAAATAATGAAGAGCTTCCAAGTATACAAATTTTAAAATATGAAAATGTATTTGAAGAATGTTTAGTTTTTAATACAATTGGATTCAGTAAATATGAAGAAATAGTCGGGGATAATGTTGAAATTTCAATGGTAGTTGATGGGGCATTTAATAGTACAGGGTATATCCTTGCAAGTGCTTTATTTTATTGTATAGGTAATGGAATAGAAATAGGACGAGGAACAGCAATTAGTGGTATTGAAAGTATTGATAAATCATTTGTTCAAAAATATAATAAAAGTGCAGTTTACTTTACTGAACCATTTGCTTTTCCAGAAGAATATGGTGATGTACGTACTGGAAGTGAAGATCAAGATGGTAAAATTTTGTTAGCATTTTTTATTTCCCAGTCGGAATATGAATGTTTTGTAAAATACGGAACAGAAAAATTTGAAGAGTTGTTAGAGGGAAATAACGTAGATCCTTTTAATGTTAGCAGGAAATCTATAATTTGAGGGTTAATTAGTACTGAAAGGTATAGACAATTAGGGTTAGAAGTTAAAGAATTCACATAAGACAAATAAACGAAAAAGAATTTATTTTTGAAGTGGAAAGAAAAAGAAAAAGAATAAGAATAAGCTGTTAAAAAGTAAATACTTCATGATGGTTGTACCATCATAGAGTATTGTGTGCAATGATAGAATAGAAAACGAAGTACGAGCTTAGGCGATATGACATTTTACATGGTGGTGAATATAAACACATGAGATGGACATAAAACTAACGAACTCGTACAAACTCGTAAGTTTTAACGTAGTAGTTGTTACCACATATAAAAGGTGGAAGAGAAATTATGCTAAGGGATAAAATCAAAAATGATATATATTTTAACGAATTTATCGATTATGAGGAAAAGAGAATAGAAAAGTTTTTAATATTGGTTGAAAAGGTTATTGAGGAAAGAGGCAAAGATGATAAAGGTGTAAAGAATGGATATATAGCATTACAAGGGTATCATTTTAATAAATTAAGGGCAATGTACTCGGCAGGTTGTTCTATTCAAACTATTCGTGATTTTTTACCTGAAGTAATAAATATAATGGAAAAAGTGTGGAATAAAGAAAGTGGATATATACGTATGTTATGGATGATATCTATAGCAGTAATGCTAAAAGTTGAAGATAAAGAATTTAATAGACTAATAGCAATGGTAAGGAAAGAAGGATTAAATGATTATTTGATTAATTATTTTATTGCTTTTAGAAATAGCGAGCCATCAGATTTTTATGAGCAGAGAGAGTTTTATGTAAAATATCCATATGTAAAATTAAAAGAAGTAGTTGAGAGTAATAAAATTTCACAAGAGAATTCTATAAAAAATTTAGTGGAATATATAAAGGAATATTGGTATAAGGGACATTCAGAAGAAGCATGGTACGATGCACATGAAAATAAACATGACATTTATAGTGGTTACTGGAGTTTTGAAAGTGGAGCAATCGCTAAAATTTTAAAATTAGATGACTCAACCTTGAAAGATAGTTCATATTACCCTTATGATATGGTGCATTGCCAAGAAAAATAAATGTTAGAATCCACAGTGATAAACTTTTATACTGTGGATTTTTTTAATTTGTGTTTAAGTACCTACTGAGGGTACGGGTGAAGTTGGAAAAGGGAATTCTGATTTACTTGATAATACTGGTAGATTTAAAGATGCTGAGTTGCAATCTAAGTATGATGTATATTGTGAAAGGAAATATAAGAATAGTGAAGCGCCTAAAGAGCCACTGGAGTGGAAAGAAGCAAGTGAAAAATGGGCATCACTTAAAGAGCAGGGGCAAGAATTTTCTGATGAAAGTTTTAATCTATTTTCACAACAGTATGAAAACGCTGAACGAGAAATAACCATTGTTACACATGAAGGGACTAAGGTAAGAGTTGACGCAATTGCATCTGATGAATATGGGAATGTTATTATACAAGAATATAAAAGTTCCACTACTGCTCTCTATACTACTAATCAAGAAAAGGGATTCCCTGAATTGAAGAATTCTGGTGGAAAGGTCGTAGGTGAAGGAAAGGGAGATTTTTCAGGGGGATACGAAGTGCCTAGTGAAACAAGACCGCAAATTGTTCGTCCTGAAGGGACAACTTATTTTGATGAATAAATGAGGTGAGAGATAAGTGTCAATATTAGACAAAAATAAAATAGATGGAATTGGCAAGAGTATGGGTGAAAATAAGTTAGCATTAATGATTGCAGATCATTTAGATTGGGAAAATGAACTTCAGCACTTAATATTGTTACAAGATAAAATTAATGCCTATGTATCTTTTATTGAAAGTGGGCAAATCTATAGTGTTTATCCGGATGCTAAGTTAGTAGATGGCTTTATATTCGATTTAAGATTTAAATATAAACCGACTGAAAATTGTAATAAATTATTGGAGGTTTTTAGGAAGAATACTCAAGATTTGAGGATTGAGTTTAAAATATATGAATCTTAGGTAGTTTGAATTGGAGATGTAATATGAAAGCAAATAAAGTATTTGAGCGCGTATGTAATCTAATATCTGAAAAGTATTTAGATAATGGCTGGAAATATTCGAAGTCTGGTCATTGGATGAGTAAAAAAGATAAAAATTTCATTTATAAGGTACTCTTTTATACAAGTTGGAATAATATATCTGATAAAAACGTAGTATTTTATGGTGAATGCGCAATTCTTCCTTTAAAATCTGAAGATAAAATATTTCATATTAATACACGTCAGTGCAATGTACCAAGCGGTCAGTTATATTGGAACATAGCAAATGAGGAAGAGTGGGAGAGGACAGTTAACGAATTCACTAATTGGTTAAATAGTGTATTTATGCCAATTGTAGAAAGGTGTACGAATGATTTGAACAACTTTGTAAAAGAGGTTGTTGAAAGGGGTTTTTATCCTCAAAAGGGTTATATGGTAGATATTAATTTTATATTAACGCACGGGTCGCGTGAATTGGCAGAGGAAGCTATCAAAAGATACTATGACAGTTTGGAAGAGTCAATAAAAAAAGAATTTAAAGGTAACTATGAAAGTATGGTGTGTGGTAATGAAGCAGTTAGTGCATATGGTAATAATATGATGAGAAATTACACCAATTTTAGAACTATCGTAGATAATAAAATAATTGTTACTTTATAGTACATAAAATGGTTTGACTTAGTAAGCGATAATTGGTAACACAATTATCGCTTTTGGTTTTAAATAAGGGTACGGGTGATATTGGAACACAGCCTCGATACGGGGAAAGAAGAATCTCAAAGGAATTATATGATGAATTAAGAGATGGAACGCCTGACCCTGCTATACCTGGTAAGTATATTACAGATAGACTTCAAGCTGATCATATCGTATCAATGAAAAATATAGAAAAGATGGAGAATTTTGACAAACTAACAAAAGAACAACAACTTAAGGTTTTAAATAATGAAGAGAATTTTTTAGGTTTAAGTGAAGCAGCCAATAAATCTAAGGGGGCTAAATCTTATTCTGATTGGACAATTTATAAGAAAGAAAAAATTGAAGTTAATCCTAAGTTTAGAGAAGAGATGATAAAGAAGGAAAAAGAATTAGAAATGAATTTACAAAAACAAATTGATGATTTTGTTGAAAGGAAATAAAAAAGGATATAGATAAATAAAGGAGATGACATAGCATTATGGAACAAAAACTTGGTTTTTTAAGAAAATATAAAAGAAATGCACAACTTATATCATGCCATGGGATTAATAAACTTGATTGTGAGAAAATACCAAATTCATGGTATGAATTGTTTCAAGAAGAAAACGTAGACAAGAGAGTTGAGAATATTTTATCGATATGGAAAGAGCAAGTAGGAGTGGAATTAAGAAACACTATTTCTTATTTGTCTAGGCACCTTGAAGAAGTAGAGCTTATGAACACAAATGGTAGATATTCAATTTTATACACTATTAAAACAGATAATGGGGAAATTCTATATTATGAGGGGGGAAATCCCAAAGATGAGTTTAATAATGAAGAATTAGAAAAATCTTGGGATAAGATTCCTTCAACAATACGAAATTTTTATCGAACTGTTCATAATGGTTTCTATTTTTATGCGAGTCAATCTATGGGGTTAGTTCCTTTAGAAAATGTAACTTTTTTTGATGATGATGAATGGGGTATTATTGAGGAGTTAGAAGAACCTTTACAAATTGATTTACAAACTACTTTTGGTTTCTTTAAAAGTGGTATGGGTGGTTATGTTGCAGTAGATTATAAGAATTCTAATAATGATAATGCGACTTTATGGTGGACGAATAAAGAGCCTAGATATAATATGAATTTTTGGGACATTGTTGATGAATGGATAGTAATTGGATTTGAAGTTTAGTTTAAAGGTTCTGTTGCAAAGTTTTTATATAAACAAAAAAATCCTAATTTAGTAGGTAGAGTTTATACAACTTTGAATAGATTCTCTAATTCATTGTACGTCGAAAAAACGAAGTACGAGCTTAGGTGAGATGACATTTTACTGGGTGATGAACATAATCACATGGAAAGTATATTAAACTAAGAACCCGTACAAACTCGTCAATTTTAACTTAGTAGTTGTCATGGCATGTAAAAGGTGTCGTACTGTTAATACAAAACTTACAGATCTTATAAATCTTACAAATTTATGCTACTTAAAAACATATGAACTTAAAGCACTTGATTGTCTACGAAAGGCAACAAGTGCTTTTTTTATAGATAGGCATGTTATAAAATTTTAAAAATTATTTTTGTGAATTAAAGTTAACACAAATTAC
>WPCH01009143.1_pt1 | contig 20206 bp, 12 predicted proteins | sample 5399881 | NCBI WGS metagenome assembly WPCH01 (sample SAMN12869468, study PRJNA574797) | sludge metagenome | isolation source: wastewater treatment of pH5 | place: China:Beijing | collected 2019-05-20
GAGCGGTAAGACCCGCAACTGGACGCCGATCGGCACCGTGTCACTCAACCCGGAGCGGGAGCTCCAGGTCACCGTCATCGAACCAGAAAAGCAGGTGGCGTGAATGACCTCAGAGACGACAGATTCCTTGACAACTACCGCCTGAAATGGTTGTAGCCGTGAGCAGTGAGGCAGCAACTAGCCGCAAGCTTGTCATACACATCTCCGTTTGAAGTAGGGGCGCTCCCTGCGATGTGTGTTGTTATTCCGGGAGCTGAGGATGTTCAGGCTCCCCATGCGCTAGGACAAGTGGCTTGCTGTGTCTTCGCTTGTCACCTAGGTGCATTCCATCTCACCTTGGCATGTATTCTGAATTGAATCACCATGTAAAGAAAACCAACCTTTTCTTTACATAGAAAGATTTACGCAATTTCTTTACAGAAAACCGCCCCTCCAGGGCCTCCTGAAGGGGCGGTCAGCATGCGTAAAGAAAACGACCATATTGCATACAGCCGCTATCGGCCAGAAGCTGCCTTTCAGCTCATGCTTATACAACGCCTCAAGTATCAGCGCAGATTACTGTGCCTGAGCGCTTAGATTAATCACATTACTTAAATACCTTGCTATTTAAAAAATCAACAATCTTTTCTTCTGTTCCCATTTCTCGCATCTTCTCCACCGCCGAAGCAACAGCTTTTTTCATTTCCTCTTCATTGAATGTAACGTCAGATCCCTCTTTAAGATTGAAATTTGTCTTTCCTGCAATGCCCCCATTTCCATAGCTTTATCATCGGAATGCAAATCAATCTCTGACCTTACAATCTCACGTGCATTTTCTAGCCATGCGATTGATCGCTTCACGATCCCCGAAAGAAATGCGAAAAACAGATCAGCATTTGGTGGGTAGAGAAATTCTATTTCAGTTTTGAATACTTTTTGCTCCCCCTCTTCACTCAAGTAAGAATTAATCGTAGACTCTAGCACTGCCTTATATGACAAGAAGGCCAGATAATCATCATTTTCATGTGCGCTTATGAGAAACATCTCCGGAGTCCACTGTGCTGCCCTTTCCAAGAGCACCCTATCAAGATGACCAACTCCCTTATTCCGGATGTGCACAATAAAATCAAGCTCTCGCCTTAGAGATCTAGTTTCAGATAAAAATTCTTCGCCACCATCGATTTTTATTCTATTCATCGAATCCTTGAGATTATGTAAAGATACAAAAACATTCCTGGTGTTTCTCATTTTTCGCACCAAGCTGTCAATATTCTCGCTGAACTGTGACAAATCCTCATCAAAACACTTCAAATCATGCCAAAGAATAGTCAGGCAAATAAAATCCGACTTTCTTGGAATCTGATATTTTTCTTTACTCAAGCCGAGCGCCCCATAAACAAAGAAGTGATACAGATTAATGTCCCTGATACATTTTCCGGACTGGCCGCCTTGGGTCGCAAGCCGTGCCTGCACTGGTTATGCATGCTCCTCCTCTATCCAGACGCGGAAGTCGGTGATCTCTTTCAAGTCTGGAAATTCCCCGTCTTTTGGCCCCCACCACCCAAGTGAGTCCCGGTACAGATAGTAAAGGTATTTATGGTACCTATCATAGAACTGCGTGATGCTAAGCTTAGATGAGCGCTCATAGGCGACATGCCCACATACTTTGTTTCGGTATTCTCGAAAATCTTTTGCAAACTCGTAAGGAACCTTTACGTCATAGAAGCTAATATCATTAACCCAGCCTGGCGCCCGACCATCGTTAATGGCATCACGATATTGATCCATGACACGTTGTGCGTGATGCATGATGTATCTATCTATTATGAGTGCACGGCCTTCACTTCTTTTGTTGGTGATTTTCGTGTTACCCGAATCCCTAGCGTTGCAAACTAGGATAAATTCGTAGAGATGGTGAACGAAGCTTGAGTACGCGTTGTAGGCTCTATAAGACACTTCACGGGTACGTCCCTTCATAATCATGATCGTGGCGTAATGCGTGAACCGCTGAAACTCGTCATGACACCTAAACATTTCATGTGTCAATGCGGTGCAGTGATCGGAGTCTACACTGTCACCTGCTTCAAACTTCATCGCTACTCCTTATTCATAACACCGATCATAGCGCATCCTGCATATCCCCAATGAATGTGCTTGCACCCTTATTCCGGATGGTCGCCTTTGAGTTGCCAGCGGCTGAAAGCCTTCATCAGCATAGTCTAACTTTCTCCACTCGGCCAGAAGCAGACAATTAGAAGTGCCAAATATATACTAAACAGATGTAGTCTTCGCTTAATAAGCCACAGTTCATCGTCCAGCAGCTGTGTACTCTTTGAACTCGATGTGCAACTCCCCCTGAGGGAAGACAAAGGCTCTAACCGGTCGTTCTTCACCGCGCTGCGCCTGGCCAACAATCAGCATCACAGGCTCCCGACAACTGTATCGGGAGTCGGCATTTATGTCGTACATCTGAGCCAAGTCATCGCCGCTTGGTTCTACAATATTGGCTGGGTGGTAGTGCCATTCGCCAATGTAGTAGGTGCGAGCTTGGCTCTCCCAGCGCTTCTCTAGTAGCCCATGCAACCCCCTAATTCCTCGATGAAACCAACTCCGGCCACGGGCTGAGTCCTTTGGCGGGGGTAGTGCTTCTATCACAACGGCCGTCGAGTCATCGGTCGTGTAGTGTCCGACCAGAATGCCGCCTGTTTCGATTTCTCCGGAGTGCCCGCACTCGCGATCAATTTGATTCCATGATGCGACCGTCACTCGAAGGGCATATCCCCGGCATGGCGTGATCCAGTCGCGACCGCAACTCATCGAGTATCCCCGTTATTGGCCAGATTCATGTGTGGGTGACGACGAATCGTCACATGCTCCCTCCAACTCAACGAGCTGGTAGCCCGCAAGACCTTCGTCAAAGCGTTGCTCAAGAACGCGAAGACCATCAGGAATCATCCCCACTTCAACTCGCTCCAGGTATTTTACCGTCGCAACTGCTGCAAGCCACACGTCATCGCTTCGCGCCGGAAACAAAGGTGACCAACAGCCCGCACCCTCAAGTGTCTCCCCGCACGCCGTCCATTTGGAACGCTCTTCCTCAAGCCATGGTTCAACGGCGCCCGTGAACTCCTCTAACGGAAAACAGCACGCGTGCGCCCTGAATAAAAACAAACGAGCTGCGGAGAACCCAAGAGAAGCTGAGAGGAATCGTCGGGGGACAGACCACCAAGCTGCGTCGAGTCGTCTGAGGACATCATCGTCACCAGTGCAGTCCAGAACGACGTCAAAGGGCTCCAAGAGCGTCTGAAGTGCGTCGCCTTGAGGGAGTGGTGTCGCCAACGAGTTGACTCGCGACATCGGAGCAGCTGCCTGGAGTCTCGCTGCTACGGCTTTCGCCTTATTGTGTCCGAGGGCTTCACCGGTGAGCGTGTGACGCACAAGGTTTCCGGCCTTGAGGTCGTCATGGTCGATGATGATGATCTCGGCCACACCACCGCGCACCAAGAGTTCGGCGACGGCAGAACCGAGTGCACCGGCACCGATTAAGGCCACTGAGCTTTTTCGGACTTCTGCGTGCAGTCGCCCGCGCGCCTGCAGTCGGTCTGGATGCCAGTTCTCCGTCGCCAGATATGATAATTTCTTGCTCCCACTGAAGAATCCCCAGCGCAGTCGCTCATAGCGTCCGCGCAGGTTGTCCCGAAACCCTTTCATCGGCTTGATATTTGTAGGAATTTCAGGCGACGAGATAGCCTGCCAATGAACCTCAACTGGCGCACCATTCCAACGCGAGGGAATCGGATACCCGAGGAGAATGATCACGTCCTCCTTCCCTCGGGCTTGGTGGACCATCCAACGAAAAAAACCATCGACATCCACATTGAGCCTCGCACCGGCTCGTCGGAGCTCGGCCCACGTACCTGGAGCATGCCACGGCGGAATCACGATTGGTGATGGCCATAGCCACCAATAGCCGATCCACGGGCTCTCACTTGATTGATAGCCGCGACGACAACTTCGAATCGGATCACCACGCGTATCGAAAAACTTCTCCGCGACAATTGTTTTATCAAGGCTTGGAATCACGCCCCAGTGAACTTCACCGTGGTGCCCTAACTGCTTACCCCAGGCTGCCCATGAGTCTTCACCCTCATCGTGAATCACAGTGAAGCAGGAGTTGATAAGATCAAGAGGACACTGCGGGACTTCGAACGGCTCGTCTCCCACCATCAACTGGTCATTTGCAGCAACCTCGAGCCAAGCGAGACAACGCTCAACGTGCCAGCGTAACCGTTGTTCTACATCGCCCTTGGGCTCCGGACCTCCAGCGATGCGCCCGAGGCGTTGGGATGGACTATCGAGACACGGCTTACCGGTTCGCCAAGTTGCGTGATTCAATGTGGACACGACGTTCCGGTCTTGATGCGGAAACGTGTGGACGATGCCACCGTCTTGAGCTGGAAAGATGCGTATGCTACCGGCAGGATAGGAGCCATCAATGAGGACGACCCAGCGCGTTTGCTCGGGCACGAAGTCCGAGGAGCACGGAGAGGTCAGTCGAAGCCTAACTGCCCACGCAGACTCAGCCGAGATGAACTCTGGGTGCGTCTCCAATGCTACGCTGGGCACGCCTAAAAGTCGATCAAGTGCGACCCGAATGGACCCTGGCGCCTCGTCCACCATTCACGCTCCTCTACGCGAACCGGCCAGTGCCAGGCACAGCTGGGCCTGTGGGCGGAGTGAAGCCTCCCTTCTTTCCTGACCCATTGTTCGGCGGCTCGGGAAACTTGGAGCCGAACATCTCACGCCAGAGGTTACCGCTCTCCGTGCGGTCTTCGGAATCGAAAGCCCGCCTCGACAGGTCAGCTCCAGTCTTAACTTGGTCGTAGAACGTGCAGAAGTCCTCTCCGGTGATGCGCTTGAACACATCATGCGACGGAACGCCATAGTCTAGGAGCGTCGGTTTTCCCTTGGTAAGCACTAGGTCAGAGTAGCTGCTTACGATCGCTTCGAGCGTTTTCACTACGCCCTCTGCCACGGACTCGATGCCATCAGGACAGTGCTCTCCGATCAAGCGCTCGAGTGGGAACCCTTTCGGGTGTGCGGGGTCGGCATAATGCTCGAGCCTCCACCACTTGATGCATTTCACTACGTTAACGAAGTGCCCATTGCACTGTGAGTTCTTATCGCGGGTCCAGCGAATTTGCTCAAGGGGGTGAGTATCATCCCACTCGTCTGCATCGCGATCCGGGATCCGGAGTGGTTTCGCCTGCCACTCTGCTTCGCTGGCGGCTTGATCAAGCAGCAACCTTGCGTCGATACGCGAGCGGTTGTGTAGTGCAAGCCAAGACCGATGCAGGCGCCAGTCTCGGGCTTCGAAGATGTCGTCGTCAGAAGTGACAGCGTCAGACTGAAGTATTCCGTATTCCTGCTTCTCCGGAGCGGAAGTCGGAACAATGTCGAGCTCTACATAGCTCATCTCGATGCCGAAGGAGCGGCCTTGGGGACGCCACTTCCCCTTGTAATGCTTATTCAGGAAAGGCTCGAAGAGAGCCATAGCTTTCTTAGGCGTGTACTCGGTCTCGTCCAGCTTGGTGACAATGATGAGGTCGACGTCCGAGCGCTTGTCGCCTTTGGGGCGTACAGCGGTGTATCGGCGGTAGCTGCCTTGCAGGAAGTCGCTGACTAGGATTGGCTTGAGGTCCTCGTCCGCGTTGAGGCGTTCGCGCAGAGTCTTGTGCCCTGTGATCAGTTGATCTCGCATTGCCTTCGTCGGCCGGATCTCCTGCAAAAACTTGTTGAAATCAGACTGAAGAATCATCAGGAACCTCATGGGCTTCGTTGCGGGAGCTCGGCGAGACAGGAAGCGAAAGAGAATGGCTGTACGACCCGTCCCGCTCTATACCGAAGTCGAACTCGTACAGCGCAACCCGCCCAATCGCTTCGCGCTGCTGGCCGATGAAGAACATCAGCGCGTTCGGGCATGCGAAGAAGACATGGGCACGAGCCGCACGGGACGGACGAGCTTCGGCGAGGACGCCAGGAAGCTGCGCGGCGAGCCGGTACGCGTGGTCTGGCCCCTTGATGCTCTGTGGAGATGGGCCACCGACTGGACTCACTAACACGAGGCGGCCCACCTGGGGCGCGCTTTCCGATGCGAGAAACGCCTCGACATCCGCACGCACGTCATGCGTGACCGACAGGCAGATGGCGATATCCTGGTGTTCCGCCGCCAATTCGAACGTCTGGGCGATCCAAGAAGCATCGCACTCGGCATCCTCGGCATCCGACGATGGCCTCCAGATCTCCAGGCTGGGTTTTTGGATCGGCGCGAGGTCCACGCCCGAGTTCCGGCTCAGCTCCCATCCAGCCAACAGCGCGAACGAGCCGTGGCACTCCAGGGCGATCTCAGACGGAACGCCTCGTAGTCGTGCGCGGCGGTCAGGATCGCCCAGAAAGGCAAGCACCTGGGATGCGGCGGTGTGCCACGAGCCGCCCGATGCCAGATGCCGTCCCTCGAAGTTGTCTGAGACACAGATGATCTCGTCGACCTCGGATTCAAGCCGTTCCGCAAAACGGACGAAGCTGCGAACGCCGATCGCCGGCGGTCGGGGGTGGCCGCTGGAACCGTTGGTCAGAAGGCCCTCGCGCTCGCACAGCTCCCGAAATGACGCCCCGTCGAAGGAGTTCGGACCGTTCATCAAGAACTGCTGGATCAAGCTCTCGTACGGGCACGCGGCCCGATCGGCACTTGGTGTCTTTAGCCCGACCACCTCCAGCGTCGTGTAGACGTAAGCTTTGAAGTCTCGGCGTCCGAAGTGGTCCAGTTGAAACCGCAGCGTCTTCGCAAATGCTCTGAAAGCGTCGTCCTCAAGCCCAAGGTGGGTTCGCCACTTCTCGCGCACCTTGCCAAGGTCGCCCCGGGGGCCGTCATCAAAGAACTTCCGAGGCAGTTCGCCATCGTACTCGCGCAACAGCTGCGCCAGCTTGTCGTCGTCCTTCCAACGCCAGTTGGACGCGAGATGCAGTCTGAAGTCGGCATGCTCGGACGCGAGGTTGGTGTAGGCGGAAAGGAATCGCTGGAGCAGGGAGGACTTCGCGTTGATGAAAGCTGGATCGATCAAGGCGTCGGAGCTGTACGAATCCCGGTTGTCGACGTGGTACTTGAGCTGAAAGTAGTCGGCGCTCACCATCCAGCCGCCGGCGTTGACACCGGGCTTGCGATAGAACACGGCCACGTCATCCACGCCGTCAGCCTCGTCGTGCTCCAGTACGACACGTTCAACTCTTGAGGCAGGTCGAAGAAGGTCGGCGGCCTGTCGCCAGAAGAACAGCCCCTGGAACACGTCTCCTTCCGTTCGGGCCCCGACTTGATTCAGCGCCATTGAGATCGCCTCCGTGCCCGCTGTTTCTTTGTTGTCATAGCTATGTCCTCGTGCGCCCAACATCGATCATCGCGCATGCCACATACCCCCGTTGAACGTGCTCGCTCTCCATTTCGGCACGTCCGCTTTGGGTCGATAGCAGCCTTTGAGAAACATCTAATTAACACTAGTTGAGCAGGTAGTGATTTGTCCAGAAAAGGTGGCCCTCCTATGGCCAACGACCTTCTTTTACTGAGCGATAGCGCTCCTAAGCACTTTGCTGTGCAGTCATCACGATGCACGCCATCACCAGCACATAGCGCACGGGATACACGCTCAACGCCTCTTTCCCCTCGTTGACCACACGCAGCGCGACGTTGCCCGTACCCAGTTCGTTGGCATAACGCCTGCCGGCGGGCTTTGTTCGCCACTGCACCTTGTGCCGCTGCGATGGCAGGCGCTTCTTCCACTCACTGAGCTGCTGCTTTGCGGTCAGTGGCGAGCGCGCAGTGGGAGTCACCTCGATATTGGCCCGCACCCCCGAGTGGAGACTCAGCACCCAACTGACAAATGCCAGCCCAGTATCGGCATCCCGTATCCACACGTGGCCCTCTGTCGCACGATGGTACGCGTAGAAGTAGCGCAAGTGCTCGAGCAGCACCTCGGGCGACTTTTCGTACCAGTCCCTCCAGATGACCTGGTACAGGGCGTTGATGATGCGCCGTTCCGATATGGCATGGGGGCGCGGCAATCGAGGCAGGTCGGTTTGCGCGTCAGTCTGTTGCTTGCCCTTGGTGGCTCGACAGTGGCGGTGGGCGCGGCTGCCGCGCCGCGTCCGTAGCGACAACACACGCCGCTCGGCCTCCATCAGCCGCGCCACCTCCCCTTCCCTCAAGCTGAAAATTCGCTCGAGCTCTTCAGGGGAGTAACGATTACGGGCATCCAGCAGGGTTTCCAGGCTTTCCAGCGAGAGGTGATGCAGGCGGTCGTGTTCCACAGGGGTGATGCCCGCAAGCGCCGGGAATGGTTGTGGCTCACGGTCCTCCACATCGGTGATAGGACACGCCTTGAAGGCCTTGCTCAACCATATCGCCGGCCGTTCGCCATAACGCTGCTTCCATTTGCGAACACGCGCGGGCTTCAGCCCCAGCAGTTCCGCCAGCGCTTCCAGCTCCACGGCTGGCGAGGGGCGCCGCGCCCCTTCCACCGAGTGCGGCTCGTGCTGCAGGTAATGCCCCATCAGCCACTCGGTGCAATGCAGGTAGCTGCGCAGGGTAACGTCCGGAGATGAATGCCCCATGACCTGGGCGATAAAGTGCAGCCCCTGGCGCGAGACCACGCCCCCGGTGATTTCATACCATAACGCGTTCAGGTGAGCCGGTGCCGCCCAGGGCGCCGAGATACCATGGAATGCCAGCAGCAGGTTGTTGGCCAACGAGTGGCGCAGATGGTGAAAGCGGACACTAGGATCCCCTGTCACGCGCCGCATCACCTCATGAATCGCTGGCGAGACCTTGTCGTCGCGCAACGGAGCCAGTGACTCACCGCCTTCGCCGAACAGCATGACACGAGGGTGTCGCGACATCTCCTGGCGATTGATGACGTAGTCCTTGAACGGCCCCAGCTCCTCCTCGGTCAACAAGTGGTGCAGGGGGAGCTGCCGACGCGAGCTGTAGCTCTTGTTGGCAACGTATTCGTTGTCACGCACCAATAGCACCACATCGGTATCCGGCACCCGTTTCTTGAGCTGGACATCGCAGATCTGGATCGAGAGTACCTCACCGATCCGTAACCCGGCACGAAACCCAAGGACGCAGACCCAGTAGCGGATCTTGCCCAGTATGCTGGGATCCATGAGTTTCAGCCTTTCGGCCACGAGCTGGTATTCAGTCTCCGAGAGGATGTTGGCATCGGCATGGTAGGTGACGCCCGCCCCACTGCCCACCAACTCCATCTTCACCTTGGCCAGCCCCAGCTCGCTGACCAGGAAATTGTGAAAGCCATGTAGCACTGTCCAGCGATAGTGACGGTTCTTCTCGGTTTTGCCCTCCTCGATGACCTGCTGATAGGCATCTACCAGCTCGGTGAGACGTGATGGCGAAAGCGGTGTATCACCGATGTACTTCAATATCGGCAGAGCGGATCCCAGATAGGTATGCAGCGTCGACTGCTTCCGTTTCATGTCCACGTGCAGGTAATACAGCCAACGACAGATCCATTCAGCAATGGGCACCATGCGCCGGGTCTCGGCAAGCGTCTCCTCCAGACGCGCGGTGATGGCAGCGTAGGTACGGCGCTTCGTCTCCCGCGTCGGGCTCAACCAACCACGCAGGCCCGCCAACAGCTCCCGTGCCTTGTAGATTGGCTGGTCGCGCTCCACCGGCATATCCGGCACAGCCGGCTGGCTGCCGGGGAAAGGTGGCCTCTCCTCCTCATCCTCCGCCAGCCCCGCGTGCTGGACATACCCACCCGACAGCAGCTGCTGCCAACGCGGCTCGTCGATGGATGTCACTGCATGCTTGCCGAGGGCACTATCCACCAGGTAACGCGGCACATGCAGTCGCAAGGCGGTAGCCGCCATCGCCTGACATGCTGGCAGCGTCATACTCTTGTCCGCCCCCACGGCGCGGCAGAAGGCACTCCACGCAGTGGCAGAGAACTCCTTGGCAGTCTTGTAGGAGGTGGTCTTCGCCTGCTGCTGTGGGTCTCCATATCGGTCGAGATGCCGCATCAGCACCGCCAGCGTCGACGCTCCGAGCAGCCAGCGGCTGCGCGGTGGCACCGGTTCAGGCATATCCTCAGGCGGCGACTCATGCAGTAGGCACCAGGAGGTCCCACCGTAGGTCGCCAGCGTAGCTGCCGCCAGTGGCAACGAGTTGACCGCCTTCCTTGCCAGCAGGCCATCCCGGGTGATGGCCAGGTACATCAACAGTCCCCAGCTGATGTGCTCGGACTCCAGGCGCCGATGCCCCTTGAGCCCATTGCCATGCTGCAGTAGGTCGTGGAATTGATCCGTCTGGAGGCCCTCCTCCACCAGGCGACACCAATCCCGATAGGCATTCAGTCTGACCAGCGCGTCGGGCGTAAATGGGCTGGCCTCCGGCTGCACATGGTGCATGGGCGCTGGCACCCTGACCTTCCAGCCCAGCTGCCGCTCTCCCTGGCGCAGCCCTTGCACCAAGAAGTTCACCTGGTGACGACTCGCGGCCGCTGAAGCGCCGGCCTTGCTCAGGATGTGATCCACCCACTGCTGAGGCAGGTCATCTGGCACTGTGATGTCGCGCTCACCGCTGACCAGCCCGGGATGAAACTCACTGACCCGGGCCAGCACCTCAAGCTGCCCTTGCTGCCGTGGCCGCAACTGTTGCCGACGCCGCGCCTCTGCGCCGCCGGCGGCTTCCGGTAGCACCAGGAGATTCCAGCCCTTCCATACGGAGCTGAATGGCTCAGACATCTGCCATCCCCCTCTGCGGCGTCCAGCCGGCCTCACGACGCAGCTTTTCCATTACCGGCGCCAGCTCGGCAAACATCGAGACGGGCGACAGGGTTGAAAGCGCCGCAAATGGCTCCTGTCCATGCTGGGCATGGCCCATGAATGCATTGACCAGCTCTCCACGACACCCTGCCGCCCGCAGTCGACTGCGCAGGTAATGCCGGCCAGCATTGATCGGCAGGCTGAACAGCGGCACTTGCCGACGCAGATTCACGGGAGATATTTTGACCATCTGCCAGCTTTCGCTGACGAAAAACAACAGCGGCACGTCAGGGCACGGGTCGCCCAATAATGACTCGATGTGATCGTACAGGGTGACCCGTTGATAGAGCTGCATCTGCAACACTTCCAGATGCCAGGCGTACAGGTGCAGCTGCTCGCGTAGCTGCGGCAACAGCCAGACAACCCGCGACTGGCTCATGCTCTCGTGTTCCTTGTCCGATATCACCAGCAGGCCGGTCTCGAGGTCGATCTCTCTCCAGCGAAACACCAGATCGTTGACCGCGCGATAGCCCGTGGCGAACAGCACCCAGAATGCGATATAAGCCACCAAGTGGTTATGCACCTGGCGCGCCGCCTCCTCGCTGGGTGTTAGCCTGCGGACCGCTCTGAGCTCATGCTGCAGATGGTCGACAAGCCGCCTCACAAGACGCGGCCGGATATTCAACTTGCTGCCATGGTCCCCGGTATTCGATGGAGGCCGAACAGGCTCCAGAGCGTTTGCCTCCTCGATAGTGAGATGGCGATACAGGGCGTCACGCAGCGATGCCACGGCACCACAGAACAGTGACTCGAGATACGTCGCCGGCACGCTGTGGTAGTGAGCTGCAACCTCGGTGACGGTGAAGGCATGCCCCGTCAACAGGTAGCCATCTACCCAGTCACTCGAGTGCCTGACGATCTCATCGAACAGCGTCTGGGAAATGCGCAGGGGAGTCAGCCGCATACGGTGAGCCCGATTGATCGTCGATACGGCCTGAGACATGGCGGTGTGGATGGCCTCCCGACGATCGGCGGGAAACAATTCAGCGTACCGTGAGCGTCTCTGATGCTGCCGCTGGATCCGCGAAATGAATTGTCCCACCCTCACCGGGAGGCCGATGATCACAACCTCATCGGTCAATGCAGGCGGCGCCTCGCCGGCGCGCTCCAGTAATCGCTTGGCGTCATCCTGAAGCTCATTTCGTGCCGCAGGCGAGGGGATCGGTAATACGAAGGCCTCCTCCTCAAGGAGATAGGCAAGCAGATCCTTACGATTTTTCGGCAGTGCCTGTCTTCCGGAATAGATGCGCATCGTCAGCAGCTGGTCGACCGGGCGGCCCAGCCACAACATCAGCATCAGGAGCACGCCAGCCAGCTCCCCATCGGCATCCCTGTCCTCGAATCTCTTCTTTCCTGCATAAAGGTCGTAGGCCTGCTGGGCAACGACAGCCAGCTCTATATGGCTGAGGCTGGCGTAGCGATATGGCAATCGCTGATTGTTACGGCTGATGTGGTGCAAATGGCCTTTTTGATACCGATACACGTCGACCAGGTCATGTCCCGCCGTCGGCGACGCTTTCCGCTCGACGAACGTGACCCCTCGCATTGTCTGCATCTCATCCGGATGCAGCCCGACCGTGCGTTGCCGGCGTTGCGCCGGAAGCCCCCCAGGAACCTCCATGACCTGAACCGAGCGCTCCGGCCCCTCCGGCTCAGGATCGTCCTCATCGCGCGACTCGACATGCGTTTCGGTGGAAGGGGGTGAGGCATGGCCACCCCCGCCGCCGCCTTCCCGTGACTTTCCCTGGTAGACCAGCACCTTGCGTACCAGCAGCTCGACGCCCTCCACACCATCCCTGGGCTCTCCTGCCTTGAGCAGATGCTGGGCGTGGTAATCCGTCAGGGCCAACTCGGCCGCCACGGGATTCAAAAGTCCCATCGGCTGGTTGCCGTTGGCGACAGAACGGATGACGCGACACGCCGCGGTAATTTCCGAGCCAACCCCGTCGCCATGCCGCGCCCGTTGCAGCGCCGCACAGGCGAGGACCACACCCGCATGCTGCCAGTAGACCGAGCTGTCGTGGCACTCATTATCGGGAAGGAGGATCAGCATCGCCCATTCGGGGTGCTCGTTGATGATGCCGCGCTGACGCCCTGTACGGCTCCACCAGGAATCAGGGCTGCCGGGCACCCTGCCGCCAGCAAGAACCGCCACGATTCGGTCCAGCACATCCTGATAAGCCAGGATTCCTGTCCGGCTCTCGCCCTTCGACGCCTCTTCCTGCAGGGAGTGCATGACACCCGGCGTGTCATCCAAAGCCCTCAGGGCTTTCTGCAGGTTCGACATGACCAGCTCGAGATGTGTCATATCCTCAGGCGGGCGCAGGAGCTCCAGCAGCGACGCCACCTCACCCCTGGAAACCTGGCTCAGCTCTACCAGACGCTCGACATCCACCGAAATATTCATCTCAATCTCTCTCCACCAATCTCTCCAGCTCACTCCTGCGAGAGCGCTTGTGGCGTAGCTTTCTATGCGTAATCCCCATGCATCGCTTGAGGTTCCGGGAGGCGTATTCCCGCGGGAGCCGTATCTCAAACTCCTTCCGCAGGGCACGGGTCAGCTCGGTGAGCTGTCGATAGACCCGCTCTCTGGCGTCGTATGAGTCAGGGCAATGCATCAACGAATCCAGCACGAGATGGAATAAGGCGGTTCGAACCAGCTCGACCTCACTACCGGACACCCGATGGACGGCGACCTCATCACCTGGTTCCAGCGCAGCACGGATGACCTGAAAACTGCGGAATCCACTGACGACCTCATAGTGACGCTGCATCTGGCGAACACAGATCGGGTAGTGGAAGCCCAGCGCCGGGCAGGTGGCGTCAGCCAACCATTCGGAGACGGGGATGCGATTGGCCATCGCCAGGGTGGCCTCGTGAATTCTGCCTAGGGCTCCTTCAGGCACGTGGATTCTGGTCAGTGGCACGTTCTCCATGCACAGGCCTCATGCAGCATGATGTCTGGTCCATGCTACCAACCCTGACACCCATTTTTGTGAGAAATGGCAAAGATTTTCCCAAATATCTGAACATCATGTTTATCTAAAAAACCATTTTTATTGCTATCTATTTTTATAAATAGATAGCAATTACCATCAAAAACAAAACCCTCCACACACTGCAGAACAGAAATCATACAGGCGACATATGTTGTTGATTTTTTTCAAATAAAGTCATTAAACACACCTCATGACTCCCTTTTAAGGGGTCAACACCCCATCCATCAAGAATAAAATTGCATGAAAATTCCACCATGATTCTGCGCGTATGACCGAAGAAAAAAAGCCTCCCTACCCCCTCCTTCCCGGCCGCCACTAACAGGGCCGATCACCAGCATGAGCGCCCAGAATGGCGCCACCTGAGGTGTAAGAAGAATGCCCGAGGAGCACGTGATGGCAGAGGAGGGAACGAAAAAGGGAGGTGCGGCGGTGGCAGCCAATCACTACCTGGCCGATAAACTGACCATCCACGATGGGCGCGGCTGTCCACAGCACCTTGCTTGGTGCCGGAACAATGAAAGGCACAGGCTTCGCAAATCATCGCCAAATTGTGCTAAAGGTGGGCGATAATCACCTCGAAGGCCGGCTGGTGACAGGGAGTGTCGCGTGCAAGACGAATTCTCGCTGCTGGAAGCCCAGCAGCTTATCCATGAGCTAATCGCTCAGCGGGCTCCGCTGGAGCGTACCCTGGACGCCATCGCGAACTGGCTGAACATGGTGCTGCCTGACGCCACCGTGGCCTTCATGCGCTATGAGTCCAGGCGCTGCACCCTCAGCCTGCTACCCAGCCATCGCTTCTCGACATTCTACATCCAGCGCCTGCAGGACGTGCCGGTGGCTCCCGGGGTGGCATCCTTCGGCACGGCCGCCTTCGAGCGGCGCCTGGTGGTAAGCGAGAACATTGCCACCGATCCACGCTGGGAAGCACTGCGAGAGGCGGCCTTGGCAGAAGGCTTGTGGTCCTGCTGGTCCAGCCCGGTGATGACCGCGGATGGAACATTGCTGGGCACCTTCGGGACCTATTACCCGACACCTCGCAAGCCCACCCCAGAGGGCCGCCGCTGGCTGCAGCGGGCGGCGGCGATGATTGCCCTGGCGATGCTGCGTGACAACGACATCCGCGAGCACCGTTCACTGTCGGAATGGCACCGCTCGTTGTTCGTCAATCACCCCGATGGGGTCTACGAGTTTGATCTAGAGGGATACATCCAGCGCTGCAATGCCGCGTTCGAGCGCATCACCGGCTATCCCGAGGCCGAGCTGATCGGACGGCATTACAATGAACTGGTCTACCCGGCCTATCGCCAACTTACTCAGGAGGGCTTCGCTACTGCCCGCCGTGGCGAGGCGGTCACCTACGAAACCCGCGGCACCCACGCCGGGCAGTTCGTCTATGACCTTGAGGTCACCAATTTCCCCGTCACCATCGACGGGGAGATTGCCGGGGTGTATGGCGTATGCCGTGATATCACTGAGCGCAAGCGCCAGACCGAGGATCTGCGGCTACTCAAGCGTGGCTTCGATGCCAGCCCCAACGGCATGCTGATGGTGGATGCCCGACAGCCGGATATGCCCATCGTATTCGCCAACCCGGCGTTCACCACCATGACGGGGTATCCCACTGACGAGGTCATGGGCAAGAACTGCCGCTTCCTGCAGGGGCCCGAGACCGATCCCACGGCCATCGCGGAAATACGTGCCGGGATCGCTGAGCAGCGTGATGTCGAAGTCACCCTGCGCAACTACCGCCGTGACGGCACGCCCTTCTGGAACCACCTGATCGTCAGTCCGGTATTCGATGAGGAGGATCGCTGTACTCACTTCATTGGTATCCAGCAGGACATCACCCGCCAGAAAGAGCAGGATGCGCAGATTGCCTACCAGGCGACGCACGACCTGCTGACCGGACTGCCCAACCGCACCAGCTTCACGAATCGCCTGGAGGCGTCGTTTCACCAGTGCCAGCAGCGGCAAGGCGTGATGGCCGTGATGTACCTCGACCTGGATGGATTCAAGCCGATCAACGAGGGCCTGGGCCACCATGTGGGCAGCCAGGTGCTGGTGGCCGTGGCTCAGCGACTAAAGGCGCTGCTGGGTGACAACGACTCGTTGTCACGCCTGGTGGGGGACGAGTTCGGCATCCTGCTGCTGGATTACGATAATAGCGCCGTCGTCAAGGCGTTGGCCAAGCGTATGCTGGACGCCCTCGCCCAACCATTCGAGGTCGACGGCCAACTGGTGCAGCTGAGTGTCAGCATCGGCATTGCCTGTAACTGCCTCAGTCCGGAGCAGCCCCATGAGCTGATGCAGCATGCCGACCTCGCCCTGCAGCAGGCCAAGCGCCAGGGTCGCAATACCTGGCAGTGGTATCGTGGCCGGCGAGTGGAGAGCACTCGGCATAGTGTGGTGATGCGTCACGACCTGCATGCAGCGCTGAAGGAGGACCAGTTCGAGCTGCACTACCAGCCTCTGGTAGACGCGGCCAGCGGGCAGATTCGCAGTGTGGAGGCCTTGGTTCGCTGGCATCACCCCAGCCGTGGCATGGTCTCGCCGGGTGAGTTCATTCCACTGGCGGAACATACCGGACAGATCATCCCGTTGGGACGCTGGGTGCTGCGCCAGGCCTGCCAGGAGATGGCGGAACTTCAGGCACGTGATGGTAGAGCGCTACCCGTCGCGGTGAATATCTCCTCCCTGCAGTTTCACCGCGACGGTTTCCTGGATGAGGTTCGGCACATCCTCGCTACTACCGGCCTGCCACCCGAGCTGCTGGAGCTGGAGGTGACCGAAAGCGTACTGCTGGATGGTGCCGAGCCGGTGATCGAGCTGATGGAAACACTCAAGGCCATGGGCGTGCGTGTGGCGCTGGATGACTTCGGCACCGGATTCTCCAGCCTCAGCTACCTGCGTGACCTGCCCACCCACAAGGTCAAGCTCGACCGCAGCTTCGTGCAGAAGACCCTGACGGACCGACGCACTGCAGCCATCGTGCAGGGTGTCATCACCATGGCTCACCATATGGACATGGTGGTGGTGGCGGAAGGGATCGAGACACCGGAAGAGCAGGAGGACATGGTGCGCCGCGAGTGTGACCTGCTGCAGGGCTTCCTGTTTGCCCGCCCCCTGCCGCTAGCGGCCTTGCGGCAACTGCCCGACTGCTTGCCAGAGCCCCATTCTTGATGACCTTCCCGGCAACTATGCTGACTGCCTCATGGGCATGCCATTGAACATCAACTCGCTCTGGACACGCCTGACGATCGCCACCCTACTGCCCGTGGCCTTGGTCAGCATGACCCTGTACCCGATTTTTGCCTCTCACCTCGAGGAGCGGATCGACAGCACCCGCCAGACGGCCGAAGCGTTCCTCGACTCCGAGTACGACATGCTGCTCAGGAGCATGAACGAAAGCTTCAACCAGGTGCTGGCCACCGCGGAACTCCCGCTGCTGCGGCAGTTTCTGGTTAGAAGGACCACTTCCAGAGCTCCGGAATGGGGTCCCGCCGCAGAGCAAGACTGGCATCAGATGGAGGCGTTGTTCGATTCGCTGATGACCCACTACGGCCGCTACACGCGACTGGCGGTGATCGACACTCGCGGGCTCGAGTGGGTCGCCACAGCGGCGTCGCCAATGCTGCCACGACCGCCAGTAGTGGCACACGAAGCCACGACCACCTACCAGGAGACCATGCGGCTACAATCGCGTGACCTGTATGTCTCTCCCCCGCGCCCGGGAGCCTCCGGGGACAGTGATGCCCCGGTAACCACGGTCATAGACATCGCCACACCGATCTTCGATGATCGTGGGCAACGCCTCGGTGTGCTGCTGTTCACTCTCGACTGGTCGCAAATCACCGCCAACCTGCCGCATGCCAGGGAGGCGGGCCGCGGCGAGGTGCTGCTGGTAGATGCCCAGGGCAGATGGCTGCTACCCAGCGAAGAGGGCCGGGAAGATCAGTTCGGGGATTCGATAAGCAGCCGAAGGCCAGGCATCTGGGCGGCCATGTCGGCACGCAACCAGGGCATGGCCATGCTGAACGATCACCTGCTCGGGTTTCGCAGCCATGACATTCGCACCCAGCACTATCGCAGCCAGGCCGGCATGATAGTGAGCCAGCCTGAGTCGCAGCCCTGGCGCCTCGGCATCCTGATACCCAAACCCAGCCTGGTGGGGCTCCTGAAGCAGAACCCCGGACAGCAGCTGGCCATCGCCCTGGTCTATCTGCTGTCGGTGACTTTCGGTGTGTTCTGGGTGCTGAGCAACCATCGCCTGCGTGGCCTGCGACAGCGTGCCCTGCAGTTCTCACGCGAGGCCCGTCGGTACGCCGGCGAGGTACAGGATCTCTACGAGCACGCCCCCTGTGGCTACCACTCGCTCGACGGTGATGGCCGGGTGGTCAAGATCAACCGTACCGAGCTCGACTGGCTGGGCTATCGCGCCGACGAGGTGATCGATAAACGCTTCTACCGCGACTTCGTCACCCCCGAGACCCGGAGCGCCTTCGATGCAGCCTTCCAGAAGGTGCTGGGTGAGGGGCAGGAGGGAAGCGCCGAGTGCGAGCTGCTGTGTCGTGATGGCAGCCGACTACCGGTAGCGATCCAGGCCACCGCTCAAGTGACCGAGGACGGCTTCCAGTACTCACGCGCCACGGTGTTCGATCTGAGCGAGCGCAAGGCACTGGAGGCTCGACTGGAGCAGCAGGCGCTCACCGACCCTCTCACCGGCCTAGGTAATCGCCGTTACCTGGAGAACCAGGCGGCCATGGAGATTGCTCGTGCCGAGCGCAGCGCGACTCCTCTGACGCTGATTGCCATCGACCTCGATCACTTCAAGCGCATCAACGACACCTACGGCCACGATGTGGGGGATCTGGTGTTGCAGGCCTTTGCCAACGCGGCTCGCCAGGTGCTGCGCGACGGCGACGTGCTCTGCCGAATTGGCGGCGAGGAGTTTGCCGTGCTGCTACCGAGCACGACCCGTGAGGAGGCCCTGCAGATCGCTGAGCGACTACGCGAGGCAGTTGCCACCACCCCGGCCAGGGTCGGACTGGACTCAACAGAGGACGGGACATTGTCGTATTCAGCATCCTTGGGTGTCTCGCTGGTCAAGGCAGGTGAAACCTCATTGAAAGCGGCGATCAAGCGTGCCGACCAAGGGCTCTACTCCGCAAAGCAGGCGGGACGTAACCGGGCGCATTGGGAGGAGGCGTGATGCACGAGAGTCATAAACGCCCGCTGGAGTTGGGGGGGCGCTGACCTGTGAGGAAGGGATATCGGATTATGCATCAGCTATCCCTAATTTAGATACAACAGTATCATAAATCACTGATGTAAAGAGGCGCCATACGGTCAAAAATGCGGCAAAACCCGCCTCTCATTTTGTGACAACATCGATGGGGGTAAAGTGATGTCGATGGAGGTAACCCCCGCGTAGGATTTACCCCCAAAACCTTACAACCACGGGGCTTGGCGTGATATTGTGACAATCAACACAGGTTAGCGACAGCCTTGAAGATCCGGCTCATAACCCGAAGGTCATCGGTTCAAATCCGGTCCCCGCTACCAAATATCGAGACGCCGGTTCCTTATGGAGCCGGCGTTTTGCTTTGGAACCAATGACGGTCATCGGTTCGCTCTTGTTGCAAGGTCGGCGGTCCCCGCTACCAAATATCGAAGAAAGCCAGAACCGACAGGTCCTGGCTTTTTTTGTGCCCGATGACCCGTCATCGGTTCGCTCTTGTTGCAAGGTCAGCGGCCCCCGCTACCAGATATCGCAAGAAGCCAGTTCCTCAGGGAGCCGGCTTTTTCGTTGGCGATCTCCCTGGTCGGCTCCCTCCCGTTTTCCATACGCCCCCTTGAATCCCGCCCTCGTCACCCGCATCTCGTGGACAAATCCACTCGATCCCGGGAAACCCGACCATGCCTATCGTCGATCCGCGCACCGGCGAGCCTCTCGCCGCCGACACCCCCACCAGCGAAGCCGCTCAAGCCGCCGACGCCTCGATGCCCGAGGTGATCTTCGACGTCGACGCCGGCAATATCCAGCAGGTGCTGGAACTCTCCATGCAGGTGCCGGTGCTGCTCGACTGCTGGGCCCCCTGGTGCGAGCCCTGCAAGAACCTGATGCCGGTGCTGGAGAAGCTGGCTCGTGAATATCGCGGGACCTTCCTGCTGGCCAAGCTCAACATCGACGAAAATCAGGAGATCGCCGCCCAGCTCGGCGTGCGCTCGGTCCCGGACGTCAAGCTGATCAGCCAGGGCGGGCTGGTCGACCACTTCCAGGGCGCCCTGCCCGAGAAGCAGATCCGCGAATGGCTGGGCCGCTACTTCCCGGC
>WPCH01056053.1_pt1 | contig 20136 bp, 18 predicted proteins | sample 5399881 | NCBI WGS metagenome assembly WPCH01 (sample SAMN12869468, study PRJNA574797) | sludge metagenome | isolation source: wastewater treatment of pH5 | place: China:Beijing | collected 2019-05-20
GTGAAAACTTTATCCGGTCTATTGCAGACCTTATTAGAAAAGCAGAAATTGAACTTCCCGATGACGTCGTGAATGCGCTCAGGAAAGCTGAATCCATAGAAGAAAATCAGGTTGCAAAATCCCAGCTCCAGGCAATCCTTAAAAACATTGAGATTGCTAAAAACCACGGGGTCCCGATGTGCCAGGATACGGGCATCATGATCTTTTTTGCCGAGCTCGGGACTGAGTTTCAGCCAGGTTTTGACCTTGAAGCCGCGGTAAGAGATGCAGTTGCCCTCGCAACCAGGGAAATTCCTCTCCGCCCCAATGCTGTGGACCCATTGAACAGAAATAACAGCGGAAATAATACAGGCTCAGGAATCCCGGATATTCACTGGAAACTCGTGCCCGGAAAGCAACTGAAGATCACGGTCTCCCCAAAAGGTGCGGGCTCGGAAAATATGAGTGCACTCAGGATGTTTAACCCTACAGAAGCAGGCAGTATCAAGAATTTCGTGCTTGAAACCGTGATTAATGCAGGCGGGATGCCCTGCCCTCCTCTGACCCTGGGGATAGGGATAGGAGGCTCTTTTGACAAAGCAGCCAGGCTTGCAAAAGAAGCTCTTCTTGAGCCTCTGGATGCACCCATGAACGAGCTTGAACAAGAGGTCCTTGAAGCGGTAAACGCTCTTGGAATCGGCTGTATGGGGCTTGGAGGCAGCACAACCGCTCTTGCAGTACACATAAAAACAGCACACTGCCATACAGCGTCCCTTCCTGTTGCCATAAACATCCAGTGCTGGGCGAACAGGCATGCTTCAATAGTATTCGGGGAGGAAGAATAATGGAATATCACCTGCAAACTCCACTTAAGTTTGAAGACATTGAGAAACTCAACGCCGGAGACATTGTTTATATCTCAGGGGAAATCCTGACCGCCAGAGATGAAGCCCATGCCAGGATACTCGAAATGGAAGAAAAAGGAGAAGAGCTCCCATTTTCACTCGAAGGAGCAGTAATCTATCATTGCGGCCCTCTCATGCAGCAGACTGAATCCGGCTGGAAAGTAATATCAGCAGGACCAACGACCAGCGGCAGGATGTCAAAAATGACCCCGCCTCTCCTGAAAACCCACAAAGTCCGTGCGATTATCGGAAAAGGCGGGATGAAAAACGTTGCAGATTCACTTAAAAGCTGCTGCGTCTACCTCGCATACACCGGAGGATGTGCAGCCCTTGCAGCAGAGCTGATAAAAGATGTAAAAACCGTCCACTGGCCTGACCTTGGCATGCCTGAAGCCGTCTGGGTTCTCAGGGTTGAAAAATTCGGGCCTCTTATTGTAGGAATTGATGCAAAAGGGAAAGACATTTTTTCAGAGGTAAGAGAAAAAGCAGAGAAAGTCCTTGAAGAGCTGCAAAAATAAGATCTGCTTTCAGCCGGTTCAGTCTAATCGGGTTGGTTTTATAGGAAGAAGCGTAAAACCTCGAAGTCTTTAGCTTCGTGAGATATAAGCGTCAACTTCCAAACTGTTACCCGTTATAGATTCTGTAAGTTATTAAGTATCTTCAAAATGTTTTTAATATAGATTTTGCTGTCACCACAACCTCACAGTTCCTAAGAACGTTGCCGAATTTCAAAGCGAAAACCAAGCGAGGTAACGTTTGAACATCGGGGAGTTGGATAACAGGGCAAGAATCATCCTGAAGGGATCGGGATTAAGCCGTGGAAATACGGTAGCTATAAGCATCTCAAGTACAACCTCACGCTCATATCTATCTCACCTTCGGAACGAGGGGCTAGAGCCTGCACGACTTGCCTCCAATGGGAGAAAGGATGACTCAGGAAGCCACTCAGTCTTTAGCTGGGTGGTAGTTCACTTGTTTCATTATTATCAACATTCGTTTAAACAAAAACATAAGAAATAATATGGGAAAATATGCTTTCAGCATACGGAATCGTGCAATGAGATTCCCATCTCCGTCAGACGGTAAATCTCATCATCAAGCTTGAGGAGCCCTTCTTTAAGCAGAAAATCCATGTGAAACTTAAAGAAGAAATCTGTCAGACCTGACTCTTCCTTTAGCTGTTTTTCAGTTTTCCCGAATACCCCAACTGTCCTAAGTAATTTCCTTCTTTCCGGGTTTATGGAAACTTTTTCCATCATAATATGTTCCATTTTGACAGCTTCGCCTTCTGTAATTTCTCCTCTGGAAGCAAAATATGTATCAATTTCGTCAATTTCATCGTGCATAATTGAGACTCCTCTCCTTTTTCAGTATCAGCTTCTCTAACTCCGCTTTTTTTCAGTATATCAGTTTCTCTAACCTTTTGTTTCCTTCACTGATTAAAACTTTACTTCTACTGGTATTCGTCTTTCCTTTTCGGGCTTTTTTATTCCACTCTAACTTCTTTTTTTGTGATCTCGCTTATCTTCGTAAGCGTGCCGTGCTGCTGTTCCTTTTTCTCAAACGAGATGCCTGATTCCCTTAATTTCTCTTCAAGAGAGCTTTCTACTATTTCTATAAGCCTGACTTTCGGGACCTTTGTAATTGCGGAGAGCAGCCTGAGTTCAAGATTTTCATTTTTGCGGGGAATAAACTCCACCTGCGGGGCTTCTCCGGAAGAAGTAACGCTGCCCTTAATTATGGAGTCAGGGAGTTTCATGGAAAGTTTTACATGCCCTATAAAATCAGGGTTAATTTCCTTAACTCTGTCCCTTATCGACTGAAGGCTCCCTTCTATAAACTGCCTGCCTTCCTCAGGATTCTGCACGCCGGATTTAAGAGTATAGAGAACCGAATGGGCCGAGACTTCAGAAATCTCAATGGAGTTTTTCTTTTCCTGAGAAGGTTTCTCAATCCCTGGCAATGCAAGATGGATTAACAGATCTTCAAATTGTTCGTCTCCAAGCTTTGCTGAAAACTTCAGGACTCTGGCTTCAGGGTTCAGTTCCGCAAGCATCTTTTCTGTTGCCCTGACGATTTCTGCAGGAGCGATGTCCATTTTATTTATGCCCAGGATTTCAGCTTCCTTTACCTGGGTCTCGATAAACTTTGGAATTTCTTTTGCCTCGGTGCCGAAACGACCCGGGTCCACAAGGGTCACAACAGGGGAAAAGGATAACTCGGAAAGCCCCATTACCTCGATTTCTTCCCTTATCTGCCCGGGAAAAGCAATTCCTGTTGGCTCGATAATTACAATATCAGGCCTGAACTCCTCTTCAAGGGTCTGAAGTGTATACTGCATACTTATTTTCAATGTACAGCAAATGCAGCCGCTTGTCAGTTCCCGAGTCGTGATTCCGGGGCTATTAAGCGTATCTCCATCAAGCCCTATTTCTCCTATTTCGTTTACGATAATCGCTGTCCGTTTTCCGGCATCACTGAGCTGCCTGCTAATTCTCTGAATTGCAGTTGTTTTCCCGCTTCCGAGAAAACCTCCTATGATCATGACTTTCATGTTTTTCCTGTCCTCATTGCCTGAAAATAGATTGTGTCTGGCTGACAAATACAATATATTTGCTTATATATATAAAATTGGTAAGCCCTTCCTCCGCGGAGATATCTCATAAACGATTAATATAGAGGCTTTTTCCTTTTATTGCGCACGAATTTGATATGCTTGAGAAGAGATGTGTCTGAAGAAAATAAATTCTGGTTTGCGGATAAGTTTTTCAAAATGAAAGGGGTTCCGGTAAACCATGCCGGAAGAAATTTTCAAAGCTTTGGAAGCACTTTAAGTCCGAGTTCCGTTAGCCTGTAAATACCTTTTTCGTCCTTAAAAAGAAAATCACTATTTATCAGAATTTCTATATGGAACCTTAAAGCAGCCTCATCAAGACCGGTTTCTTTAAGAAGTTCTTCTTTCTTTTTTCCCAGAAAACAAACCGTCCTCATTATGTCTCTCCTGGTCTGGTTGGATGCTGCATTATAAGTTTTCTCACATTTTTCCTGCAGTATTTCTTTCTCGGTTTTTACCTGGGAATCCAGAAAAAGGTCAATTTCGTCTTTCTCTTCCATCATTCGCGATCTCCTGTTCTGTAAAACTATCTTTTGAAAATCAGAATGGTTAATATATAATTATTTTGATTTTGTTTAAGGAGTTTTATTTTTCTGTATGCAGGAAAGAAGAGGTTGAGTGGGCAGGAAGAACTGCAAAATTAAAGTAAGCGTCATTTTAAAACAGGTTGTTAACCCGGGGCTATCAATTAAAAAAGGTTGTTAATAAGAGGCTATCAATAAAAGGTGCCAATTAAAAAAAGTTGTTAACTCGAAGCTGTCAATAGGACTGACAATTAATATTATTAATTGGAGATTGTTAATTCAATATTGCAAATCCTGAAAAAGTGTGTGAAGACTTCTCCGGTAAAAGAGCGCCTTTCTGTAAACATTTTTAAAAATTGGTTTGCGTTCCCATCCAAAAACCTGGAAGTTCCGAACGGCATTAAGAGATGCTTTTGTTTTATCTGGGAAGAGATATTGAGGTACTGAACTCACGGGTTGCGAGTTTAACTAGTTTCTTTATTTCTTTTATCCCTTTCTTGTGTGGAGTAGATCTTGTGCTATTTGTGGGGTGTTGAAGGGATGAGAACGCAAGCTATACTACGTATTCTTTGTATATAACACTTTTGTAATTTTATGTAACACATAATGTTATTTGATCTGTATATCATTAATACATCATTGTAATCCTTATCCATTTGACTCATATTATCGGATTCATATAACGCTTAAGAATAATACTCTGAAAATCCTATAATAACAAAAACATCTGCCCTACTCAAACAAAATTCTTATTAAATTTTAAAATAACGGGTATGAATATAATTGCTTGTGAGAAGAGAAATTCAACTCAATTCTTCCTAAACTATGAAGATGATATCTTAAAAACGAATCACTAAAAAAGAATCACTAAAAATATAATAAATCAAAAAATTTAATTAAATAAAAAGTGCTGGTAATCTAGCACAATTTTCAGTTCTTTATCGCAATCTCTATATTTTATTGTTTTTTCTTTATCGTTTTATTGTCCCTGTGAATACTCCATTACATTGCCTTCTTCATCAACTATTTTCATTTTGCCGTCTTTCATGCTCATTTCGGAAACTACCTCTCCTGATTTATCATAAGCAGTCCAGAAATAAGTTTCCCCGTTTTCTGACCACATATATTCGATTTTGGAGAAATCTTCATCGTCGATGTTTGTCTCATAAACTGCTTTACACATAGGAATTCCGTCAACGGTTTCCATTCCTGTGATTTTCATTTCAACTTCTTCACCTGTCTGGGGGTTTGTTGATTTCCAGGAAGATCCCACAGCACACCAGTTACTGGAATCTCCGGTAGATTCCATCTCAACTTTTACTTCTTCATCCTCATCAGGAGACTCTTCTTCGCTGTCTTCGGCTGACTCTTCAGGCACATTCATATCTTCTTCGGTGTTTTCACTGCACCCCGAAGAAGCGGCAAAAATGGCACACATTAGTATTATAAGTACTGAAAACCACTTCTTTAAAATAACACCTATTCCTCCTTGATTTCTTTTAAAAATTTAAGTGATTTTCTTTTTATTTATATGTGCTTATTCTCTATTTTGTGAGAAAAAAAAGCTTTTTTTCTATTCTTCAATATTAAATTAATGTATAATGAAAAAATGCTCTTTATTTCATTTGTTGCTTTTTGCTGATAAAATTATATTTTCAGAAGAATTTATATACTATCTCGTGAAGATCAAAAAAGACTGGAACTAAGGGAAAAAAATCTCTTCCTGAGGGACATTTTATGCAATGCACACAAATTACACCTGAATTAAAAGCTTTTCTTATCTCAACAGGCTCCGTTTCCGTGGACCCTTCACTTATTGCCAGGGACCGGGGCTCTACTGCAGGCCCGGGAGCAGGCACAAGCTCAGTATTTTTCAGGGCGGGAGATAAACGGGTCAGGCTCAGTGTGAATAAAAATTCTCCCCTTTCCATTAAAGCGGCAGGGGATGATGGAACAGTCACGATTCTGTACGAAGGAAAAGAACTTGTCAGGGGAAAACTTGAACCTGCCCCTGCACACTGTCCGGATCAGGCTTTTATAACTCTCTGCGAGAGGTGCATCTTTGACTGCAAATACTGCCCTGTGCCCAAACTCCAGGGACATGTCAAAACTGATGAAGAAGTCCTGGGCATAGTGGATGACGTCATGAAGGCGGGAAGTCTAAAAGCCATCTCCCTTACTTCAGGCGTTGAAACCTCAATTGAAGATGAAGTGGAACGTGTGCTCAAACTTATGCCCGCCCTCAAAAAATACAATGTCCCCATAGGGGTTTCAGTATATCCTACAGAGGTGTGTTCCCGGAAATTCTATGATTCCGGGGTTGCCGAGGTTAAATACAATGTTGAAACCATGGACAGAGAGATCTTCCAGAAGGTCTGTGGGGACCTTTCTCTTGATTACATCCTGGGTCGGCTTAAAGAAGCTGTGGAAGTTTTCGGAAAAAACAGGGTCTTCAGCAATTTTATTATAGGGCTTGGGGAAAGTGATGACTCTGTAAGGGAAGGAGTCGAAACTCTTGCAAAGATAGGCGTAATTCCTGTCCTGCGCCCGGTAAATCCGCATCCCCTCAGGTCAGGAGACTGTTTTACAGAACGTCCTTCTCCTGAACGCCTTTTGAGACTTGCGAAAATGGAAGCTGAAATCCTGAAGAAGTACGGGCTTGATCCCTCACTTGCAATGACGATGTGCCTTAAATGCACGGGCTGTGATCTTGTGCCCTTCGTGGATTTCTGATTCAGGCAAGTTCTGTATAAAAAATGTATGTCCGGTTTGGAGAACAGTCTTTTTTGAGTTCCATTGTCTGACTTTTAATTTTCAATTTTTCGCTTATTCTTTTACTTTTATAATTTCAAAAATTATTTTTAATTTTTTCTATTTTATTGTTTTCTTCTGAGAGAAACCCCTTTATTTCCACTGGAATCTTTCGTAAATTTATTTTTTTCAATATTCCTAGTTATTCCTTATCTATAACTTTTCGTTTTTCACTATGTATTTTTTCAGTTGTTTTCCGGATTTTCTTTTCTTCAAACAGGGTTTTCCCTTTCTTTTCTCATTACTTTTCGCCAGCAGAAGCCTTTCTTCGCAGTCTTATTCTTAAAGAGTCTTCTGATTTTCTCAAATCACTCTTCCTGTCAGGTCTTTATTCATGTTATTTTATCCCGAGTCTCACTTATTTTTTCACTGATTTCCTTATTTTAACTTCTTTAATAATATCTGTTTCATACCTGCTTTCCGATAGAATCCAAAAAAGCCCCGGATTTCCACTGGAATCTACATGTAAATTCAATATTCTTTAAATGGCATATACAGAAACATAGTTTGGATCTGACAATCTTCCAATACAGATCCCGGGTCTTTTTAGAAAGGAATTCTCATTGTCAGGAAACCGGCATCTAATCATTTTTATTAAAGTCAGTTAGATGATATTCTGTATATTCTCAGTAGCTATCAAGTTTAAAGGAACAGAAAAAAGAGAGGTTGGCGAAAATTGCCGGAGGGTTGGGAATGGCCGAGAGAATACGGAATTTTAAATTAAAATTTTTATTCTGTTATTTCTAATTTTTCTGAAATTTAATTGTAATCATAAAGTGAACTCTTTAATTATGTTCTTTGTGTATCAAAAATAACAATCTTCTAAACTGTAACCTCTCCTCTATTTCCACTCGAATGGTTAACAGGAAATTTTCTGAGATGTAAATTTCCCGTTCCTGAGATTCACTATATGAATCTTAATCAAGTCTCGAACTTTAAGAATTAGTTGATTCCCTGGTTGCTTTAATTTTTTCATTTTTCAGGCATTTTTACCCATTTTTATTATTTCTTCCGCAGTCATGCCTTCATGGACGATTTTTGAAATTCTGCGTACAAGACCGGTCGGGTCTTCTGCCTGGAATACGTTTCTTCCTATGGCAACACCACGCCCGCCCGCTTCAAGAGATCCTTCGATCATTTCCAGAAGTTCCTTTTCCGAGCCCATTTTAGGACCTCCTGCAATAATTACAGGTACGGGGCATCCATTGACAACTTCTTTGAAAGTTTCCGGGTTTCCCGTGTAGTTTGTTTTGACGATGTCTGCTCCAAGCTCAGCGCCTATCCTTGCTGCATGCTTTACTACATCAACATCGTATTCGGAACGGACCTTTTTCCCTCGCGGATACATCATTGCAAGGAGAGGAATACCCCATTCGTCGCACTTTCCAGCTACATAGCCAAGGCCCTGCAGCATCTCAAACTCGTCTTCAGCTCCTATATTTATATGAACGGAAACCGCATCTGCTCCCACTTTTATGGCTTCTTCAACGGTTGTTACAAGAACTTTATGGTTCGGGTCAAGAGCAAGTGAGGTTGAAGCTGAAAGGTGGATTATCAGGCCTACATCGTGACCATAGCCCCTGTGCCCGTGCTTTGAAAGCCCCATGTGTCCTAAAACAGCATTTGCTCCCCCTTCTGCAACCCTGTTTACAGCCTCCTGAAGGTTTGTGAGTCCTGATATGGGCCCTGCACCAACTCCATGGTCCATGGGTATGATAATGGCATTACCTGTATTCCTGTTGAAAATACGCTCCATCCTTACGGATTTTCCTATAGTACTCATAGGCTGTGATATACAAATCAGGTAATATATACTTTATCTATATATTTTCGAAAGATTCCCGCTCAGGACCTCAAAATACTGTTATTTTACTGTATGCTTTTTCATAATTTCGGCCATTTTAATGCATATTTTTTCATAATTTTAGTCATTTTACTGCATGTTTTTCATAATTTTAGTCTTCTACAGCAGTGTCGCGAATTTGCTGTAAATTTGAAGTCAAATTTTTGTGTATTATCGGGAAATTGATCTTCTGATGTGGAATTTTCTACTCAATAACTTCTTGAGATTTGTGATTTTACAGAACTTATGTTACACTGTCCATTCTACCTCAAATTCTTTTACAATTTTAGTTATTTTATTCCATATTTTTTATAAATTCAGTTTGTATTTTCGTTCTGGTAAACTCCAGAATAGCCTTCCTCTACTTCGGTATTAAGGGTATAGAAAAGGAGCTGCATTATCCTGGCGTTTTTCTTCAACTTAAAGCCTGCAGGGTTATAAACTACAAGCATGGATTCGCTTCGTCCCCTGTAACCTGCATCCCATACTGCAGTTTCAAGAGTTGCCCCGCACCGAATAAGGCTTGATCTTGGTTTTGCGATTGCAGCAAGGTTCATTGGAATATTGACGATTTCGTTAAATATAACTTTATAAATCCCCTCCGGAAGGTGGATCCATCCGTCTTTTCCAAATTCCAGGGGCTTTGCGTCCGGAACTTTTCTTTCGGAATTGTCAAAATCAACAGCTCCCGCACCTTCTATTGTTTTTATCTCTTTCAGGGTGAGCTCAAGCCCATTTGGCTGTATCTGGGTTTCGGTGTCTACTGCGTTTTCAAGTAAAGGGGGATTTGCTTTTATTAATTTTCTCAGTTCATTGCTGGATAAAAGAGCCATGAAAAACTGTAATTGTGTGTATTCTTTATTACCATTTCGGGCTTTTCAAACTTTATTCTTTTCTTATATTTGTTTCTCTTTTTGTTTTATTTTCTTCTTATCTCCTTTTTCCCTTCTTTTCCTCCCTTTCCCTTCTTTTTCTCTTCTTCTCCTCTCTTCCCTTCTTTTTCTCTTTTTCTCCTCTCTTCTTTTCTTTTTCTCTTCTTTTCTTTTCTTCTTCTCTTTATTTTTCTAAATTTTTATATAACTTATTATTATTATTTTCAATATTATTCTGTGTAAGTATTTATGAAAAGGTTTATTGTTTGTGGGTTAATACCTCTAGGTAAAATAGATGATATCATTTATATTCCTTAGAACGTCCTGATGACATTTTTTTATTAAAGGGTTAAAAGAGGATGCTAAAAATGAAAAAGAGATTGATCACATGTGGGATTATTTTTATTTTCTTCTTTGTTTTGATAACAGGCATTTCCCTGGCTGGTTCGAATGATCTTTTTGGCCTATCCACAGTAAATAATACGGAAGGTTATTCCCAGAAGATCATAATTACTGAAAATTCCGGAAAAGATCTAACAAGTTATCAGGTTCCTATTTTCCTGAATTCTTCTAACTTCAATTTCTCACAGGCAAAACCGGATGGTTCTGACCTGCGTTTTTCTTCCAGAGGAAAATCACTCAATTACTGGATCGAATCCTGGGACCCGGAAGCCGAAAAAGCTCTTGTCTGGGTTAAAATACCTTCTCTACCTGCGAACAGGGATACAGCACTCCTTCTGGAATGCGGAAATCCTGACGCTGAGGCAGTGAGTGATGGAGGCAGGACCTTTGAATTCTTTGACGGCTTTGAGGGGGAAAAGCTCAAAGGTCTTGTATGGGACTCCAAAAAATCAGGCGGAGGATTTATTGAAGTCAGTAACGGCACATGTAAAGTAACAGTTCCCAAGCCTCACGCTTATGATACTTCTCTTATCTATTCCAAAAAAAGTTTTGATATTAATTCCATGTTTGTCGTCAAAAGAATGAAAGTTACCACAGGAAAAGATGAAAGAGGCCCTCTCCTGAAACAGGGTTTCATAGACCAGATAAGCAGCAGAAAAAATGAAATCACGCATAAGACCGAATTTGCCGGTGAGAGCCGGGTGGGCTGGGAGACAGCTTACAGAAAAGAGAGGTACAATTCCTTTGACAAAACTGACGTCCGTGTCTCTGAAGGACAGTGGTACACCTCGGGAATTGCCTGGTACGAAGAAAACGACACGCGCAGTGTAGCCTGGTATAATAATGGAATCCGCGATTCAAAGATGGATTATTCTTCCAGTGATTACATTACAAACTTCCCTATGCGCGTTTATCTTTATGCCGAATCTTATTCCGATGCCTCGAAGAACACAGGATATATGGCTGTAGACTACGCTTTTGTCCGCAAATTTGTTGAATCCGAGCCAGCTGTCAGTTTCGCCTCAGGTCAGATAGAAACTGAAAGCTCTGCCAAAGATAATACTTCTGAAACTGATAATGTTTCCGAATCCGAAAACACATCTTCGGAATCAGGCATTACTCCTGAAAATGAAACTGTTTTACCTGAGGTTTCAGATACTGAAGAAGCCCAGGAAAAAGCAGTAAAGGTTCAGGAAAGCCGGAGCGGAAATAATACTGAAACCCTGGAAACTCGTTTCCCGAAATACAATGTTAATGTTTCAGGAATCAAACTTTCTTCCCCATACAGTGTTGATTTCCACGCACTTGTAAAAGAACTTGAAGCTTCGGGAATTGATACTATTTTCCTGAGTATGAACGGTCCTGATGTCTGGCAGTATGAGCGTTTTGTAAAAATGGCTCATGAGGAAGAAATATCTGTGCACGCAGTTCTCCTTGAAGAGCTCAACTGTACATCAGAAACAGCTCCGAGCATTTCCCGTGCTTCTCTTAATGCGATTCTTGATTATAATGAGAAGTCACTTGCGCCTTTCGACGGCATCAATATCTGCGTGAAAACTTCTCCTTATTCAGGTTCCGAAAACAGCTGTATGGACTATAAGCCTATTTTTGATCTTGCCCATGAAAAAGCCGGAGAAAACGTATCCGTATCAGCAAGCCTGCCACCCGGTCATACTGCATCTGAGGTTGAGACTATTTCTCCTCTGGTAGACTTCTTCATTGTCAGGGCTTACGACCGTGGAAATAAAGACCTTACCTCCATGTCGGATATTGTGGATAATATTGCACCCGATATGGGAGAGGTAAGAGGTGCGAATTCAAAAGGAATAATCGAGATTTCCGTAGAAGAAGGATTTGCAGACAGGCTCGAAATACAGAACCTTTTTGCCAGTTTTGTGAAATATTATGGAGAAGATCCGGCTTTTAAAGGGGTTTCGATTTCCAACTATGTTACATATACAGACCTGCCTGTAGATGCTGAATCCGAAGGAAATAAGCTGTCACTGCCCGGGTTCGGAGCTATTTCCGTACTCTTAACAGGGTTAGCAGCTTTTGCTTTTCTTAGAGCTAAGAGGCAATGAACCCAAAACATGAGAGTGAACCAAAACAAATTAGGGCGACGGATCAAAAACCAGCTAGTAACCAAAAACCAGATAGTAAACCAGAATCAGGAAATAGATCTCTGGTAGGGAAATACAGTAAAGTGAAGAAGAATACAAAACGAGGAAAAAGAGTAAAAAAGTTTTCTCTTTTTTCTTTTCTTTCTCTTTTTAGCTTAATTTTTTTTCTCTTTTTATTTTCCATTTTTTCCTTTCATTTTTTACTTCCATTTTTTCCTTTCCTTTTTTTATTTTCTGTTTTCTTCAGTTCTATCGTTATATGTAACGTTACATGTAACTTCATCATTCGATTGATTTATATTTTCCAATTAAATATTGAATCTGAAAACGGGGTTTTAGAGTTAATTTTGCCTGATATAAATACGGGGTTCGCCTGATTATTATTAAATAATTAATATTTTTTAATATATTGCTATATATATTATCTAATAATATTATTACTCGATAATTCTTGCCTTCTTGAATTGCCAGGAAGGAAGTGTTTTCAAATCAGATATTTATGGGTATTGTCAGGAGATAAATCCTGCCTGAAAGTAGAAACCTGCTATGAAAGGTCATTTTTTAAGAGAAACTGTGGTGTCTTCACTGTTTGAACAAAAAGGGGTCAGGCCAGAGTAGTGGTTTCATAAGCTATACATTTAGCTAAGTGAAGTAGGGGGAAATAATTTTGGTTAAGTGCCGAAAGTTCGGATTGCTTATTTTAAGCCTGATTATGCTGTTTATATTTGCAGCTGTAAATGCGACCGCTTTATCTGAAGATAATGATTCTATCGGAGATGCTCCCGATCTGCCTCTCATCCTGCAGGGCGAGATGGATTTAAACGGACAACCTGCTTCAGCAGGCTGTGAAATTACGGCATATTATGAGGGTGAGCTGATTGCAAAAAGTACCGTAGGGGAGGGGGGCAGGTACAGCCTGTACCTGAATATGACTCCTGAAAACTACACCAACATAGGGGATGTGGAGCTCTATGTCGATGGAAATAAAGCCAGTTCCGGGATTCCCGTTTCTAATATCGAAAATATTGAAAGTAAAGAACCGGGCTCGATCATTGAAGTTGACATAAACAATTCCGCCTCTTCCAGTGTCAGCGGAACGGAATCAAGAGGCAGCAGCGGTTCAACAGGTGAAGCCAGAGTCGTGAATAAGAACGAGACTGCTGATTCTAAAACCTCTGATAAAGCCGGAGGACGTTCAGAAGCAAGCCTGGCTGGTGAGGATGATGGGGATATTGTTAGCTCAGAAGAGCCTGTTTCTCAGTCAGATGATGCGGAAGACCTTGAAGACGAGGATGCTGAAGGTGCTGAAAACACTGAGGATGCAGGTTACTCGACAGTCTTCACGGCACTGGTCTTTATTGCGGCTCTTTTCAGTGCTGTTATGGTCATTAAGAGGTAACCGTCAGGAATGATAGTAAACTGGATATGCAAGCCCGGAAAAGCAGGATTTTTTCCTCTTCCCTTTTCCTCTTTATTGTTTTTTTAAATATGTGTTCATACATACTGGCTTATTTTTTTAAATAAGAGAAACGTTTTTATCCTGATTCATCGTTTATACTTTTGTGTAAAAATGTTTAGTATCAGATATTTAAAATTTGAATGGGGGTTCTAGCATTAAAGTTCTTGGATTGGTGGGTAGTCCTAAAGTCGATGGAAACACCGCGAAAATGGTTGATGCAATTCTGGAAGGAGCTGCAGAAAATGGGGCAGAAACCGTAATTTATAATCTTGCTTCTCTTGACATCAAAGGGTGTGATGCCTGCCACAGGTGCCAGGAGACTGGCTGCTGTGCTATAGATGATGATATGCAGGAGCTTTACCGGCAAATAGAGGAAGCAGACGCCGTTGTACTCGGCTCTCCTGTATATATGTGGCAGATGACAGCCCAGACAAAACTCCTTATTGACCGCATGACAGCGTTTTTAAAGCCGAATTTCTCCAGCAGGCTCGACCATAAAAAATTAATTCTGGTTTTTACTCAGGGAATTCCGGACAGGGATGCCTTCAATTCGTATTTCGAATATACAGCAGGTGTACTTTATTATCTGGGATTTGATGTTCTGGAGACAATTGTAGCAGCAGGCACTGATAACCTTGAAGTAGCTTTCAGGCCCAGGCTGCTGGAAAAATCCCGAGAACTCGGAAAACTGATCTCGGCTTCAAACCCTGTAAGCCCGAGGTACAGAAGAGCCGAACCGCGCCCTACACCATCTATCTGATTTTTCCATTTCTTCATCTCTTTCTTTTTTTATATTAACGGCTGGTAGAAAAAAGATCTTCTGGGGAAACATTTTATACCTCTGTCCTTCCATCTTCTTATTACTCTTTATTTTCCTTTTTCGGAGGAATGCACTCAGATGAAAGTTTTAGGATTGATCGGAAGCCCCAGAAAGGATGGAAACACTGAAAAGCTCGTGAATGCTATTCTTGACGGTGCCGCCGAAAAAGGTGCTGAGATAAAAATCTACCATCTTGCCAGAATGGATCTAAAACCCTGTAAAGGCTGCATGTCCTGCAAGCTCGAGGGGAAATGCATTATTGATGACGATATGCAGGAGCTCTATAAAGAAATTCTATCCGCGGATGCCATTGTACTCGGTTCTCCTATCTATATGTGGGAAATCACAGCCCTTACAAAAACAATTGTTGACCGCCTGATAGCTTTAACCTGCTGGCAGCCCTGTGCAAAGCCTGAATATCCAAACCTGCTGAGAATAAAGACCAGGCTGGTCCTTGCTTATACATATGGGAACCCGGACCCCAACAACTTCAACCAGTATTTCAAATATATGGAAGGGCTTTTCAGCTTTTTAGGCTTTGATGTCCAGGGAAGCATCTGGGTTTCGGGCACAATAGGCCCCGATGATATCCTGCACCAGAGTGAAATATTCGAAGAAGCAAGAGCTCTCGGGAAAAAACTCTAAATTTATCGGAAAAAAGACATAACCTGCAACTTTTCCCTGAATTCGACTACCGGAGATAGTTCAGGGACAAATTTCAAGTTTTTTCAGAGTTTTTCAATCAGTTCTGCTTATTGGGCTGCCCGAAGACAGGGTTGTTTGCTCTGGTTATAGCGGGATAATCTGAAGGGGATTTGGGGCAGATTTTAAGAGGCGTATCAGATTTTTTGCTCTTTCTATATCTGGACTTTTTTAATATTTTAAACTTTTTAGTATAGTATTGGATGTTCAACCTCAGAACCATGTTAGTTCTGATTTTTCAACAACCTGTCTTTTTCCTTTTACTCGTGATTGAATGCTCCTGTATTCAGCAGGATTTATATGCCTGATATCTTCATTTAAAGAAAGTTAAGAAAAATTATTTCTGACTTTTAATGCTTAATTTTTCTTCCCAAAAACTAAAACGGAGCACTCATTCATGATCCCTCTTTTAAGTGCAGGAAAAATAGCTCTTGGAAGCATTACAAATGCAAAGATGCGCTCAACCCTTACAGTACTTGGTATAGTTATAGGAGTTGCGGCTGTAATTGCAAACGTGTCCCTGGGGGCAAGTTTCAACCAGCACTTTACAAATGAAGTAACAAATATAGGTTCGAATTTTATTTATGTTCAGGGGATGCAGCCGAAGCTCTTCTATGACAACCAGCTCCAGATAATTGAAAATACTCCCGGGATTTTGGGAGTTTCACCTCTGAAGTCGCAGACTGCTGAAGTCACTTATATGTCTGAGACCAAAAACATAATGGTAAGCGGAGTAGGGGAGGACTACGATGAGGTTGCAAAAACCCAGCTAAGTGAAGGCTCTTTTATTAATGACAATGACAGGTATGTTGCAATTATAGGATATGATATTGCAAACGAGAAGTTCGGCAGAAACCTTTCTGTCCGGAGCTCAATAGACATAACTTTCAGGATAGGGGAAAATGATAAGGTCACACAAACCTTCAAGGTCAAAGGAATAATCCAGAACCCTCAAAACACAATGGTTCAGGGTTTCAACGATAATGAGGCAGTTCTTATCCCTATTGCGGTAATGAACGAGATGCTTGGCGAAACTGACTATGGAGGAGCCTTTGCAATGGCTGAAGACCCTGCAACGATTCAGAATACCTCGGATGAGGTGGACAGGCGCCTTGCCAGGAGTTTCGGGATCTCTGAAAGGGATCTTGAGGATAAAGATTCAAGGCCCTACATGACCATAAATCAGGCTGAGATTCTTGAGCAGACCGACATGATGGCAGCAGCCCTCAGCTCTTTCCTGACAGCCGTTGCCCTGATTTCCCTTCTTGTTGGCTCCATAGGAATCATGAACATCATGCTCGTAAGCGTTACTGAGAGGACAAGAGAGATAGGCGTGCTCAAATCTCTCGGCTTTACAGGTTCTGACATCCTTTTCCTTTTCATGATCGAATCAATCCTTCTTGGAGTTTTCGGAGGGATTATAGGAGGCATAGTTGGAATTACAGGCGCATATGGCGTGGAAAGCTTCCTTTCCCTTCCGGTGGTATTTCCCTTAAGCCTGATAGTTGCCGGATTTTTTGTTGCGGTTGCTGTTGGTTTTATCTCCGGAGTCTATCCTGCAAGAAAAGCTGCAAAAATGAAACCCGTGGATTCTTTAAGGTACGAATAAAATGAAATAAATTATTACAGGGCAAAAAAGGAAATGATGTGTGAAAATCCAAATCTTCCTCAGGGCTTTCACTTCCCTGTAAATAAAACTTTCCGGATAGATCTGCCTTGACTTCCGATATAATTAAGTCAAATCAGGTTTACATAACATAAAGGGGGTTTACGATTGGCACAGAACAAAATCGAGAAATCCGAAGAAGACTGGAAGAGTGTTCTAACACCCGAACAATACCATGTTTTGAGGCAGAAAGGCACGGAAAGACCATTTTCTGGCAACCTGTACTACAACAAAGAAAAAGGAATCTATACCTGTGCTGCATGTGGGCAGGAGCTCTTTTCCTCTGATACCAAGTTTGAATCCGGGACTGGCTGGCCGAGTTTCTATGATGTGATTTCCAGCGACAGGGTCCGGCTTCATGAAGATAACAGCTATTTCATGAAAAGGATAGAGGTTGTCTGCTCTCGCTGCGGAAGCCACCTCGGGCATGTATTTGAAGACGGGCCTGAGCCTACTGGGCAACGCTACTGCATCAACTCTGTCTCTCTTGGTTTCACAAAGGAAGAAGACGCAGGGAAAGAAAAAGAATAAAACATGACTCCTCGGGCATAAGAACACCAGAGCCCCGTAGTTGTGATCTTCAGGGAATCTGGGTAAGGAAAAGGAGGCCCTGATAATTTGAACCTCACTAAAAAGTATGCCGAAATTGGCGGATTTTTGATTTTTCTGGTTCTCTACCTGGTTTTTTTCAACATATTTTTCCGGTTTGAAGGAACAGGATATCCTTTTTATGCGCCGGGAACTCTTATATTTGCTTTTTTCGGGTACTGGCTCGGTGGACATCTTTATGACAGATATCTCAGATGAGGACTGTGATAATTTTTAAATTTCAGGGCAGAGATTTTAATAAGTTCCTTTTTTTCATAAAATATATCACAAATAATAACAATCTATCCTATGGATGTTAAAAGCAATCATTTTCGATATGGATGGGGTTCTTGTGGACTCCATGCGTTTCCAGGCTGACGCATGGGCAAAAGCTTTCCAGGATGCTGGTATCAATATTGTGCGGGAAGATATTTACGAGCTCGAAGGTTCAAACGATAAAAGGCTGATAAAATCTATCTTCAAAGAAGCCAGAAAAGAGCCTGAACCTGAGCATTTCGAGCGCTTGCCTGAAAAGAAACGCGATCTTCTGGAATTTGACAGAATAAAACCTTTTGAAGGCATTCCTGAATGCCTTGATGAATTGAAGAGGCACTTCAGGCTTGCCATGGTTTCCGGATCGAACCGGAATACAGTAGGAAAAATTGTAGATAAGTTTTTTTCAGGCTACTTTGATGTTGTTATAAATGGGAGTGACCTGGAACGCGGGAAACCCGATCCTGACCCTTATCTCAAAGCGCTTGAAATGCTTGGTCTGACGAAAAACGAATGTATGGTAATTGAAAATGCACCTCTTGGAATTACTGCTGCCAAGAGAGCGGGGCTCTACTGTGTCGCGGTTGCAAGTATGCTTGAGCCTGAAAAGGTACAGCATGCTGACCTGGTACTCGAAGACCATGCTTCTCTGTTCGATTATCTCAAAAGTCTCATACCTGGAAAACCGCAAACATAAAGAACCCGTTTTTTTCCTGATAACCCTCACTCAGGCCTGTTTAACCGGCTAAGGCTTTATGCAGGCATCGAGAGAGGGGTAAAGGATTTTTCAGGAGACTTTTTTCCCGGCTTCTTTTTCCAGCAGTTCCCTGACTGCTTTTGGGCCGTCAAGTTCGGATGCAAGCCGCTGCAATCTTTTTACTTTATCTCTGTATTTCTTGTCTTCAAGAACTTCCCTTATACATTCCAGAATGACTTCAGGCGGGGTAGAATAACTGAGCATTCTTCCATAACCTTCCTCTTCAATCACTGCAGCGTTGTTCTCCTGTTCGCTGTGTCCCTCATCAGGAAAAGAAAGAATTGGAGTTCCAAAACTTAAAGCTTCCATCATTGTACTGTGTCCGCCTGGAGCTATTACGGCATCTGAACTCCTGATATATGGAAAAGTATCTCCTACAAACCTGAGGATCTGAACGTTTTTGGGGATTTCTTTGAACTTTGAGGGGTCGAGGCTTGGGCCAGAAATTAGCGTATAATTTATTCCGGAGTCGAGTGCAGCAGTTGTGAGCACTTTTCTGAAAATCGGTTCCCTGTATCCGAAACCTCCTATCAGGGAAACAATATGAGGCTTTTTCAGAGGGATCTGTTCCACTTCTTCATACTTTTCCTTTACAAGAGGGCCGCTGTAATACAGCTTTTCCCAAAGTCCGGGGGAAAAATTCAGATTTTTTCTGCAAACCGTATATGGAAGGGGATAATCAGGAATAATTATTTTATCGGTTTTTTCAAAGACTTCCCGGTAGAATTTTTTTGTCAGATCTCCGAGAAGTCTTATAGGAACGCCCCTGTTTTTGAAAAAGTCCTCCATATTTGACTGGTTAATAATAAGATACACAGGGATATTAAGAAGCATAGCTGCAAGAGTTCCCAGGTAATAGCTGTCCGAAACCACAACATCCGGTTTGAAGTCTTTTATAAGTTTCAGGACCTTTGGACCACCAAGTATCCGGGCATTTTTGAGGGTCGCTTCTATTGAGCCCGAAAGGTCAAATCCTCCAGCTTTTCCAACCAGTTTTATCTCCGATGGTATTTCATGTATCCGATAACCTGTCTTTTCAACCAGATCTCTGGAGTAACCGTAAGCCCCGAATTCGATCTCGTGCCCTGCAGCAAGAAGCTCCTTTCCCAGCGCAAGACAGCGGCTGGTGTGGCCAAGCCCTTCTCCGCATATGAATATCATTATTTTCACCCTGGCTCCCTCCATTTCTCGAATATACTTCCCTGGTTCTCTTTTTTCTGAATTTTACCCTGTAATATACATAATATGTATTATATGCATTTTTTATCAAAGTTATTTTCTATTATAGTGTAAGATAAACTTTTTTAAACATAACTTAAATGGGAGTACAAATTTAAATGGAATTCTCCAGAATACCGGTCGCGACCTGTAGAGAATAAGTTTCAGAATTCTTTATAAATCCAAGGGAATAAAACTCAGATGTAAATACAAAAAACGCTCATGATATTCTTGGAATAACATGCCCAAAAAATGAAAGTATCTGGAAGTACTTTCATGCCAAGAAGAGGTTCAAAGATAAGATCAAATTGAAAATAAGTACATTAGCGAATTAATAACTCCTTGCTTATGGAATAACTCTTATTGATTGCATGCCCTTTAGCCTATTAGTGTGGTTATTTTAACTGCTATTTGATAATATTTCTTTTTCTGCAAAATAAGCATAGCAAACACTTCAGACTTATTTATCCTTTAAACTCATATTTGAACTCAAAGCCAAAATGATGCAAGGAATACAATGCCATCATTATTAAGAGGCAAAGAAAAGAAACGGATACAAAAGATATTATCAGATAATTTAAAA
>WPCH01234546.1_pt1 | contig 20120 bp, 19 predicted proteins | sample 5399881 | NCBI WGS metagenome assembly WPCH01 (sample SAMN12869468, study PRJNA574797) | sludge metagenome | isolation source: wastewater treatment of pH5 | place: China:Beijing | collected 2019-05-20
ATATCAGGTTTATTGATCAGTTTTATGGCTATTGCTTTGTCAGCCTACCAAGGCGACTCCCTTTTTGTGTAGAAACCAGTGCGGAAATGTAAAGATTAAATCAACTCTCTTATCGAAAACATCACGTTTCAGTGACTGTGGGGCGTGTTGAGGTTCTGACTAAATGCCTCACCCATTATCACGCACTTAAAAAGAGCATTGCCACCCGCAGAATTTACCCACTTGGTTTATCCGATTTATTTGACGAATGCACTGCGGCGTGCTATTATATTTTTACTTTTTTATTCATTTATTCAGTCCTTTAACATTTTTTCTCATTTTTCAGGAGCACTTATTATGTCGATTGATTTTATTGTTCGAATTATTGGAATGATTGTCTTTGCTGTAGCTGGGGGATTTTTGGGTAACTATATTGGCACGCTAAGCAATATTGATCCCTCTCAGCAAACGTTATCAACAGAGCAATTCCGTCTCATTTTCATTCTATTAGGGGCTGTATTAGGCATTGCTCTGACTCCCTACCTTACCATCAAACCAATTAAAGCTATTCGGGCAGGTTTAGCCAAGGCCACGACGCAGTCGCTCGTGGCGTCACTGTTTGGTTTGATTGTGGGGTTGATTGTAGCTGCGTTACTGGCATTTCCGCTTTCGTTACTGCCAGACCCGTTCGGCAGCTTGCTTCCTTTCGTAGGGATGGTAATTTTTGGCTATCTTGGCGCGGTGCTGTTCAATATGCGCCAACCTGACTTTTCCGCTTTTTTTTCCAATCTGCGTGGTGGGGGGCATGCTGCAGCGAAAGGCAGTGAGCCGCCCGAAGTAGAGATCGAGGGCCGTTCCATTTTATTGGATACCAGCGTAATTATCGACGGTCGTATTGCAGATGTGTCACGCACGGGTTTTCTTCAAGGCTCACTGCTGATCCCGCGTTTTGTTCTTAATGAATTGCAGTATATTGCCGATTCACCCGACAGTCTACGGCGTCAACGCGGTCGCCGCGGTATGGAAGTCCTTTCCTCGCTGCAGAAGGAGCCGCTGATGCCGGTGAACATCAGCGATATGGATGTTGAAGGGGTGCGCGAAGTGGACGAAAAGCTGGTGGTTCTCGCGCGCCAGATGCGCTGTCCCATTCTGACCAATGACTATAACCTCAACCGTGTCGCCGAATTGCAAGGTGTTCAGGTCTTAAATATCAATGAATTGGCAAACGCGGTGAAGGCCATTCTCATCCCTGGTGAACAAATGACCGTACAGGTCATTCAGGAGGGGCGTGAAGCAGGGCAGGGCGTGGCTTACATGGAAGACGGAACGATGGTGGTCGTTGAAAATGGACGCGATTATATGGATAAAACCATCCAGGTCGTAGTCACTAAGGTGCTGCAGACTGCTGCAGGGCGCATGATTTTTGCCCGCCCGCTGGACCTCAATTAATTGAAACTTAAACAGGAAAAATCATGAAAGTCTATAACACACTTACCCGTACGATTGAAGAATTCCAAACACTTGAGCCCGGCAAAGTGAAAATGTATGTCTGCGGCCCAACTGTTTATGCCAAAGCGCATATTGGGCATGCCATGTCCGCGCTGGTCTTTGATATCATCCGCCGCTATCTTGAATATCGTGGCTACGACGTCAGACATGTGATGAATTTTACCGATGTTGACGACAAAATCATTTTAAGAGCCAATGAAAAAGGGGTAGATCCTTTCGCATTGGGAGATATGTATATCCATGAGTTTGAGGCGCATCTTAAAGATTTCAATATTCTGCCAGCAACCGTCAATCCGCGAGCCACGCAAGAGATGGATTTGATTATTGCAATGATCGAAGGGTTAATCAAGAAAGGTCATGCCTACGCCAAAGATGGCGACGTGTATTTCAGGGTGACCAGCGATGCGGATTATGGAAAACTCTCGGGGCGGCGCATTGCCGATATGCAATCGGGTTATCGCATTGAAGTCGATGAGCGTAAAGAACACCCAATGGATTTCGCCTTGTGGAAAGCTGCCAAAGCCGGTGAACCCGCATGGGATAGCCCATGGGGAAAAGGTCGCCCAGGCTGGCATATTGAGTGCTCAGCAATGAATCTCAATCACCTGGGTGAAGAAATCGATATCCACGGCGGTGGGAATGACCTTGTTTTCCCGCATCACGAGAACGAGATTGCCCAAAGCGAAACCTTCACCGGCAAGCAATTTGCGCGATATTGGATTCACAATGGCATGCTGCAATTGAGCGGCGAGAAAATGTCGAAATCTTTGGGAAATTTGGTCACGATCGAAGAGTTTCTTGCCAAACACCCGGCAGATGCGCTGCGTATGCTGGTGTTGAATTCTGGTTATCGCAATCCACTTTCTTATTCTGATGATATTCTTGCACAAGCCGAAAAAGCCATAGAGCGATTGCGTTCTGCGCTTAAACCTGCGCTGCCAGGTGCAGCAGGGGCAGCCAAAGCAGCTCTCGATTCACTTATCAAACAGGCGGCGGCAAGCGAGAGCGGGTTTATTGAATCAATGGATGCTGATTTCAACTCTGCTGGCGCGTTGGCACAGTTATTTGATTTGGTGCGTGCTATCAACCAGGCTCGCGCTGAAGGCGCAACTGATGCCGAATTGAAACCGATGCAAGACAAACTGCGAGAACTGACCAGTGTGCTTGGGCTAACTTTGGAGAAGACAACAGAATCCGACCAGGCAGTAGATGGATTTATCAGTTTAATTATCGAAACACGTAAAGATCTACGCAGCCATAAGCTGTGGGATCTGGCAGATAAATTGCGCGATCGACTATTGGCGCTTGGCGTGGTGCTTGAGGATAGTAAAGATGGCACCTCGTGGCATTGGAAGTAAGCGCTGAATGAAAGAATGGATCACAGGCCGCACCCCGGTACTGGAAGTGCTGCTGGCAAAACGCCGCCAGGTGTTCAGGCTGCTGCTGGCCACTGGCGTAGAGGAGAAAGGGCGGATCCTTGAGCTCCAGCGCAGCGCAGCTGCGCTGAAAATCCCAATCGAACGTGTTTCGCGAGATAAACTGGAACGCATGGGCGATAACCCGCAAGGGGTTGCACTTGAAGTCAGCGCTTACCCGTATGTTACCTTGTTCGATATGATTGACTTGGCGCATAAACGCAGCGAAGCGCTTTTATTATTGGTATTGGATGTGATTCAGAACCCGCAGAACCTGGGCACCTTATTGCGTACTGCAGAAGCAGTGGGGGTGCATGGGGTGATCATCCCCCAGCACAGGGCGGCTGAGGTTACACCGGCAGTGGTAACTGCATCGGCAGGGGCTGCAGAACATGTACTCATCTCACAGGGGAATATCGTGCGTGCCCTTGAACAGCTTAAGCAGGCTGGCGCTTGGATTGTTGGGCTTGAGCAGGGCGGGGAATCACCTGAAGCAATCCCATTTGACGGCCCGATTGCCATTGTGGTAGGCAACGAAGGTGAAGGGATGCGTCACCTTGTGCGGCAATCTTGTGATTTCTTATTAAGTCTGCCGATGCGTGGAAAGATCGAATCGTTGAATGCCGCAGTTGCTGGATCAATTGTGCTTTACCAGGCGCTGCTGGCGCGGCAAAAAATCACGGGATAAGCGATGCTTTTTCGAGCGCTGATTTTCATTCTGCTTGTGGCATTGGGTTACCATTATGCAGGCAAATTCAGAGGCAATCGTTTTGGGCTGTCGTTGGTTTCGCTTTTTCTGACAGCATTTCTGGTGGCTTTTTTTATATTGGGGAAGAAGCTGTGGGCGATGTTCGGTTTTTCCATGTATATAATGATCATCCTGCTGGGCTTTGCTGCTGGAATTCTCATTGGTTTGAGCACAAGAAAAAAGAAACTGGATTCAGCAAGGTACGCTGATCCAGTCCAGAAGAAGTTGAACAATTCAAATTAAAGCCATAGAAGCCAAATCACCCATAATCCAATCATCAGCATACCGATGCCAAAACGGGCAATCACGGCAAACCCGCACCCCTTGAGGATACCGCCGGCTGATTTTGCGCCTTCTTTCAAATCACGTTTACGCACCCATTCCACAATCAAGATTCCAACAGCGGCGAATAACAGACCGCCGAATGGCGGCAGGAGAATCGTGCCAACCACACCAGCCGCCAACGCCACCACCACAGCCACCCAACTGGCGCCAGTTTTTTTGGCTTCAGCGCCCATGAGGAGGTTGTCAATAATACTGCCGATAATCATCAACAGCGTGATGACCGCAAAAAGGATGCCGGTTCCCAGCGTAAAACCGGTTACGATACCGTAAACCAAAATTGCCAGCCAGATAATGACCAAGCCAGGAATGATGTAGAACATGAGGCCGATGAGTCCAAACCCCATAATCACAGCCAGCACCGGCACGAACCAGGATGAATTTGCGATTGTATCCATCATTATGAAAGAACCTCCACACCGCCCATCCACGGTCGTAATACCTCAGGCACTCTGATGGAGCCGTCAGCTTGTTGGTTATTCTCAAGCACGGCAATCAAGGTGCGCGGCATGCCCAACCCAGAGCCATTCAGCGTATGCACCAGCCGGTTGCGCCCGCTGTCTTCGGGTTTGTATTTGATATTCGCCCGGCGCGCCTGAAAATCACCCACATTCGAAACAGAAGAGACTTCGAGCCACTCATCGCATCCGGCTGCCCAAACTTCGATGTCATAGGTAATCACCGAATTAAAGCCCAGGTCGCCGGTGCAAAGCTGCTTAACACGGTAGGGCAATCCCAGCAGCGCGCAGGTTTCTTCGGCATCGGCCAGCATTTTCTGCAATTCGGCAGGTGATTCTTCGGGTTTGCAGTATATGTACATTTCCACTTTGTCAAATTGGTGACCGCGTTTGATGCCGCGAACATCTCTGCCAGCGCTCATCTTCTCGCGCCTGAAGCAAGGCGTATAAGCCGTGAAGCGCTGCGGCAACTGAGCCGCGTCGAGCACTTCGTCGCGGTACATCCCGGTGAGCGGCACCTCGGCTGTGGGAACCATCCATAAATCTTCTTCAATATCATGATAAAGATTGTCAATAAATTTGGGAAGTTGACCCGCCGCAAAGAGGGTTTCAGCTTTTACCATGAAAGGTGTATAACGTTCGCTGTAGCCCTGTCTGGCGTGTAAATCGAGCATCCACGCAATCAAAGCCCGCTGCAGCCGCGCAGCGCCGTTATTGAGGATATAAAAACGGGACCCAGTCAACTTTACGCCGCGTTCAAAATCGATTAAGCCCATCTTCTGCGCCAAATCCCAGTGCGGAAGTGGCTGGAAGTCAAACTCCGGCAGCGTCCCGACTGTACGCAGCACGACATTTTCGTTTTCGTCCTTGCCAAGGGGCGTCAGCTCATCGGGAATATTGGGGATTGTTGACAGCAGTCCCTGCAGCCCTTCATCGACTGCTTTAGCAGCCTCATCCAGCGCTGCAATTTCTTCACCTACCAGGCGCATTGCCTGGATCTTCTGGTTTCTGTCAGCAGGGTCTTTGGACTGGCTGATTTCTTTTGATACGGAGTTTCTCTGGGCTTTTAAACTTTCTACTTTAACCAGCAAACTGCGGCGCTCAACATCCAGCGCTAACAAATGGTCAACTACATTGCTATCCATTTGCCGGTCTGCAAGCGCTTTGCGCAGTATATCAGGTTGTTCTCGTATTACATTAATATCTAACATGGGTCACCTCGCATTTAAAATCATAACGCCCTCTTCCATTTGCAGGACGAGGAGCGCGCTCGTGGTGCCACCTGCATTCGCTCTTGTATAAAGAGCCTCTTTTTGGCGTTAACGGTGCCGCCGGTCTCCTTACGGCAACTGCCCCTGCGGAGACGACCTGCCATTGCGGCAATCGAGTTGGAAAATGTCTGACATTTCCGCCGCATTTCACCAAGGTGCGGCTCTCTGCATGGTCGCGCCAGTCATCGCTTCTCGAGTTGGTCTTGATAACAAATTATACCTTGCAGAATACGACTGTCAAGAAACATAGAACCCTCATAGAAAGCTTATTGAACTCAATGCGATATGCTAATGCATACGAAATGAGATAATTGCGTTACAATCAAACCATCATGGATGAGCAAGCTTTAGTCAACGACGCCTTGCACGGCAACGTGGATGCTTTTAACCGCCTGGTGCTTGAGTACCAGGATTTGGCATTTAACGTGGCGTATCGCATGCTGATGGATGATGACTTGGCGGCAGATGTTGTGCAAAATGCTTTTCTCTCTGCCTATCGCAATCTACGGGCTTATCGCGGGGGTTCCTTCAAAGCCTGGGTGTTGCGCATGGTGACCAATGGCTGCTACGATGAGCTGCGCCGCCAAAAGCGCCGACCGACTGTTCCCCTTGAACCATCCAACCCGTTGGATGGCGAGGAGATGGAGTCGGCGGATTGGCTGGCATCTGATGACCCGGAGCCGGAAGATGCCTTTGACCAGGCGGAACTGGAACATGCCCTCGAACATTGCCTTAAGAGCTTACCGCCTGACTTTCGTGCTGTTGTGGTGTTAACTGATGTACAAGGTATGGATTATTCCGAGGTTGCTAAAACGGTTCGAGTGCCACTGGGCACGGTGAAAAGCCGCCTGGCGCGCGCACGCCTGCGCCTACGTGATTGCTTGCAGCAGTTTCAGGAACTTCTGCCAACTCAATTTCGTCTGAATGGTGGAGCACACTGATGACTGAAAGAATCAATTACCGAGACTGGAAACAAATTTCAGACTATTTTGACCCGCGTATTGCCTCAGCTGAAAAAGCAAAAATCTCTGCCCGCAGGCAAGAAGACCCGGTGTTTGAGCAGTCTCTTGAAGAAGTCCAATACATACGCTACTTGTTGGCATCTTTACCCAAAAAACGCGCTCCGCGTAACTTTACGCTTTCTGCCGAAACGGTAAAAGCGCCCCGAAAGGCTTTGTGGCTGCAGCCTGCACTGAGCTTTGTCTCGGTTGCCGCCATGTTGGCGCTTGTCACTCTCTTCTCATTCAATTTCCTTAATGTCGGTAAAATCGACCAGGCTAATGCGCCAGAAATGGCCAGGATGGTTGCAGAAACTGCTGACATTGAGCCTGCTGCACCGATGATTATCCAATGGAATGCATATCCTGGCATGGGCGGGGGCGGCGGCATGACTGAGGAGGGCGGTTACAGTGTGACTGACGGTTTGGGAGGGGCAACGGATTTTTCGCTTCCTTCAGTCAATCCGGAGGATAGCTTCAGCATGGGCGGTGGTGGACCGGTAGAGTCTCCCGAAAAGACACTTCCTACTACCGAAGAGCCGATTGTCGGAACCTCTCCTGAGCTTAAGAGCAGTCCGTTTACTGCTGAGTCAACAGAGGATTCTGATCTTTCAAGGCTGATCTTAGGGGTACCGAACCAAGAAGAAGCCGGTACAATCCTCAGAACTGTGCCCACCGCCGACCAACAAAACCAGGCTTCTAATCCATTGTCATCCAACAACCTTTGGATGGCGCTCGCTGGCGTTATTGCTTTGCTGGCTGGGGTAGGGGCGCTCCTTCTCCGTAAAGTTTAAAATGCATGACCATAGCCGGTTTGTTTATAAGTATTGCCCGATGTGTGCCGCAGTGCTTGAGCTGCAGCTCCAGATGGGCGAGCAGCATCTCACCTGTCCGGTTTGTGGATGGGTATATTACGAAGATCCTAAAGTCGCAGTGGGTGTGCTTCTCTTACGCGGGCGTGAAGTTTTACTTGTGCGGCGCAATATGGAACCGTACTTGCGTGATTGGACCATCCCCGCAGGTTTTATGAACGCCTTTGAAGACCCGGCCGATGCAGCCTTACGCGAATGCCGCGAAGAAACCGGCTTGACCGTTGAACTGCTCGGTTTGTTAGACATGCTTACCGGACGCGAACATCGCCGCGGTGCTGACATTTTTATTGTTTACCTTGCCCGAGTGGTCAGCGGCAGCCTTAAAGCAGCTGATGATGCTGATGAGGCAGGTTGGTTTCCTTTGGATGACTTGCCTCAGTTGGCGTTCGAATCAACAAAGAGCGTGATTACCAAAGCCCGTATGCTGAAATAGTTATCATATAACCCACAACAAACCTGATTTTCGTCATTTCGTTTCTATTGAGGCGAATTAATGTAAAATGGTATGAAACCTGCATCCATTGGACTGATAGGTATCTTACATTATGGCGAAAACTACTCGATCCACAAAATCTCATGCACGTACCCCAAAATCCACCCGGTCATCGACCCGGAGGAACCAGCAGTATTCCCGCTCGACTTTAACGCTTGATCAGAGACTCAATTTTGTTGGCGGCGTAATTGTGCTAACGGGGGTGCTCACCATTGTTGCGTTATTTTCCAGATCCAATGGCCCGCTCACCGATTGGGTGGCAACCACCACCGCTCAGATCGCAGGGTGGGGAGGTATCATCATTCCTTTGATTTTGATCATCAGTGGCGCAATATTATTGCTGCGGCATTATGAAAAACTGCCTGCAATTCCGTATTGGCGTCTGGCTGGGGCTGTGCTGCTTTATTTAAATATTCTTGTCTGGTTTCATTTTGTTGTTGGCGGTGATTTTGTCACAGCAAAAGACGGCCGGGGCGGCGGGTATATTGGCGCTTTTTTTGATCGCCTGCTTGGCAGCACTTTGGGTGGGGCCGGCGAAGCGGTTTTTCTTTTTGCCTGGACGCTTGTGGCATTTTTGTTCATTCTCAATATTCCTCTGCCCGAGCTGGCCACGCGCGTGAACGGGCTGCTGGCTGCAGCCAGAAAACCAAAACCTGAATCAGAACACCAGGCGCCTTTTTCGTTTACCAAGCCACAGTCTTTCAAGGTGAGACGTGAAGCCGCTAAAGATGTTCCGGTTGGGTACCAGCCTCTGCATCTTGAGGAAAATGTCTCTGAAGCAGAGCACGACAGAACGGTTGCCTTGCCGCAAGCAATACAACCCGCGCTCTTCAAAGAACAGGGTTCGGTTCTTCCAGCGACGCAGGCAGCAGTACCAGGGGTCCGTACACATCGTGCGCAGCCCTCAACCCCGTGGATTATCCCCGCAGTTGCTGACATCCTCGACCCAGCCACACCGGCTACGATTCAATCTCACCATGACCGCGACCGTGCCCGGATTATTGAAGAAACCCTCAGATCCTTTGATGCTCCCGCTCACATCGTTGAAATTCAACGCGGCCCAGCGGTAACCCAGTTTGGCGTTGAACCGGATTTTATCGAAACCAGAACCGGCCGCACGCGTGTGCGGGTAGCAAAAATCGTTAACCTCGCCGATGATTTGGCGCTTGCACTTTCTGCTGCCAGCATTCGCATTCAAGCGCCAGTGCCGGGTAAGGCTTATGTTGGCATTGAGGTGCCTAATTCAGAGCTTTCTCTCGTTTCGCTGCGTGAAGTGCTTGAATCTGCTACGTTTAACAAAATGCAGTCTAAACTCCGCTTTGCTTTTGGCAAGGATGTGGCAGGAAAACCGATTTGTGCCGATCTTACGGCCATGCCGCATCTCCTGATCGCCGGCACCACCAACTCGGGCAAATCAGTGCTCGTAAATGCGATTCTCACAAGTATGTTGCTGAACAACTCGCCAGATGATTTACGCCTTGTGTTGGTAGATCCGAAACGGGTGGAGCTGACCGGTTATAACGGAATCCCGCATCTGTTGGCGCCGGTTGTGGTTGATGCTGACCGTGTAGGGGGCGCGCTGCAATGGGTTTTACGTGAGATGGACTCGCGTTATAAACGTTTCTCCGCAGCGGGTGTGCGAAATATTGTGGAATACAACAAACAAAATGAAGATCACTTGCCGTACCTGGTTGTGGTCATTGATGAATTGGCGGATCTGATGATGCTGGCACGCGATGAAACAGAGCGCAGCATCACCCGGTTGGCGCAATTGGCACGTGCCACAGGAATTCACTTGATCATCGCGACACAGCGCCCATCAGTGGATGTGATTACCGGTGTTATCAAGTCGAACCTGCCGGCACGGGTGGCGTTTATGGTCGCTTCGGGCATGGACAGCCGCGTCATCATCGATAAACCTGGTGCCGAAACCCTTCTGGGCAGAGGCGATATGCTTTATCAAGCGCCAGATGCGCCGGCTCCGGTCAGACTGCAAGGGGTTTACGTATCCGATGGCGAAATCCAACGCTTGGTAACCTCTTGGCGGGTCAATGCTGCCAAACGCAAGGCGGAAGGCGGTACCGAATTGGAAAGCGCTTCTTTTGAATCCCTGCCAAGCTCCAATTACTTCAAATCACCTGCCAGGTTTGGAGATGGTCCGTCAGGAAGCGATCCAATGCTTGATGATGCCATAGAGGTGGTGCGTAAGGAAGGGAAAGCTTCGACCTCAATGCTGCAGCGCCGCTTACGCATTGGCTATAACCGGGCAGCAAAGCTCATTGATACGCTTGAGGAGCAGAAAATTATCGGGCCATCGCATATTGGTTCGCAGGTTCGTGAAGTATTGGATTATGGCGATATGGAACCTGAGCCTGATTTGGAGATTGAGGGCGAAGGATAATCTTCACTAAATAAATATTCATTGTTCTGCAGCCGCATAATTAAGATAAAATATATCCGATATACGGTTCTTAAATCTTTCATCAAAGCCATTCATTCCGTTATCATAAGAAGGAGTGACTATGTGTGACGATGCGAATGTAATTTCAATCCGTCCCAAAGACACGGAAAGCCTAATTCTCGATCTATGCGGTTTTATTAGCGCTAATTATGCAAGACCATTTGAGGTTACCATACAAGAAATGAAAGGCAGGACTGAAAAGAAAATTGCCTTAAATTTTAAAGATGTGGCAGGAATTGACAGCCTTGGAATAAAACAGCTCTTCATTTTTTGCACACTTATGCGCAAACTCAACCGACATGTGACTGCCTACGGCTTAAATAGCGAACTGGTAAAAGTTTTCACCTTGATGCGGATGGATAACTTGATGCGTGCTTGTATGAGTGAAGACCACGCGACTGGTGTATTGAATTGATGAAGGTTGAAAAGCAATCTGCCATTCGCATTGACCATACTTCAGCAGGGTGGGGAGAGTTGGGAGATAGCGGCGAATGCAGCGCGCTCCCAGAGGCCATCCTCAGGCTGATCAAAGACCGTCCCATGCACAGTCCAGTCGATGGGTTTGGCAGGCTGTATTTGCGCACTTATCGCGCCACACTGACCGGAACAACCTGGTCAGCGCAGCAGGTGTTTGCTGCCTTAGTTAACCAATTTCCGGCTTACTGGCTGGAGGGTAATTATTTTCTTCCGTGCGCTGCTCGTATCGAGCCTGGGGCACTATGCGCGATTCTACTTTCCATGCCGATGGGTCTGCGGTTGGTTACTGGCGCCAGGGTGATGTACCTTGATGAGACTTCTTTCTCTCTTATGACGCTGCAAGGGCATATGTTCGCCGGCTGGATTACATTCAGCGCATATCAGGAGGATGGGCAGGTTGGTGTGCAGGTGCAGGCGCTCGTGCGCCCTGGGGATGTGCTGTTCGAGGTGGTTTATCGGCTTGGCTTTGGTATGAAAGCAGAAGACAACTTTTGGCACACGGTATTAAGAAATTTTTCCCAATCCATCGGGGTTGAACCTAAGCTGCAGCAAGAAAACCAAACCATCGCAGGTGATCTCATTTGGCGGAACTTTGGCAATCTCTGGTACAATGCCAGCCTTCGCTCCATTCCCCGATTTTACGGGCGGTCGTTTAACACCTTGTTAAATCAACCAGTCATCAAGTAGAAAAGAGAAATCGTCCATGGCATCCAATCATTCCTATGACGCCGTCATCGTTGGAAGTGGTCCGAATGGTTTAGCGGCAGCGATTACGCTGGCACGCCGCGGTTTGCGTGTGCAGGTGATTGAGGGGAAAGATACCATTGGCGGCGGCTGTCGTTCAGCCGAGCTAACCCTGCCTGGGTATACCCATGATGTTTGCGCTGCGGTGCATCCGCTGGCGCTTTCTTCACCGTTTATCCAATCGCTCGATTTAGCAGCTCATGGCGTAAATTGGATTCATCCACCTGTTTCTCTGGCGCATCCGCTGGAAGAAAACCGGGCGGTATTAATTCATCCTTCACTGGTCTTTACGGCTGCTTCGCTGGGCGAAGATGCCGCGGCGTATAGTCAATTAATGCAGCCGCTGGTTGATCGTTTCCATGATTTGATCGCTTACTTGCTCAGTTCATTGCGAATTCCGAAGGCACCCTTTAAGTTGGCTGGTTTTGGTTTGCGTGCACTGCGCAGCGCAGACGGTTTGGCGCGAGCACAGTTCAAGACGGAAGAGGCGCGAGCGGTTTTTGCGGGGATGGCAGCGCATGGAATGATCCCTCTTGAAAATGCCGGTACAGCTTCCTTTGGTTTAGTGCTGGCTATGGCAGCCCATGCAGTAGGGTGGCCGCTGGCTCGGGGTGGCTCTCAGAGCATTGTAGAAGCAATGGCAGCTATTTTGCGTGGGCATGGCGGCGAGATAGTGACCGGACAAATGATCACCAGCCTGGAAGAACTTCCGCCATCGCGGGTGGTATTACTGGATGTTGCTCCGCAGAATTTGCTGAAAATTACCGGTGACAAACTGCCGTCTTCTTATCGCGATCGCATCCAACGCTATCGCTATGGGCAGGGGGTTTTCAAGGTGGATTGGGCATTATCTTCACCGATTCCCTGGGCTAACCCTGCGGTAAAAGAAGCCGGCACGGTGCATCTCGGAGGAACCTTGGAGGAGATTGCCGCTTCTGAAAGGGCAGTTGCTGCCGGAAAGCAGCCGGAGAAACCTTACGTCTTGCTCGTCCAACCCAGTTTGTTTGATAATTCTCGCGCACCTGAGGGCTGCCACACGGCTTGGGCTTATTGCCATGTACCGAACGGCTCCACGCTGGATATGCGCCAAAGTATTGAACAACAGGTGGAGCGCTACGCTCCCGGCTTCCGTCAGACGATTTTGGCAACCAGTACGATGAACGCGGCGGAATATGAGCTTTACAACCCCAATTATGTTGGCGGTGATATTAACAACGGCGCGCAAGATTTAAGGCAGCTTTTTACCCGCCCGCTGCTGCGTTGGGATTCTTATGCCACACCAATTAAAGGGGTTTACCTCTGTTCTTCTGCCACACCTCCTGGAGGCGGCGTGCATGGGATGTGCGGCTATCTGGCAGCCTGCAGTGCGCTTAAAAAAGATTTCCCCGAACTTAATCCACACGAAAATCGCTGATTGAGTCGCCGGGCTTTCGAGGTGAGATGATGATTGGGGTATACTTGGACTGATGTTGAATAAGAACAAAAACCTCAGAAAGCTATATCTGGCTGCCGGTTTGCTTTTCCTCGCTCTGGGTGCGGTAGGTGTGTTCATTCCGGTGCTGCCCACTACGCCTTTTCTATTACTCGCTGCGGCCATGTTCATGCGCAGCTCGGAACGTCTTTACCTCTGGCTCACCAATCATCAGGTTCTCGGCCCTTTTATCCGTAATTACCGACTTTATCACGCCGTTCCCCTGTATTCAAAAATCACAGCCCTTTTTTTCCTCTACCTTACAATTGGCAGCTCAGTGGTTTTCTTTGTGAATAACTGGTGGTTGAGGGGAATACTGGTCATTGTGGCGGTCGCAGTATCCTGGCACATCATCAAGCTTAAAACGCTTACCCCTGAAATGCTGGCTGAAATCAGGATGCGCGAAGCAGCCTCATCGCTCACAATGGATGCAGATACAACGCCGGCATCGGACTGATTTTCAGTAGTTTGTGAGATAAAAATCCTGTCCCGCTTTCATCGGGAAAAAGCAGCGTAATATCTCTGCAGTAATGGAAATGCTGCAATGGGGGTATAATTTCATTTCTATTCAAGCGGAGGACATAGATGCTGAAAAGATGGGGAGTTATTCTTCTTGTTCTAATTGCAGTTGTTACGAGCATAGTTTTATTAATCACAAAACCTTTTGCTAAACCTGTTGCAACGCTCGAGGCAGAGACAACGTCAAGCCTCGCAGCTCAGACGGCATTGCCCGCTACGTTAACTCCGGCAGGGCAGACTACCACAACCCCGAACCTCACCCCGTTAGGCACTGGAACCAACGTACCGACGCCGACTGCCAATCCTCCGCTTTACATGCAATCCTGTCCTTTTAGTGTCGGCTGCCCAGCAATAACTGATGTGCAGCACTTTATCCAAGGTCAGGTGCTTCCAGGCAATACCTACACAGTGGAGGTGCCTTACAATGCTCCTTTGCGCATCGGCGCGTATTGGATGAGCTTCAAACCTGGTGCCGAGAGCCTTGATCAAAATGCGCTGCGCTTTTTCTTTGAGATTGATGGGCGTGATTACGCCAAGTCAGAAGATGTGGCGATAATCCTGTTGGCAGACCCGAAAACGCCATCAAAATCGCGTCCCGCGGCAGGCATCGGGTATGTCTTGCAGGGTTGGGAGGCAGGCAAGCCGCACACGATCAGGGTGGGCTACGAATTTATTAAGAAAGTTGTTGACGCCGGAACCACTTACGAACCTGGAACGAAGGTTTTTTATACCTACATCATTGCACCGGTTGCAGAAATTAGCACCAACCCCACCTTAACACCCATTCTACCGCCTGGGGTCAAGCCAAGTAGTACACCGACGGTGAAACACACCCCTACCCGCACCATTGCACCAACAGGTGCAAACCCGACCGCCACTAAAGCCTGTGAACTGGGCACTGTGATTACAGTATTGAACGACACAGGCGCTCAGGTAACCATCCGCTTCACTGGTCCGGCGACCTTCTCCTTTACTTTGGACCCTGGCACCCACCAGCTTCGGCTTTGTACCGGGCAGTATGAATACACTGCCACCGGCTGTAACGGCGCCACACTGACAGGCACTGCCGGGAACGGTGATGAGATCGAGTTCTGGTGTGAATAATTTATTTCGCTCTGGTTGAAAAGAATGGAAGACGAACAAAGGCTGAGCTTTTTAAATATCTACGGCTGACAACCAAATACCTTGAGAGACTATTCTTCGCTGCCGTATTTCTTTTTTTTCCAGGCTCGATGAAGCAGTAACACGACAAACGTGATGTAAAAAACCAGCAGAAAGAACACTCCCAGCAATACCAGAACTGAGATAAAGGTCCTGTCTTTCGCCGCGCCGCTGACGGGGTCGACACAGAACACCTGAACTTGAGTGGAACCGCCATAAGACCACAAATCGAGCCCCAAGGTGCTTCCACGCAGACAGACGACCTTTGAAATGATCCCGAAAATGAAGTGAGGGAAGAATGATACCAGCACACCGGCTGGCGCGCCAAATGCAACCAGGGCAATGAAAGCTGCTTTGGAGAGGATTTGAAGCAGCGTTGGATTGGTTCGTTTTTGAATCAACTCTTGCAGGCGCAGGTTCGAGTTCATTAGATTCATTATTACACAATTTCAAGCGGTCAGATACAGTGACTTTCTATACCGTTTCTAAACCAGCGCGAACAGTGTGAAGTATAGAATGTAATTCAGAGATCCCGAGCAGGGCATCGCTTCTCCTCCTTTGCAAAGAACACGCGGCAGACCGGCGAGCCGCGTGTTCCGCGTGTTATGGCGGAAGGGAGGGGTGGATAAGATCGGAGCAGGGCGGTAGGCCATCGATAACCACGCCTTTTCTTGGTATGTTCATCAGGATGAGTCATTTATATATGCTTGTTAACTTTGGTTTCTTAAAACTCATTCTTTACACCTAAAGCAAAAACTCGAGTGTCATTCAGTCACGGCCTTATAAGGCAAGGATTAATAGGTGCTTGCGGGTGGTAGCGATAAGGTGGAAGAAGAGAGCCTGTGTGTAATTCACCCATATATTTTGAATCTGGCTGAATAAAAAAGCCGTGCGTTTTTCGCGCACGGCGGATTTATTTACATATCCAGACTTCTCTTGAACAATCCTACAATCCAGCAGCGCTGCGCAGCGCTTCTGCTTTGTCCGTCTTCTCCCAGGTGAACTCGGGCAGCTCTCTGCCAAAGTGGCCATAATTGGAGGTGAGGCGGTAAATGGGGCGCCGCAGATCAAGATCGCGGATGATTGCGCCGGGGCGCAGGTCAAAATGTTCACTCACGAGGGCAGCGATCTTTTCATCGGCGATGAGGCCGGTGCCGAAGGTTTCAACATTGATCGAAAGCGGGTGTGCCACGCCAATGGCGTAAGCCAGTTGGATTTCGCAGCGTTTGGCGAGCCCGGCAGCAACAATGTTTTTCGCCACCCAGCGCGCAGCGTATGCAGCAGAGCGGTCTACTTTTGTGGGGTCTTTGCCGCTGAAAGCGCCGCCGCCATGCCGCCCCATTCCACCGTAAGTATCCACAATAATCTTGCGTCCGGTGACGCCGGCATCGCCCATTGGGCCGCCGATGACGAAGCGGCCGGTGGGATTAACGTAAATTTTGGGCTGTCCGGCAAGCAGTTCTACAGGGATGGCTGGGTTGATGATGTGCTCGATGACACTCTCTGTAATTTCAGCATGAGATACATCTGGGGCATGCTGGGTGGAGATTAGAACAGTATCAACGCGTACCGGTTGGCCATAAGCATACTCAACCGTTACTTGAGATTTTCCATCAGGACGCAGCCAGGGCAGGGTGCCGGCTTTGCGAACTTCGGCAAGCCGCTGCGTGAGGCGGTGCGCCAGATAGATGGGGGTGGGCATCAGCACTGGGGTTTCGTCGCAGGCATACCCAAACATCATCCCCTGGTCGCCGGCGCCGATCTGTTCCAATTCAGCGTCGCTGATTTCACCGCCCTTGGCTTCGTACGATTTATCAACGCCGAGCGCGATATCGCCAGACTGTGAGGAGATGGCTGATAGCACACCGCAGGTGTTGCCATCAAAACCTTTCTCTGAAGAGTTGTAGCCGATGCCGTTGACGACTTCGCGTACTAAATCATTAAAATTCACGAAGGCGTTGGTGGTGATCTCGCCGAGGATCATAACGTAACCGGTTTTGGCGGCTGTTTCGCATGCCACACGAGAACGTGGGTCCTGCTCAAGGCAGGCGTCGAGTACGGCATCCGAAACCAAGTCGCACAACTTATCGGGGTGACCTTCGGTGACCGACTCTGATGTAAATTTAAAACTTGGGTTTTGCATGAAAGAACTGGCTGACATTTTGTGGGTTTCTCCTTTAATAAAATGTTGCCCCGAACCGGTAAACTCGAGGGGCAACATGGGTGTCGCCGGCTGCCCTCTATCTTCCAGATCCCTGTCCTGCCGGAATTGGCACCATGTCGCAAATTACTGCTCCTGGTTGCCGAGGCTTCATCGGGCCGGTCCCTCCGCCTCTCTGGATAGAAGTGCCGTTTTAGGGCTATTCAATTGAAAAAAGTGTATCACGACGCCGAAGGTGTGTCAAATGACTTATGGCATAGTTTGAGGTAGGCAAGATCAGGAATTTGGATTGAAAAAACCTACGACCTTGGTTTGCAATGCGATTGTGTGTGATCCATCCTAAGGTTCATCAGTTGGTTCCACTGTAGGTTCTGGCGGCTCAGTAGGCGGTGGGTCAGTAGGCGGAGGGTCGGTGGGCGGTATGTTAGTGGGAGTGTCGCTTGGCTGCGTGGTTTTTGTGGACGTGATCGTTGGGATTGCGGTGGGTGTTCTTGTTGGAGTGAATGAAGCGGAGATGGGCGGCGTTTGATTTTTCTGCGTTGGAGTTTGTGGCATTGGCGTGCGTGTAGGCCTTGGCGTGGGGTTCGGAGTGTATTGAGGTAACGAATCGCGGTCGCCCAACACCCTCACGTAGGACTGGGCAACCCAGCAGTCGCTGATATATTGTCTGTTGACGCGTACAAGAAAATATCTATCAGCGCTGTCTCTGGCCAGCGCCTGCAGTGTATCGCCTGAATAAAGTACAGAAACCATATCAAATGAAGTATCCGGTCCACTCCGACAATAAGCGCCTTTTTCCAGATCTATAACCGTTAATTGCACGATCTGGTTGATGGGTATTGAAGTAAAAATCGTGATTTGATCGAAAACCGATGTGGCAGACTGGTATGGAGTGCGCAAGTCAGAGGTGGGTGTGCGGGTACTGAACACAGCCGGTTGCGTGCCAGGGTGTGATGCCCCGGCATTAAATGCCTGAATAAACTGAGAGATGCGTGCAGGCGTGCCAAGGATAAAGAAAACTGCCAGAATTCCTGCGAAAAACACTGCCAACCCCGTTTTGATGAAAATCGGCATGAAAGCCGTCGGCTCATGCTGCCAGCGCATTTGGGGGGGCAGCCTATTTGGTGCACTTTGCTTGTGGATCTCACAGTCTGCAAAATCTGGCGTGAGACAGAACTCAGATTGCTGCCGGTTTGAGGGAATGGAGGCGATTTTACAGTGCAGGCAGTGATTGAACTCAGAGGGGAAGGTGGTTGTGGTGGTGGTATCATCGAGCATGCCCAAATGAGGGCAGGCTAATAGCTTCTGTGAAAGATGTTTGGCGTTTGACATCACTTGACTGGTCAGATTACCAGTAATTCCCCTCTCTCTTGATTACCTACCGATATGTTGAATCAAGTTTGCAATATTGTTAACTCAATCAACATTTGAAGGCTTACATATCCTTCGCTGATAATAAGATACCACATATTTCACGCGAAGTATACAAAAATGCAAACAATGAGCACCATCTGCAAGCTTGCCGCGTTATTTTATGGTAAACGTGTCAAAATCGCGCGCGACTGAGGTGTTTCCAAACAGCGCTTGAGCTTCGGCGAGTACGTCTTTATCGCGGTAGCGCCGGCTGAGATGGGTGAGGATGAGCTTGCCTGCGCCGATGCGCAGCGCAAATTCAGCAGCCTGCCGCGCAGTTAAATGGCCATACTGGCGCGCCATGTCAGCTTCTTCTTGCAGGTAGGTGGCTTCGATGACCATCCCCTCAACGCCACGCAGCAGTTCCACCAGGCTTTCGGTCTCACCTATATCACCTATGGCGGCGAAGCGCGTACCGGGTTTAAAAGCTCCGGTAACCATCTCAGGGGTGATGATGCGTCCATCCTCCAATGTGATGCTTTCGCCTTTTACCAATTTTCCACGCAGTGGTCCGGCAGGAATGCCGAGGGCATCAGCGGTTTCTGCCAAAAAGGGTTGGCGCCCTTTTTCTTCAAATAGATAACCGAAGTTATCAGGTCCGCGGTGCATCACCGGGAAGGCGCTGAGGGTGAAACCGGCTTCCTCAAAGATAACGCCAGGGCTCACGGGGATCAACTCCACCGGCATGGGTGGTTTGGCGCCGCGCAGGACCACGCCGAAAATCAAATCGCGTATCCGCTCGAGTGCATTGGCGCCGCCATAAATCTCGAGGTGATCGATACTTTCCCAACGCATGAAGGTGGAGATCAGACCGCCAAGACCCAGAATGTGATCGAGGTGACTGTGAGTGATGAGGATGCGATTCAGGCGTTTGAAACCAACACCTGATTGGAGAATTTGCCTCTGGGTGCCTTCTCCGCAATCTACCAGGAAACGGTATTCATCGTGTTGAACCAGATATGAGGGTAAACCGCGGCGCGGTGAGGGAGCGGAAGCGGAAGTACCGAGGAATGTAATTTCAAACAATGGCGGAGTCCTTTCAGTGTGCACTTCTATTTTACCGCAGGTGCAGCGCCGGAGGGCGACGGGATGTGGCACGAAGCTTGCAATATTCAAAGTGCATCACAGCCTTTGCTGTTGCTGATTGATCTCTGGTTTTATTACCTGCAATGTTTAATATAGAGGTTTATATGGAATTCGAAAATGTAGCCATCAAGAAACCTGAAGAAATCAATTTCATTCTTGGACAGTCGCATTTTATCAAGACCGTTGAAGACATACACGAAGCGCTGGTGACGACCGTGCCCGGCATTAAGTTCGGGTTGGCTTTCTGCGAGGCATCCGGAGCGTGTCTGATTCGCTCCAGCGGCACAGATGATGAACTTACCACACTGGCACGAGAAAACGCGCTGATGATTGGAGCGGGGCATAGCTTCATTCTCTTCCTTGGCGCTGGTTACTACCCGATTAATGTGCTCAACACGATTAAGAATATTCCGGAGGTTTGCAGCGTTTTCTGTGCAACTGCCAACCCCACGGAAGTAATCATTTGTAACACTGGTCATGGACGTGGCATCATGGGTGTGGTGGATGGAGAAGCCCCAAAAGGACACGAATCAGAATCAGAC
>WPCH01120156.1_pt1 | contig 20099 bp, 17 predicted proteins | sample 5399881 | NCBI WGS metagenome assembly WPCH01 (sample SAMN12869468, study PRJNA574797) | sludge metagenome | isolation source: wastewater treatment of pH5 | place: China:Beijing | collected 2019-05-20
ACTAGAACTCGTTTCGACTTATCACTTTATAATTCTCACAAGTAGTAACGATACTTTGTGAGATAATCACCAATTCACACTGTTGTGAATCTTTTTAACTTGTAGTTATCATTTAACTTGATTACTAATAGTTAATCTCCATGACAAAAGATAATATACGTCTTTTTGTGAGTTTTGTCAACCCACTATGAGTGTAGTAAGTTATTTAATTAACTCATTACTTAAAATTTTAAAGTTATAAGTTGTCTCTAAATAGACAACCATTATTTGCAAAAGGCGACGTACATCAGTGTCACTAAACTCATGCCGTAATAGTTCGGTTTCATTAATCAGAAACCCGTAACGCAAGATTTTTACTTCTTCAGCATTTAAAAGGATGGCGTTTTCTTTTACGTAACCCTTTGCAACGAGGCCACCCGCGCTTAGATCAACACCAACAATATTTTGTTTTGTGCCACTATAGACACACCGATCGATGACTAAGCCAAGCCCAAGAAGCCGCAGTAAGTTTGTTAAGAAGACATAAACGAGGGATAAATTATGCGTTGTTGTACTTAAGGCAATTAGTGTATTTTTAAGCAAAGTAAATGTTTCTTTCACCGAATCATCATCTTTAAGGGTTTTTTGAATGATTTCGCCAATAAAGTTAAGCGCAATGACTTTATCATAATGACTAAAAATCTTTGCGGCATTATTTAAACTTTCGATGTAACTTAATGTTTGTCCTGCTTTCGTATCGCGGAGTTCAATTTCAACTAGCGCATAAAGAAATAGTTTACCGGCAAACTTTGATTTTAATCCGAGGGCACCGGGTGCGCGAAACGTAATAATTCCGTCATTACTTAGTGCATTAACGATATAATCTTTTTCGCGATACGGCGTTAACCGAATAATGACTACTTCCATTAGTCTCCTAATAGCTTTTGTAAGATTTTCGGGTTACTGCGCCAGTTCGGCTCAACTTTCACCGTTAATTCAAGTAACACCGGTTTATTTAAAAAGCTACTTAATTCATATTGTGCTTGTAAACGAATGCGTTTAATCATCTTTGCACCTTTACCAATGAGAATTCCCTTTTGGCCATCTTTTTCACAGTAGACGGACACAAATGCTTCAATGTCTTGTTCGCGCTTATTCACATGATCGACGACGGCAGCAACACTAAAGGGGATTTCTTCTTCAGTGAGCATAATAATCTTCTCGCGGACAATTTCGCCAATATATTGCTCTAATTTAATCGCGTAATCTTCCGGTTCAGGGAAGTAAAGTGGGCCAACGTCAAGTTTACTAAAAATTAACGTTACTAATTCATCAATATTAAATTCACGCACACTACTTACTTCAATAATTGGCGCATTCGGATAATTTTCCGTCCATTTAGCCTTAACAGTTGCAACGTGGTCGGGAGTTGCTAAATCAATTTTTGTCAAAACGACGATAAGTTCGTGGTCAATTTTGAGCTTTTGGAATAAATATTCGTCGCCACTCCCATAATTTACACTTGCATCAATAACTAAAAGCGTTATTTCACTACCACGAATGCCGTGATAAGCTTGTTTATTCAAATGTTCACCATACGTTGTCCGTGGTTTATGAATACCGGGTGTATCGATAAAGACAATTTGGCCCCGTAAATCATTATAAACGCCCTGGATGTTTTTATTTGTTGTCTGCGGCTTAGGCGTCACTATTGCCCGTTTTTCGCGTAAAATCATATTTAAAAGCGTTGATTTCCCCGCATTTGGCCGGCCCGCAATCGTTACAAAGCCACTTTTAATCATAAATCGCTATCATCAAACGCAAACGGGAGTAACTCTGCGGCTGTTGTTTCTTTAAAGGCGTCCGTTAAATTTGTTAAATAAATGGGCGCGTCACTTGGAAAGAGTTCACTAATCACTTGACGGCATGCACCACACGGACTAATTGGTCCAGTCGTTTGTCCGGTAATTGCAAGTGCAACAAAGTCTTCTTTCTTCAGGCCGTTATTCATCGCATGATATATGGCGTTACGTTCGGCACACATACAAAGTGGGTAACTTGCGTTTTCAATATTTGCCCCTTTAAAGACGCGACCATCTTTTGTTAAAATTGCCGCACCGACTTTAAATTTCGAATATGGTACATACGCATTTTCTCGCGCCTCACGCGCTAGTTTAATTAATAATTCTTTAGTCATTGTTTGCTCCTCGCTTCCCTATAATTGTATTTTGTAATGCAAACATCGTTTGTTCTTCTTCCGGTGTTTTGTGATCATAGCCAAGTAAATGCAGTAAACCGTGGACGAATAAAAACTTAAATTCACGGTCTTCATCATGGCCATATTCATTACTTTGCGTAATCGCTTGTGGCGCACAAATCGCAATTGCCCCAAGATGAACGTATGCTTTGCCGTCATCATAGGGGATTAATGTATCATCATGAAACGGAAACGATAACACATCGGTTACAACGTCTTTACCACGTGTATCACGATTCATTGTCTTTATTGTTTCGGCACTTACGATACTTACTTCAACAAGATATGGCTTCACGCTTAAGCTAAGTGTCTGTAATGTTTTTAGGAGAATTTGCCGAAAATCAACAGTATAAGACCGGTACTTTGGGGCGTATTCATCATAAAATTCAATGCGTGGACTGTGCATATCATAATTTTAACACAGCCGACCGTAAACAACATGTTTACAACAATAAAATATCACCACCTTCTAATTAATAATTGTATTAAGCGCGCGATAATAATTACTCCGTTTCCGAACTAGCGCAACCATTTTCTTCAGTTCATAGTAATAATAACTAAACGCAAAGAAATAAAATAAGAGAAAATTTAAACTATAACTATCGGTAAAATACATGAGTGCAAAGATAAAAACACCGATGATAAAGTGCATAATAATGTTTTGATATACGGCTTTTTTGGCAATTGCGGTTGTGCCTGTCACAAGTTTTGTATAATACGTCGCGCGTTTAGTGCTCGGTACAATAAGTAAAGCGTTTTCCGTCGTTTGTAATGACCATGCAACAATGCCCTTTTTGTTTAGAAACGCTGTTTCAATAAATGTAGTTGCAACTAAAAATACACATATAACGAGTAACAATACGTTATTTAATAATAAGATAACACTAATTAGTAATAGCGTCGTAATGGTCGTAAACACTTCAAGCGGATAACTTAAAATGACACTTTTAGCGTTTTGAAATGCTGTAAAACGTGCTTTAAAGTTCTTTTCAGTTTGGAACAGTTCTGGGCTTAAGTAGTGTGTATCAAAACTAGCGATTTTTCGCACTAACACACTGCGTTCCCCAATCTTTATAAGCGCCGCGAGCGTAAACATAATGTAACTAACAAAACCAAGTGCGCGACTATCAAGAAAGGCGAAACCAATACTTAAACATAAAAGAAAAGCTGTTTGCCACACAAAAAGGCCATAAGGAAGGCGAATATGCGGTTTGGGCACTTTTGCGACCTCTTCTACATAATTTACTACTAATATATTACTAATAAATAACTTTTGCGCATCTTTTAGCAAAATAATATAATGTTCGCCCGCTGGATCATTTACATACAATTTGCCATTTTTAATATGGCCAACCATGAAATGCTTTATGCCACTACCGTTAATTTGCATAATAAACGGTGCTTTAATATTGCTTAATAAACCATGTTTTACTACTTCATACGCCTTTAAAGTGACACCATGTTTTGTTGCCGTCTTTTGGATGGCCAGGAAATTATCTAATTGGGGTGGTAATGCTAATGTCAAATAACCCACATCATTATGGACATACGCTAAAAGCATGCGCAGCGCCGTAACCCCACAATCATGCGTTGTTTGTTGTTTCAATAAAACTTTATGCAGTTTCATAATCATAAATACAACGGTAAGAGCTAATCTATAACAAAAAGGCTGAACATCACTTGCGGAAATGATGCTCAGCCGTTAATTATGGTTTATTGTTATTGCTTAGTCTTAACTAAGGAATTTGTGCGGTATTAATTAAGCGCTTGGATCCGCGCGGAAAATACCGTCGGCTGTTACATAGTATTGTTCATCGGCATTATTTGGCCAGTGCCCTGCTTCAAACCACCATGCATCAGCATTACCGCCACTGCCACCTAATCCAGTCGCTGTATCGCCATTTGTCTTCCATGCAAAGCCAATGCGTACCATATCCGCATTACCGAGCACTTCACGTGGATAGAAAATTTCGGCAACAGTTTCATAGTTTGCGACGCCGTCATAATCTTTCGAAACCATTTCGCCGACACCAAATGGAACCCCAAGATCACCATTAGCAGCAAAGAAGAATTGGTTGCCACCATTGAGGAAGAATTCAAGGTTCGTATTCATATGCCATGTGCCGTTGTTATCAATAAAGACATCATGATGGGCGACGGCCGCAACATAAAGGCCGTCCGTTGCTAAATAAGCGTAGAATGTGACGTTTTTATGCGATGTCGCATCACTACCTTCGAGGTAGACAAAGTTTGTTTTGTAAGCATCTAAATCAGCCCAATCGCTCATATCACCATCAACAGTTAATTCTTGTGGTGGGAAGACGAGTTCGACTTGTTGCTCACGGAATACACCGTTAATCGTTACGTATGTTTGGTCAGCGTTATTCACCCATGTGCCTGGTGGGACCCAATATGCGTCTTCACCGCCACCGGCTGCTTCTCCACCCGTATTCACGTCACCATCGGTTTTCCATGCAAAGCCAACGCGAATTTGGTCGCCAATGCGGGACCCGGCTGGTAATAAGGCGTTAGCAATAAACACTTCAACGATTGTATGGAAGTTTGCGCCTTCGCCCTCAAGTGGTTCAGTGACCCATGCAGCTTCAGTAATGCCACCGGACTTCGTAAACGTGCCGGCCTCTTGCCGTGCACTTACCCACCGCTGATTTGCGCCCGCAAGGAAGAATTCAAAGTTTGTACTTTGCCACCATAATGGGCCATCATCAACATAGAGATCATGGTAAACATTTGCCATTAAGAGTAAGCCATCTTCACGGAGTGAACCGTAGAAATCAGCGCTCTTATGATTTGTGGTCGGCGTGATACCTTTAATACCAACACTATTTTCAAAGGCGCGCGTATTTTCCCAATCACTCATATCACCGTCAATGACGATGTTATCAACGGAATCATAATGCCGTTCGACAAAGACAAATTCACTAAAGCGAACATTATTTGCTTTGAGCGCAATGCCTTCTTCGTCAATATTGAAGTGGAATACGAGACTTGGTCCGTCCGCTGGTTCGTCATAGTGGACGGTCACTTCGTTTTCACCACGAATAAAGTTGACGGGTTCGCCGTTAACTAAGCCCGTAAAGGCCACGGACGGATCAACTTTGAATGTTAATGTATACCGTTCGCCGTCACCTGGATTTTTTAGGTAAACAGCAAGGGCATCATAAGCTGCTCCTTCTTCAACGGTAAATTGAATGCGGCTGACTTCTTCGACGGTCCGAGCATAAACAACGTCTACTTTTTCGCCGACTTCAAGGACTAATTCCCCTGGATGATCTAATGCCAGGGCTGCGCCACCAAGGCGAATTGGTTCCCCAGGTTCGACTGGTTCTTCGCTACTTGATGGTATTTCGCTACTAACTGGTTCTTCGCTACTAGCTGGTTCTTCACTAACCGGTTCTTCGCTTACTGGCTCTTCACTAACTGGTTCTTCGCTTACAACAACCGACGGTTCTTCACTTGGAATGATTGACGGTTCTTCACTTGGAATGACGGAAGGCTCTTCGCTTGGTTGTTCAGAACTTACAACAACGACACTACTTGGCGCTTCTGATTGTTGTGATTGTTCAGAAGTCGATGGTGTGGGTCGACAGCCGACTAACATAGCTAGTCCAACGAGTGCCACAATAAATTTTGATGTATTTTTTCTCATTTTCTCTCCTTTCATCAAAACATTTGATCGAATTTTGTATTGCCCGCGACGTGTGGTGCTCGGCCACAGTGAACGGGTTATTTATAAATCGTTATTTTTGAATGAGGTCGTTCACCTCCTTTACTTTTTCGACCGCGACTTTTGGTTTGCGGTCATATGTTAATAAACCATTAACTTCTTGTTCAACGTCGGTTAATTGCGTATAGCAATAACCAGCAAGGCCACTACTTGCCTTAATCGCCAAAATGAGCCGTTTATATTCAGTTAATAACGTGTCGCTATTTGCAACAGCCGTATAACCCCACCCTTTATCATTAACTTCGTATGATATCCCACCAAATTCGGTTAAAAGAATCGGTTCACCTTGATGTTCGTAACCAGCAGCGTATATCGGGCGGTCTGCGGGTCGTGAGGCTAAAAGTTCTGCTTTACTACTAATCGCCCGCGCAAATGCATCTTGGGCGGCTAAGTCATCGATCGCGCCATGTTTATAGTTATGAATCGCGCATATATCGGTAATAACTTGTTCCCACCCGTCATTACCAACGATAAACCGCGTTTGGTCATACGCTTTAATTAAGTTATAAAGTTCGATGGCATGTTGTTGTTGACGTTTATTCGTACCAATGTCGGGTACACCCCAACTCTCGTTTAAGGGCACCCAGGCGACAATTGCCGGATGATTATAATCACGCCGTAAAATTTGTTCCCATTCATTTTTATCACGCCACGCTGACGTTTCATTAAACTTAATTGAACTCGCCATTTCACCCCATACGAGGAAGCCTAAATGATCGGCGTAATACATAAAATACGGGTCTTCACATTTTTGGTGTTTACGGGCGCCATTAAAGCCCATTGCTTTCGTTATTTCAATGTCAAATTTTAATGCTTCTGTACTCGGTGCCGTTAAAAGTCCTTCCGGCCAATAGCCTTGATCAAGGACAAGTTTCATGTAATACGGTTTATTATTTAAATATGTTTGCCCGTTTTCGGCATGGACTTTGCGCATCCCAAAGTAGGAAGTAACGACATCTTTCCCGTAGGTTACCGAAAAGTCAAATAAATACGGGTTTTCCGGTGTCCATGATTTTGTTATAAAATCTTCCGCAGTATGCAATACTTTAACGTGTAATGACACTTCCGTCGTGTCTGGGGTGAGACTTTCTTTGAGCGCTATACTTGGAATATTTAACAATAGCGGTTTATTTGGTGCACTAAGTGTGAAACTAAATTCGACTTCACCAGCATCGTAGTGTGGAGTAATTTTTAAATGCTTAATATACACTTCATCAACAATTTCTAGCCACACTGATTGCCAAATACCACTCGTGCGGTTATACCAAATAATTTCCGATTTCTCTTTCCAATATTGTTTGCCACGCGGCATATATTCATCAGTGGACGGATCATTAACATAGACGACAATTTCATTTGTCCCCGTGTCCACAAGCTCGGTAACATCGAAACTAAACGGAGCTTGCCCACCAATGTGGTGGCCGACCTCCTCTTTATTTACATAGACGCGGCATTCATAGTCGACTGCTTGGAAATGGAGTAAATACCGTTTATGCACGAGTTTATTAAGCGTAAATGTCCGGCGATACCACATAAAATCGTGAAAACTTTGATCGTTAATGCCACTTAACGGCGTTTGAAAAGCAAACGGGACTTCAATCGTTAGGGGAAACGGTTTACCTAAAAACCACTTTTCCGCTAGGCCAATATTTTCATCGTCAAATGCAAATTGCCATGGCCCGTTTAAACTTAGCCAATCAGGGCGGACAAAGTTTGGACGGGGATATTCATTTCGTTTCATAAGCGCCTCATTTCTATTTAATACCAGTGTGACTAACACCTTCAATAATCTTATCTTGGACTATCATGTACACAATTAAGACAGGAATAATCGATACAATTGCTGCCGCAATGACAATGCCGGGATCATAATTACTTTGACTTTGCATCGTGGACAGTCCGGTTTGTAATGTATACCAATTTTGGTCAAAGTGGACCGCAGCGGTCAGTGTTGGCCATAAATAATCATTCCAACTACCCATAAACGCAAAGAGTCCGGCAACCATAATCGCTGATTTACCGAGTGGTAAAATAATTTTGCGGTACACACCAAAATGACCTAAGCCTTCAATTTGCGCACTTTCGATTAAGTCATAGGGTATATTCGCAAAAAATTGCCGCATAATAAATAAGCCAAAGACGCCACCAAGTCCGGGAATAATAAGCGCAAGGACTGATTTCCACGCTGCTTCACTATCTAACCAACCAAATTGAATTACCATTGTAAAAAGTGGGGTTAGGTTAATAACAGTTGGTACGGTCATCGTCGCAAGTAAAAGGCCAAAGATAAAGTTGCGGCCTTTCCAGCGCATTACCCCGAACGCATAAGCAGCAAATGATGCAAAAATTAAATATAAAATCGTGTGAATCGCCGCAATAAGGAACGAATTACGTAACCATTTGAAAATTGGATACACTTCTTCATTCGTAAAGAGTTTGACATAATTATCAAACGTAAATTGCCGCGGGATAATGTTGACAACGTTATTCATCATGTCGTTAGTCGTTTTAAAACTTGTCCCGAGCGCCCAAAAAAGTGGCACGAGCCAAAGCACGGATAAAATTGCGAGAATAATAAACGCGATTCGTTTACGTAAAATAATGCTTTTCGTCCGTCCCATTAATGTTTCTCCCGATATTTGTTATAAATTGTTTGCCCTAAGCTGAAGATTAATATAAACATTGCAAACACAAGTGCCATCGCGGCCGCTAACCCCGGTTGGCGATTAACGCCCGTTAGTAACCCACGAATAACCATCATCACCACACTTGTTGTCCCCGGGGTCCCAGCGGCAACGTCACCTAACGCCGCAGGTCCGCCACCTGTTAAAAGCGCTGGTTGCCCATAAATATTAAAACTCGCAATAATCGTCGTAAAAATAACGATAAAGAGTTGGTTTTTAATACTTGGTAAGGCAATACTCCAAATAATGCGTGAATATTTTGCGCCGTCAATTTCCGCGGCTTCATACATTTGTTTATCGACTTCTTTTAGCCCGGCGCCTAAAATGACCGTATTCGTGCCAATTGTCCACCACACCGTCGTCACAATAATCGCCATCCACGCGTACGGCTGCGAATTAAGCCACGCAATACTTTCGCCACCAAATATGTTGATTAAGCCGTTAACGAGCCCATATTGTGTATCAAATTGCCATTTAAAGATAATACCGACCGCCGAAATCGATAAAATCGTCGGTAAAAAGAAAATCACGCGAAATACTTTATAAAAGCGCGGTTGAATATCAATTAAGACGGCAATAAAAAGCGGAATGATAATTAAAAGTGGAACGGAAATCGCGACGAATAGTAATGTGTTTTTGAGTGATCCCCAAAACATGTTCGCATAATACGTTACTTTTACCGAACCAACCATTAACCCACTTGTCGCCAGTTTAAAGTTATCAAAGCCAACAAATACACTTGTTTGCGGATCAAGGACGTTATAACGGAAAAAGGAAATATAAATGCCAAAGAAAAGCGGATAAATAAAGAAGATAAAGAAGAGTGTTAAATATGGTAGTAAGAAAAGACCGACTGTTGCATATCGTTTGAGTGCTTCTTTACGTTTATGTCTCCGCTTTTCGTGCATATTGTGTTTATCCTAACATCGCGAGGATGACGGCTTGTTCGCCTTCATCGGCAGCGGTTGCTAATAGTTGGGCGGCGTTATAACTGGCGTTACTCATCGCACTAGTCACGCGACTAAAGACAGGTGCATATGCCTCGTAATAGTAGGGTGACGGAATATTTAATGCATAATTTTCAACTGGTCCATACGTTTGATGATGGACAAGTGCATTATATTCGGGTGTTGCCCGCGCAATATTACTTGCGGGAATGTGTCCACCACTTTCGGCCCATAAATAGCCGTTTTCCGTGACGTATTTTGCAAATACGAGGGCGGCTTGTTGGCGAATTGTTTGGTTGCGACCATCCGGTAAGACAAATGTATGACTCCGGGCGGCAATCTTTTTACTATCCGCAGTTGGGGTCGTAACAAACATGTCGGCAAGTGACGTTACACCAAAGTTTACGCCACTATCAATCATGCCGTTAAGCATCCAGTTACCGTTAATATGGAACATCGCTCGACCTTGTTGGAACATGAGTAAGTCCGCATCAACGTTAACATTTAATGGTGAAATTTTTTCAACGTGAATTAAATCGGCAACCATTTTCATGGCATTAATGCCTGCTTCATTATTAAAGGCTGGCATAAACGATGTTGGGTCGATTTCTTTACCACCATTTTGGTAAAGTGCCGTTGTATAAATGTATTCGCTTGGCCACGTTGTTGACAGTGGTAAGCCCCACCCACTTGCGTTATTGGGCATTTTTTTCGCGGCCGCAACAAGTTCAGCACGGTTCGTCGGCACTTCAACATTGTGTTGTGCAAGTAAGTCTTTGTTGTAATAAAGCATGATGCTATGGACATCAAGCGGAATACCATATTGTTTATTATCATAAATCATAGCGTCATAAACATCTTCAATATAGTTTTCCTTACTGATCCCTAATCCCGTACCAACGGTTAATGCATCAAGCGGGAAGAGGAGATTTTTATTCGCAAAAGACGGGATGCGATAACTATGAATTAATGCGATATCAAAACTCCGTTTCATTGGAATCGTCGCAATGAGTGATTCATAATAATCAACTTCCGGTAAGAATGTTTCGTCAATTTGAATTTGTCCTTCATATTCCGTGTTGAATTGGCGAACAAGTTGGCGCATCGCCGTTCCGTCTGCCCCCGTAATTGGGTTCCCATACGTTAATGAAATATTTTCAAACGTCGGTAAGCTTACTTCTTCGGAGGGGACACTTGTTTCGCCGCCAGTTGTGGCACTTGTTGGTGTTTCACTACCCGGAGGCGTTGAGGTGCTAGGAGTCGGGTTACACCCACTTAAAATGAGCATCCCGGCCACGAAGAATAGTATTTTTTTATTTTTCATAACTTTTCCTTTCAAGTTTATTAATTAATAAAGGGACGTGTTGCGCCACGACTTGGTCCGTACGTATCAACATAAGGCCAAAGTTCAGCGTCATAAATAATTTCGTCAATAAGTAATGTGCGGCGGTTTGTGTTGCCATACATCGCATCTTCTTGTGTATCAAAGCCGTGATAAACAATCCATTCCGTCCCGGCGTCATCCTTAATAACAGAATTATGGCCTACGCCAACGAAATGACTGTTGCCTTTAACGACTGATGTACCAATATTTGCGCGTGATGTCATATTATTGCCAGCTTTATCAACGTAAGGACCCATGATATTTTCGCTGCGGGCGACACGTACTTCATAGGTTGACTGTAATCCCGCGCAGCATGATCCGGTCGACAAATATAAATAATAATAGCCGTGCTCATGCGTAATATAGGCACCTTCATAGTTACCAACTTCCCAGCGGCCATTATCAACACCGGCTAAAAGAATCTTATTTTGCTTAGCTGCAGCGACTGTTGCATCTTTAAGTGCTAAGCCGTCACTCGTTAATTCAACAGCGTAAATCCCGATGAAACTGCCCCAAATGATGTACACACGTTCATCAGTATCGACAAACACCGCGGCATCAATTGAGTTTTGGACGCCAATCTCACTACTTGTAAAGAGCTTTCCTTGGTCTACCCACGGGCCAAGCGGATGCGGAGCGGTCGCAATACCAATTCCAGGGTTTGGGTCACCCCACGCCGAGAATGAATAATATAAGACATAATTATCGCCAATTTTCACAACATCAGGGGCCCATAGCCCAGCACCCGACGTTTCATTCCACGTCGGCATCGTTACCGGGCGGAAGACAGCATCAGCGTATGTCCAATCCACAAGGTTATCACTTTGTAAAATTGGTAAATAACGTACGCCGTAATATGTGCCCCAAAGCGCATTGTCTTGTGTACCATACGCATAATAAGTGCCATCATCATCACGAATGACTGCCGGATCCGCAAGGACTGGCTCCCACACCGGATTTGTGTAGTCGGTTGGTGTTTCACTCGACGCGGTACTTACTGTTTCGGTACTGGAAAGACTTGCCACTTCACTTGTTGGTAGCTCACTACTTGCCGAAGTTGAAGGTGTTACACTTGGATCACTCGTTGGTGTACAACCAATAAGAAGACCAGCTAAAAGGATTAATGCGATGTTACGTGCTTTTTTCATTATTTTGTAATTGTTACACTGGAAACGATTACCGTTGTCGGTACACTTGTTCCCAGTAATAAAGATACCTTTCCTTGTGTAAAGTTTTGGGTCGGAATAAATTCCATCGTAAACGTTGTATCGGTTGCGACAACATTAATATCTTCACGACCTAGTACCGTTTCACCATTATTATTTGTTACTTCCATTGCAATCGTTGTATTCGCAAGACTGCGGGCAATCACTGTCATTGTATACGTGACACCCGCTTCAAAATGCCGGCCGTCTTGATTAATTTGCGCATGCCAATTTGCACTGCCGGGCGTAACGACTTCGAGCATAATTTCTTCTTTGCTGCGATCTTCGAGGAAGTTTAATACGCTGCCGTTTGTCGCTTCTTTCGTCCAACTATAATAGCCGTATTTAAAGTCACCATTAATTATTTCATAATTTTCATAATCACGTAAATCAATTGTCGTCGCTTCTTCCGCCGTAATCCGTTCATTTTCAAAACGATCAAGCGTTACTTGGTTCGAACCTTGGGCGCCAAGTAAGAGCGAATACTTCGCGTGGAACGTAACGGTAGATTTAAATTCAAAGACGAATGTTTGGAATTCCGTTGTAAGCGAAACAAGTTCGGTCGCAATGCGGGAATAACCGGTTGATGGATTGCTAACTTCAATCATCAGTGTCCGTTCGACACTTGCTTTAGCAATTAAGGTTGTGCGGTAAATTTTGCCCGCTTCGAGCGCAACGTTACTTTGGTATAGTTGAATATGCCAGTTATCGTTACTGCCGTTTAGAATATCAGCGGTAACCGTGCCATCCTCATTATCGATAAAATCAGCCCGACCACTACCATTTGTTTGGTTAACGTCGCGGGTCCAACCTTGGAATCCGTTCGTAAAATCACTATTAATTAAGTTAAAGGGGTTTGCCTTCGCAATGCGGTAATGGACGGTGCGGTTAATAAAGTTAAAGTTACCTTCATCATCCGTAACACGATAGCTAACAAGCATATTAGTATCGGCGGCGATTGAATCAGGAATTGCACCAACACGATTAATTTTATGTGTAATATCGGCGCCTTTATAATCAACTGCGGTCACTGGTGGTAAGGCATCAAATTGATCGCCTGTCGTGACAGTAACAGTTCCCGCGTTACTAAAGACGGGGCGCTTCTCCGCGTCAGCGCGGATAATTTCGCGAATTTTAATATCGTCAATGACTAAATCAAGTGGGTTAGCTTTTGACGCTAGACTATCAACATCAAGACCACGGCCTAGATATAAGACGGCTTTAATTGCGCCAAAATCATCACTTGCGGTGTAATACGCAGAATATGTTTGAAATTCTGATGTTAATAACATCGCTGGGTAACCAGGAATAAGCATTGCATAGTTTGCAGATACGTTTTCAAATCCAGCAGAAATGGAACGCCCCGCATTACTTTTCGCAAGAAACGATAGTTCATACGTTTTGCCGTGTTCAAATTGTAAGCCGGTTTGATAAAGTTGTACTGACCACGCTTCCGCGCCGGTATCGGTAATACTTATGACGGCCTGTTCGTTAATAACACTAAAGGTACCAACACCACCCGGGGTATCAAACCGCCAGTAGCTTTTGCCCATCGTGAATGAGCCGTTTAAAACGTTAGGGCCGCGAGCGACGTGGACCATGCGGTATTTCGTGCTTTTCGTACCAACACTATTTGTGGCTTCATAAACGATTGTATATTGATATTCATAGTTAAAATCAAAATAGTCATCATCAGCAAGCACGACTGGTAGTTCGCCGTCAATTGAATCAAACGCTTTAACGCCTTCAAGTAAATCAAACGGATCACCAAGTGGAATAACCACATCATCAATCCCTTCCCATGTAATGACATGAACACCTTGTTCACTACTAATGGGGGCACTACTTGACGTCCCATCGGACGGTGTTGAATCAACAATACTTGGCGTTTCTGACCCAATTGTTGACGTTTCTTCACTCACCACACTTGTTTGTGATTCACCTGACGGTGTTTCACTTGCACTTGGTTGTGGTGTACAGGCACTTAAAGCTAATACACCGAGGATGAGTGGAATTATTAACTTCTTCTTCATCATAAAATGTCTCCTTTTTTCCCTTTTTTCGTCGTATTATCGCGTAATTGGTTGGGCAAGAAGGTGAGCTTTAATTATTTGACGTCAGCTTTTCTTGCCAGTACGGTTATTTAGTTAAACTAAATGCTTCGTTTAGATTATCGTTAACTTATTGCACTTTTATTTTATAAAGCGCTTTCATATTAGTCAACGAATTTAATTAGATTTTACAAATATATTTCCGGACCAGGCCGTCGATTATTACTTGGTGCCGCGCCTAATGTACTTGGCCAACCGTCTTGATCCCAGTTTAATTTATCAATTAACATGCGGCGGGCATTACGTACTTCACTACTTGCATCATAGCCGTGATATGCAATAAAATAAGTCCCGGCATCATCTTGAATGATCGAATTGTGCCCAACACCAATAAAGTGGGCGTTTTGATCAACGACCCGATAGCCAACCGCACCTTGTTGCATCGAGCGGTCTAAATGATCAGTGTAGGGTCCTAACACACTTGTCGCCCGTCCAACACGCACGTTATATGTATAGTCACCACTACAACATTGGCCGGTCGATAAAAACATGTAATAAAAGTCACCTTTTTTAATAAGGTAAACGCCTTCATATGAGGAAATATCAAAGTTGTGCGTTGTCGGATAACCAGCAACATGTTCTTTATTTAATGCTGCCGCTTCAACACTACCGTCTTTAAAATCAAGACCGTCGGCAGTTAATTCAATTGCATAAATACCGCGAAAACTACCCCAAAACATATACACACGGCCATCATCATCTTGAAAAACCATCGGGTCAATACTATTATTAACACCAATTTCTACTGAGTTAAATAGTTTACCGTGATCAGTCCATGGACCTTCCGGATGTGGAGCAGTTGCAACACCAATACCAGGATTTGGATCATCCCAAACGGAGCGCGAATAATACATAACGTATTGGCCATCAATATATTGCACGTCCGGTGCCCATGTGCCGGAACCTGGTGTCCCCCAGCCGGGATTACTTAATGCATTACTTAATCGTTCCCAATTAACTAAATCAACACTTTTAATCACACGCGTCCCCGTTGCGTATGCATAAAAGGTCCCGTCAGTATGGCGAATGACACTTGGATCTGGAAAATCGGCATCATACACGGGATTTTGATAAAAGACGGTCGTTAACTCTTTTGGCATACTACTTTCCGTACTCGGTAATATTTCGGAGGAAATCTCGCTTAATTCACTAGCAATTTCAGAGTGTGGTTCACTACTTATTTCGCTAGCTTCACTAGGGATACTAATTGCACTAGTAACACTTGTTTCACTACTTGTTTCACTACTACTTGGTGTCGGGTTACAACCGACAAGTAATGACATTACTACTAGCGTCAAAAGCGTCCGACTTCTTTTCATATGTGCCTCCTTTTATTTATAAATAATAATATGGACCAATTTTTGCCGTTGTCGACGGAGTAAACCCACTAACATAGGGCCACCCTTCATTATCAAAAAGTAACCGTTCCATTAAAAGGACACGACCTTTGCCCGGATTATCGTTATGAAATGCATGATAATAAAACCACGGTTCACCATTAACGTCATCAATGACCGAATTATGGCCTGTGCCGACAAACTTAGCATTTTTGCTAATAACTTTTTTGCCAACATTACGCGCTGTTAATTCACGGCCTAAATGGTCAATATATGGACCAGTTGGCGACGGTGAACGACCCAAAACAACTTCATACGTTGAATTCGCCCCATCACAACACGTGCCCATCGATAAAAATAAATAATAATAACCATGCCAAAACCGTACATATGCGGCCTCATATGTATCAACAGTCCAACCTATTGTGGTATCTAGCCCCGCAATACGAATTTTTTCACTACTTGCCGCCGCGGCGCTTCCTGCTTTTAAGGCAAGGCCATCACTTGTTAGTTCGACAATAAAATTACCGCGCATCGAGCCCCAAACCATAAAGACACGACCGTCACCAGCAACAAAAACACCAGGATCAATACTATTATTTACGCCAATTTCAAGTGAACGGAATAATTTCCCACGATCTAGCCATGGGCCTTGTGGTCGTGGTGCAGTCGCCACGCCAATCCCTGGATCAGGATCACCCCAAACCGATAATGAATAATACATAACATACTGGCCGGCGATATATTGCACTTCCGGTGCCCAAATAGCCGCTCCTTGTGTGCCCCATTGTGGTGCAGTTACAAACGCATTTTGTAGTTTAGTCCATGATACCCCATCGGTTGAGCGTAAAATTTGTCCACCGGTCGCAAATAGAAACCATGCATTTTGAATTGGATCGTAAACACCCGCCGGATCAGGAAAGTCATAATTATAAACAGGGTTTGTATAACTTACACGATTCATAACTTGCTCCTCACTCTTTTCACTCACAAGCGAATCTTCCGTACTTATGAGGCTTTCAGCTTCGCTACTAACAACATCAGTTATAGAAATTTCTGCACTGGAAATATCTTCACTTACACTAGGCGAAGAAATAATGCTTGTTACTTCTTCACTTCCTGCACTTATCGTTGATGTCATACTTAATTGTTCACTGCTCACGGTTTCTTCAACACTTTCATTACTACTAATATCACGATTACAACTAGTTAACACAATGAAAAATAATAAGATATATAAATATTTGCCGCTTTTTTTATGTTTCATGCACTACCTTTACTTTCATAGATTATCGTTAACCTTATTATAAGTGAAAGAGCGCTTCCATGTAAAGAAATATAAAAAAGAATACAAAATATTTTTAAAGGTGTAATGTTGCATTATTATATTTTATGTCATAATATGAATGTTAGAAGATTATGAACATATGGAAAACAACAGTCCAAATAAAGAACGCGTAACCCTTAAAAATATTGCTGAAGTTGTCGGAATTACTGTCAACTCTGTTTCACGTGCACTCCGTGATTCACCAAGCATTTCCGCCAAAACAATCGCCCGGGTTAAACAAGTGGCCGAAGAATTAGGCTATATTCCTGATGTATATGCGCAGTCATTGCGCAATGTGCCACTTAAAGTTGTCGCGGTTGTCTATGATAATATCGTTAATCCGTACTACTCAATTGTTAATAACCATTTAAACAATGAACTTAAAAAATCCAACTATCGGCCCATGGTCTTTTTTGAATCAAATATCGACGGGATGCTTTCGCTTGAAGTTGTCCGTGAAATTATTGCCTTTCGTATGAGTGGTGTCATTAGTTTTTTAACTCCCACTAAGGAAGTTGTTGAACTATTAGAAGATCACCATATTCCGCTTATCTTACTTGGCCGCACGGGTAACGCCTTAGGCATTGATAGTGTGTCCGCAAACGATTATCGCGGTGGAAAGCTTGCTGGCTATAAACTCTTTGATCTTGGCGGCAAAAATTTTGCGTATTTAGGAGTTACACAAAAATTAAGTATTAACCGTGAACGGCTCGCTGGCTTTAAAAAAGCATTAAAAAATAATGGCGTGTTAGTGCCGGAAGCAAACATCGTTTTAAATGAAAAAGACATATCAACGCGCGAATTAATTGATATGTTAGATGTTAAAGGGCGAAATATTGATTCGATCTTCTGTTTTAATGATCAAATTGCCTATGAAGTTATTGGTTATTTAAGTGAACAAGGCATCCGTGTCCCGGAAGATGTAAATATTATTGGTTTTGACCATTTGCAAAGTGATATCATTTATCCGATTAAACTGACCACAATCGACGCGGACAAACCACGTGTCGCCCATATGGCATTAGAGCTCTTATTTAATAAGATGAAACATCGGGACTTAACGGAAGTAACCGGGAAAATTATTGATGTCGCGCTAATTGACGGCTTAACAACAAAAAAACGATAAAAAAACCCACTACTTAGAGTGGGTATTGCATAACAAGATAATAATTAGCGGTTCTTGCGAGCTTTGCGGCGCGCTTGTTCCGCTTTTAATTTGCGTTTAAGGCCGGGCTTTAAATAATATTGCCGTTTCTTTGTTTCGGAAAGGACACCTGCTTTATTCACTTGTCGTTTAAATCGCTTTAGCGCTTCGTCTAAAGATTCATTTTCACGTACGAATGTTTTTGGCATGTCTAGTCACCCCTTCCATGAGCAAGTTGCACTTCTAAATTATAGAGAAATTAGCATTTATTGCAAGTGAAAGCGCTATAAACGGCACTTTTTTTATTAATATGTTAGATGACATACTTATCTTTACAAATAAAGATTAAAAAACTTTTAAATTTTATTTTCGCTTTTTTCGTCGTTTTTATATGATAAAGATGTGGTTCTGCTTATGCTACGAAGGGAGGTAATGATGCATAAGCCCCAAACCTACAAACGATTATCGATTGAACAACGAATTAAACTCGTCGTTGAAATTAACACACAAAAAAGTTCAGCAATTAAATGTGCCCGCGTTTTACGTGTCTCACGCCAGGCAATTTACGATGAAATTAAAAACTATCGGACGTATCAAGCCCCGAAAAGCTATCACGATATCCCACCGTGTATGCATAGTCGGACATGTGATGATCATTCGCATAAACTTGCTCATTGTATAAAGGTTAATTGCCCGCGTTACGCACCGATGCTTTGTCCGCTTTTAAAAAGGTTCCCGTTTGTCTGTAACAAATGTCCAAAGCTTGCAACGTGTAAATTTGATAAATATTATTATGATCCCAATATTACACATGATGCCGCGCTGGACTTACGCATTACGGCAAGACTTAAAGATTATGAAAATGATCCCCATGTCAAACTTGTTAATACCTTGCTTTCCCCGATTATCAAAAATCGTAATTCGCTGCATCATGCGTTCGTCACGCATCACCAGAGCATGCCCGTCTGTGAACGCACGGTTCGCCGCTGGATCTATCGCCGCGCGCTTGACGTTAAAGCGCATGAACTGCCGATGTGGAACCGTTATAAGCGTAAACGCACGACAAATAAGCGCCCTACCCGCACGAAAGCGTATAATTACGCGACAATTGCCCATCGCATGTACAAAGATTATCGCGCGTACTTAAAACTTCATCCCGCGCTAGAAACATCGGAAACGGATTCGGTCATTGGCAAGAAAACCGACACAAAGGCCCTCTTGACGATTCATCTTCCCGCCTGCAACTTTATGTTTGGTTATGTCGTCCGCAAAGGCAGTCCCGTCGCCTTCCTCCGTGTCTTTCACAATTTACGTACCTTCCTCGGCGAACACACCTTCGCTACGTTATTCCCGATTATTCTGTGTGATAATGGCACGGAAACGGACAAACTTTGGCACCTTGAAACGCTCGCTAATGGCGATGATAGTCGCACGAAAGTGTTCTATTGTGATCCTTATTCCGCTTGGCAACGCCCCACTTCTGAACGTAATCATGCCTACGTTCGTCGTGTCCTGCTTAAAGGCCAATCACTGAATCATCTCACCGACCGCTTTGTCCAAAATATGTTCTCGCATATTAACAGCATCCCCCGCGAAAGTCTCCACAATAAAACTCCGTACCAACTCTTCAAAGCAAAGTACGGGGCCCGTGTCTTACAGCAGTTAGGTATTCGCTCCGTTCCGCTGCAAGATGTTAACTTATTTGAAGCTCGTTTCTTTCAATAACTTAGGCTTCAGCTTTAGCAGAACCACACAATCTTCTTTCTAAGAACGGATGTAAAGGTAAGTTAGTCACTACGATCCCTTTTATCCCTTTTTCTCGTGCCTCTTGCTACTTTTATCTTACCACTATAACTAGAAAAATTACTTCCACAATTATTTTAAGGCTTTTTTTCTTTCATATGTCCGTAATTAATAATGATATTTTGGACTTTTCTACCTTTAATCTTTATTTGTAAAGATAAGTATGTTATCTAACC
>WPCH01332672.1_pt1 | contig 20094 bp, 18 predicted proteins | sample 5399881 | NCBI WGS metagenome assembly WPCH01 (sample SAMN12869468, study PRJNA574797) | sludge metagenome | isolation source: wastewater treatment of pH5 | place: China:Beijing | collected 2019-05-20
GTACGGGTTCCCCCGTCAGCCTGGATGACATCACAGTCGATCCAAATCGTACGCTCACCTAGGCTCTTCAAATCAACAACCGAACGCAAAGAGCGCCCAATTAAGCGCTGGATTTCGTGGGTGCGACCTCCCACCTTACCCCTTGAAGACTCCCTTTGATTACGCACGGACGTGGCCCTAGGTAGCATGGAGTACTCACTTGTAATCCAACCTTCCCCCTGACCGCGTAAGAAATGGGGAACACGATCTTCCACGGTGGCCGTACAGATCACCTTCGTGTTTCCTACTTCAATTAAGACAGATCCTTCTGCATGCATGTTCACATCACGAGTTATTTTGATGGGACGAAGCTCGTCGGCTCGCCGTCCATCAGGTCTTGTATATTGCATCTATTCTACTCCCTCCATACCAAAATTGCGGTATTTAGCTACCCCTTGATCGTAGAGGTTATTCCCTAGACTATCAATGGCCACCACCGCGGGGAAATCCTCCACCACCATACGATGTACAGCTTCGGCACCCAAATCGGGATAAGCCACAACTTCAACTTCTTTAATTGTCTGCGCGATCCAAGCTGCCGCTCCACCGATAGCTGCAAAGTAGACAGCTCCGTGCTTTTTCATTCCTTCAATTACTTCAGCTCCACGACCGCCTTTACCAATCATGCCCTTTAAACCCTGTTCCAAGAGGGGAATGGTCAGACTGTCCATCCTCGTTGAGGTAGTTGGGCCTGCCGAACCTATTGGGTCACCAGGTTTGGCAGGAGCTGGCCCCACGTAGTAGATGATGGCACCCTCCGGGTCAAACGGCAGTGGCTTTCCTTCGGCAACAAGATTGACCAATCGCTGGTGTGCGGCATCTCTAGCGGTGTAAATCACTCCGCTAATAGCTACCTCATCGCCAGCACGTAGGGACTTGGGATCTTCAAGTGGGGTTGTCACACGGATCATCTTATTTCCTCCTGTTTTCTACTCATTATTCAGGCTTTGCACAAGTTCCCGGAAATGGGCTCCTCGAGCTATAAAGTTAGAGTACTGATCATAGCTGGCACTGGCCGGGGATAAGACCACCACATCACCTGGTTCTCCCAACTCCTTTGCTAGCAAGACTGCTTCCCTTAGGTCTTCTACAACTGCCAGAGGGATGCCTCCTGCCTTTTCTACTTCTTGGCGGATTTTGGGTGCCGTAGTTCCCAGTAGAATTAGGTACTTAACGCTTCGACAAATATTTTGCCCAAGTTCAGCATAGGATAGCTGTTTGTCGGACCCACCAGCAATAAGGATCATAGGAGCAGCAAAAGAACGAAGAGCGGCCATGGTTCGCTCCGGGGTGGTGGCAATGGAGTCATTATAATAGCTCACGCCATTAAGCTCTCGCACTAATTCTAATCGGTGGGGCACTCCAGCAAAGCTCCTTCCCACCTCAGCCACCGCCTGCCAGCCGGCTCCAGCTACGTGACTAAACACGGCTGCAGCCAAGAAATTGGCTACATTGTGTTCACCAGGGAGGACCAAATCCGAGCGCTTGGCAAAAGTAAACTCCCCGTTTTGATCGCAGTAGACCAGGTTATCACCTTTGAGATAGGCACCTGGATTTACTTTTTCTTTAAGGCTGAAGAAGAACACCCTCCCCGGCGCATCCTGCGCCATGGCACGAGTTGTGGGACCATCGTAGTTTAGAACCACAAAATCATGGGAATTTTGATGAAGATAGATGTTTTGTTTCGCCCGAACATAATTCTCCATGGTATGGTGCACATCTAAGTGGTTTTGGGCAATATTAGTGATCATGGCACCGTGGGGACTTTGCTCCATGATTTCCAGTTGAAAACTGGATAGTTCCAAGAGCACATGATCCTCAGAATCAATGGCTTCGATTTCGCCAATGAGGGGCATACCAATGTTCCCGCCCACATAGGTCGAGAGTCCACTTGTCTTAAGTATTTCCCCTACCAGACTCGTCGTTGTTGTCTTACCGCTACTGCCGGTAATTCCATAGATGGGCGCCTTGCTATAGCGAAAGACAAGGCCGATTTCGCTTTCCAAACGGCCCAGCTTTTCTATGGCTGCTAGCTCAGGAAGATCCTTTGGTACTCCCGGGCTGACCACGACCCAATCAAAGGCCGTAAGATCCCGGAGATAATTAGCACCTAATACCAACTCAATATCGAGCTGCTCAAGTTCCTGGAACCGGTCGCCCAGTTCATTCTTGGTCTTATGATCTCGCCCGCTTAATTGGGCTCCAGCTTGTTTTAAAAATTGAATGAGGGCAATATTGCTCACCCCGAGCCCAATGACGGCTACCTTTTTACCAGACCAATCTTTGAGAAACTCTCTCTGCATTAGGCCCTCTCTCCCCGCATTTCATGGAAACCCACCCCAGGTAAGGTCTCTTGGAGCAAACGCTCCGCGGTCTCCTTGAATTTTCCAGGATCACCGCTCACCCAAAATTCCGTTTCTGTACTTGGATCCAAAGGACCCTTTGCCAGATGCGGCAACTCCTCTAATACCTGCAAAGCCATGGCAGGACCTGGATCCACTAAGGTTACACTTGACCCAACCACATCGGAAATCAGATCTTGTAAAAAAGGGTAATGGGTGCAACCTAGCACAAGGGTGTCGATCTTTTGTGCCAATAGCGGAGCTAGATATCCCCGGAGAGCCTCCTTAACCTTTGGGCCTGTTACCTGCCCTTGCTCCACTAGGGGCACGAGGTCAGGTGCACTCTGGGCAAAGATCTGGCCCCTTGGATTGGCTTTCGCAAAAGCCTCCTGATAAGCTCCGCTCTCTACCGTTCCCCGAGTGGCTAGGACTCCTACCCGATTACCGCCCACTGCCAGTGTGGCCTTGATAGCACTTTCAATGATTCCAAAAACAGGTATTTGCACTTTGTCAAAAACCCGTGGCAACACCAAGGCACTCGATGTATTACAGGCTACGACTACACCTTTACAGCCTCGACTTTGGAAGAAGCCCACAATGTCCCAAAAATAACGTTCTAACTGGTCTGGAGTTTTCTCCCCGTAGGGAACATGGCAAGTGTCGCCAAAATAAAGGAGGCGCGCTTTGGTATGCCGCCTAAGCTCACGCCAAACAGATAGACCCCCCAAACCAGAATCATAGATACCTATAACCAATAGAATACCCCCAAGAGGCTTTTCACCATCAAATATCTGACCAACCCAACAACTCATAATCCCTGGTCAGAGGCTCTTTGAGTTCAAGATGGCCTGCCAACGTTTCAAGGACCTTGTTTTCCACAAGAATTTGCACCTTATGGATGCCCTGGGCCCCAATTAAAGTATTTACGATACCATAGACCGTTATAATCTCCCCTGTACTACCCCCTGGGTGGTTAGTAACAAGATGATGGCTGAAATTGACATACAAGGTATCTCCCCGGTGACTATATCCAAGGACAGCGACCCCCTGGGGCAAGACTGCGACCAAGTCTGGACTCTGGGGACCCGCCAGAAGACTAGCTAGGAGATTTTCAATGGTTCCCTCTCCCTGATGAAACTCGGGCAGAAGGGCGCCGCCATCTGGGGAACCAAAATACACTGGGTAAAAAGGCTGAGTAACATCTACAAAGGACGGTAGTGCTTCCTCTTTTCCCCTGGGAATATGTAAAATGCCGCGGACTAGCAAAAGCAGGACCAGAAGACCAACTCCAATGGCTACACCGCGCTTCAATTTCATCATGTCGCCCCCTACCGTTTGTTCTCTAGGTAAAAGCGTTCGATTCCATTATAGATACCTTGAGCAGCCACTCTTTGAAAGCCCGGGGCCCTAAGCAGGACTTCTTCGTCGGGGTGATCCAAGAAACCCACCTCCACCAAGATGGCAGGCATTTTAGTCTGGTTAAATACAGCTAAGTCATCCCTACCCCAGATTCGCCTATCTGCAAGGGTAATTGCCTTAACAACTTCATTTTGAACCGTACGGGCTAAGATCTCAGAGGCGAGGTCCTTGGCTCTGTACAAGGTCTCAGTTCCTCGGGCCTTGCCTCGTTCGATATGGGCGTTGGCATGAATCGAGACGTATAAGTCTGCATCAGCCTGTCTAGCTATCTCTGGGCGCTCAAAAATCGAAACATAAATGTCCCTGTCTCTAGTATACACCACCTTGGCTCCCGCTTGACTCAAGAACTCACCTAAATAAAGACCAATAGCCAAGTTAACGTCCTTTTCAAAGGTACCCTGAAAACCAATGGCCCCTGGGTCTGACCCACCATGTCCCGGGTCGACTACAACCGTCAACCCCGACAATACACCATCAAGGATCGGGGATTCGTCCGTCAAGTCAAGGGTCGGAGGTTTAGTCAATGAAGCTAGGTAGCTTGAGGCTTCGCCTACAGTTCCAGCAAAGAGGGGAAGAATGAACTCACCGGCAGCTCCCTTTTCAAGTGGCAAGGGAGTCACTGGATCTGTCACCTGCAAGACAACCCTGGTTACCCCGGGATTGTGTTGGCTCACCCGTAGGCGTGCAATTCTCCCTTGGTTAATGACTTTATCGAAGGACCTAATCATGGATGACGTATCCTGAAAATCTAATACTACGCGCAGGGGATCTTCTAAGTAGACTGTTTCAATAACAGGTGCTGCTGATGCTTCAAAGCGAAGCTGAAAACGTCCATCCTCCTCTACCACTTCTAGGTAAGTAAGCTGGTAGTTAAATTCGACTTCAAGTCCTCCCTCAGGCCAGGGACTCACACGATAACCAGTAGAACCATTTAAATCAAAGACGATGCGCATCGTCTGATCGTCAAAACGACTACTACGGATAGACTTTACCACAGCGTCACCATGGACCTCAAGCATTGGCAGGGCATCACCCCCCACCCCGTAAAGGTCTATGACCAATCGATCAGGATCGGTTAATAGATAGGGCTGGTATCCAGTATATGACTGGAGATCGATAAAAACTCTCGAGCGAGGTCCACCCATGAAGATGATCTCTTTTAGATCCTGATTCTCCTCAGGGTGATGAATGATAATGGGCCCACTCGAGGATTCTTGTTCTGGCATTAAAGCCGTCTCCCTAAACAATGAAGAAAATCGAGACACAGACTCTCGAGCTCGGATGACGCGCAAACCCATAACATCCTGATCAAAGATTAGACTGAAACCCCGCCTGTCAGCGATAAAACGAAGGGGTACCACAATTTCTCCTTCGATTAACTGAGGTGCAACATCTAACCTATACGTTTCTCCATCTACCTGTGCACTTTCAACATCTAATTGCATAAGAATGGTTTGATCATCAAATACGATTTGCATTCCATTGGCAGAAGAGTCTATCTTAGCTCCTAGGTGCTCTTGGAACACCCAGATGGGGATCATAAAATTGCCATTAATCATGACTAGAGGGTGCTTAAGCTCCACTTCGCTATTCTCTACAAATAATTTCAGGGAGGCTTCAGAGTTGCCTGACAAAAATACAGTAAATAGAATCAGAAAAAGAACAATGAGGGCACTACGCTTCATAATTTTACCTCCGGTTGTTATTACTACCAACATTTCTCCCTGGAAAGGAGGAATCCTCTTATGTTTTCACGCTTTTGGATACGCTTAGGGAAATTCGGTTTATCCTTACTTTTGACGTACCTAGTGATGGCGTACATTATTGTAATCACCATTATTATTCGTGAAGAGCTCGCCATTGTCGACGCTAACAAGGTAATTTCTGTATTTACTCCCACAAAGGGTGTAAGTTATCTTGAAGGACAAGTGCGCAATGTCTTCGGTGACCCCGTTCCCTATGCGGTCATTATTGTTGGTGACCACCTGGCCCAAGCTGACAATATCGGATCCTTTCAAGTCAAAGATCTCCACCCTGGTCGCCATACCCTGGAGATCTTTGCTGGAGATTATTTGAGATATAGTCGAGAAATCCAAATCGAGGAAGGACTTAACAATCCAACCATCAAATATGATTCTGGCCTCTGGCCACGAATCTTTCTAGTGGATTTTCATATTTTTTATAAAGAAAACCATGAAATCTTCGGGCTAACGGGTTTTGCCAACGGTACCTCAGAACCCATTTACATTGCAAAGGCCAGCCTCCTAAACCCCAAGGGCGACGTGATTATGGATCTTCTCCATGATCGACAGGGATTTGAGTACTACACAGAAACGTCCAGCAAGCTAGAGCTCGTAGAAAGCCCAGAAAAGGTGCTGAAATGGGCTCCGCTCATGGTACAAAGCCGAGAATTCGCACCCATCAAAGGCTATTTTCCTCCTGGTCTTTACTCACTAGAAGTCCACTATGCCTTACAAGAACAATATGATTTGGGAGAGTATCAAGTTCTAACCGTTACGGACCACTTGGATCTTGACAACAACCGGGATCCACATCTTCCGTAACAGTGGTAATTCTGCTATAATAGTCCTTAAAGGGGGGATAGCATGTCCCAGATCAAAGTCATTGCTGAGAACCGCCGTGCTCGTCACGATTACTTTATTGAAGATACTATGGAAGCAGGCATCGTCTTACAGGGGACCGAGGTGAAATCCCTCCGTTTAGGTAAGGTAAATCTCCGAGATAGCTATGCCAGGATAGAAAATGGTGAAGTCTTCATCGTAGGGATGCATATCAGTCCCTATGAGCAAGGAAACCGTTTTAACCACGACCCCATAAGGCTCCGAAAACTGCTGTTGCATAAACGCGAAATTCGGCGTTTAATTGGCAAGACCAAGGAAGAAGGCTACACTCTAGTTCCCACAAAACTGTACTTTCTGCGAGGCAAGTGCAAAATAGAACTGGCCCTAGCCAAAGGGAAGAAACTCTATGACAAGCGCGAAGCCGCGGCCAAGAGGGATGCCACACGAAGAGCCCAGCAGGCTATCGGCAAGGAACGCTAGTTCGTCATTCTTGACAATTCAGCCGATTTTTGATATTCTTAAGCTACAAGTTTCACTACGTGAAACGTCCACTCGGGGGTGAATTAGTTTCGACGTGGGTAGGAAGACCATCAGAAGCGAGCCGAGGTCCCCAATGCCTCGTTAAAAGTGGGAAAGTAATAACTGCAAACAATAATTACGCCTTAGCTGCTTAGTTCGGCTAACGTCCCTTGTTTCTCCGTCTGTTAGAAACAAGATCGACGTCAAATTACAGACTACCCTCCTGGCAGTGCCTGGAGCCAGAAGGGGAATCTTACGGGCTGGTTCGTCCTTTGTCTGGCCACAAAGTAGAAGGATGAACGAGAACTAAATTTGTGGCTGCGCTCGGAGATGCTGGTGCTATTTCACTTGCGGACAGCGGTGCAACTCCGCTCACCTCCACCAAAAACATAGCTAACCTAGAGTCTGCTTGCAGGCTCTTTTTCGCGTAAAAATCCTCTGCCCGCTCGGGACAGAGGACGATGTAATCAAAATGAGTTAAAACCAGAGGGATAAAATGACAGAAAGGACCAGGAAACCAACGGCGAGATATGTTGTAGCCGTTGAAAGGACTTCATCGCTTCCTTTGCGTTGATTGAAGAACATCCGGCTCCCTCCACCGATGGAGCCCAATCCTTCACCCTTGCTCTCCTGCAATACTACAGCAACAACCAAAGCGATACAAACGATAAACTGGATGATCATCAAAAAGGTTCCCATAGTTTAATGACACCTCCCTGCCAAATATAGCTTGCTACTAAATTATTCTATCACAGTGTACACTTGCCGGCAAGCGAAAAAGTAGGGTGGTTCACACCACCCTTTCCTTGTTCAGACTATTGTACTCAGCGACTGACTTGTGGCAACAGATCATTGGTACGATCTCGTTGAGTTATGACAGTATACTCTCCATCACCCGCTGTGGATACCAAGACAGTACCATCAACACTGGTAATGTAGGTGGCAGCACCACCATTGACGTAATTTCGAATAATGCGCAGTTCGTCAATGGCATCATGCATCATAACTGCCACTTCTGGGCTGATCGCATCCCGAAATGGTCTGCTCGATGAGGTACCCGCTCCATGATGGGGCACTTTCAATACGCCAGACTTCAGTTTGTCACCATAGCGTGCTGCGATTTCCCGCTCGGCTCCCGTGTATAAATCACCAGTAAACAAGAACGATGATTCACCATAGGTGAGTTTCATCAACAGCGAAAGGTTATTGATGAACTGAGTGCTTCCGTCGGGATATCCTTCGTAATACTCTATCCCGGGTGCAGGGTGAAAAACCTCCACGAGTACATGCTCACCAAACATAAAGGTATCTCCCTCTGCCAGAATGATATAAGGAGTTTTGGTCTTCTCTATCGCTTCGATGTAATTACGATAGTGTGAAGTGGGATACTCCACCTCTGTGGCATAGACAGCTCCGATTTCGTAAGCATAGATCAATTGGGCAAAGCTCCCAATGTGGTCCACATGGGGATGTGATGACACCAAGTAGTCAATCTTAGAAATGTCCAGCGCGTCCAGGGCATTCTTGATATCAATAAACGTACTGGGGTTGCCCGCGTCCACGATCATGACTTTTCCATCGGGTGAAGTCATAATCGTGCTATCGCCACTCTTATCATCGCTTCGAGAGGTGAGTTTCAGAAAACGGGCTGTGAGCCTGCCAGTATCCTGTGTGGCATCGAAGATTTGATTATAGCGATCAATTGGCTGTTCGGCAAAGACTGTGACGGCCAAGACTAGCACTAGGGTTAGGACTAAGATTGAAATCCTTCTCGTGTTTCTCATTCTTGCACCAACCTCCTTGGGATGAAAATTGCGTCTACTTCATTGCAGCTTTGCTCATACCGGTCATAATGTACTTTTGTAGAACCAAGAAGAGCAACACAATAGGAATAATGGCCATAACAGCACCAGCCATGATCTCGTTGTAGTTAGCTACTTCCATTCCTGCAAATGTCTGGCGCAGGCGAGTTACACCAACTGCAATCGTGCGGTATTCATCACGAGTTGCCACCATTTTCGGCCAGAAGTAGTTGTTCCAACCATTGATGAATGTAATAATAGAAATGGTAATCAGGGTTGGTTTCGTCATGGGAATCAAGACATTCCAGATAAGACCAATCCGGCCCAAACCATCAACCCGGCCAGCATCTAGATAGCTTTCGTCTACAGCCTTAAAGGCCTGGCGAAGCATGAAGATAAAGTAAGCACTGACTAGATTAGGAACAATGAGTCCAGGGAAGCTATTAATCCACCCCAGGCGAGAAATCATTACATAAATAGGAACAAAGGTAACTTGAATGGGTACCATCAATGCGCCCAAAACTAGCATAAATAATACATTTTGACCCTTGAAACGTCCTTTGGCAAAGCCATAGGCGGCCAAGATACCAATAACCAACTCTCCAATCATCATGAAGAATGTGCTTACTAGGGTATTAAACAAGTAACGCACAAATGGAGCTCGATTCAGAACGTTGGGGAAGTTCTGCCACTGAAAATCCCTAGGCCAAAGTGTCGGCACGGGATATAGTAGCTCAGTACTGGTCTTCAACGAAGAAATAACCATCCAGTAAATGGGAAACAACATGATTAAAGTGATACCGATAGCCACGACATACTGCATTACCACTCGAAGCTTCCCTAGATTCTTCTTCGTCTGGAGAGACACCTTGTCTTGATAGTAACTGGCGATGGCCAACAGCGCAAAACCGACAACCACAGTAGCTAAGGTTATTTTGGCAACATTAAGGAAACTTGACCGGTTTGAAGCCAGTGATCCCAAATTTTGCCTTACTTCAAAATCCGTTAACCCCTCAGCCATGTTGTTCATCTGTACATTGTATTGAATAATCCCGGCAATGCCGAGTCCCCCCAATACAATCCCAATGGATAGAAACAAAATCAACAGGTCAAACCAACCCGATTGACGCATTCTCAACAATAAAGTATCTTTCATTTCTGGCATTTGGTGTCCTCCTTCCTAAGAATCATAGCTAACAGACCTGTTGGACCAGGCCATGGTAGCTGCAGTGCAAACTAACAAAATCACGAAGAAAACAACAGATACAGCCGCAGAACGTGCTGCCCTGAAATCCCTAAACGACAAATTGTAAATCCACTGTACCAAAACGTTAGTGGCTGTTCCAGGTCCGCCCCCGGTCATTACGTCAACTGATTGGAACACTTTCATACTGGCAATAAACGTGGTGACGAACAAAAATAAACTGGTGGGAGCAAGCATGGGCAGAGTAATATAACGGAGCCTCTGAACACCGTCGGCGCCATCAATTTCTGCAGCTTCATAATAATCTTTAGGAATTCCCTGCATGGCCGAAAGGTAAATCATCATGGCATAGCCAACTACGCGCCAGCCGGTCAGAATCAAAACACCAAAGAGGGCTGAATCTGCCTGAACCAACCAATTTGGACCTTGAATGCCAAAAAGGGACAGAGCATAGTTTAAAATACCGAAGTTGCCATGGAGAATCCAGATAAATACAACGGCACTCGTGGCCACTGCAATATACTTTGGCATGAAAACTACCGCACGCATGGCATTAAATGTTTTGTTCATGCGGTTGAAGAGGAGAGCTAATAACAAGCCCCCGACAAGAGTAATAAACAGTTCCCAAAACGTATAGCGAGCGGTAATTATCAGGGACTCACTGAATCGATTCCATCCCGACTGCAAAAACAGCCATTCGTAATTACGCAAGCCAATAAATTTTTGGGGATCTGCCACCAACATGCGCATATCCGTCAAGCTTATGCGTACAAGGTCGATAATGGGAAAATAGACAAAGAGCATAAAAAAGAACAGCGCAGGCTGGACACAAAACAGATCCTTCATGGCCTGCCACGACTGCACTCGTAGCATAATACCATTAAACAACAACGTGATTCCCACAATCATGATGATGACAGCATTATTCATCACTAGGCTTAAAAGCGAAATAGAAACAGTACCTCGACCTTCGCCAAACAGGTCTACGGTTCCAGTAATGGGAATTTCAAATGATCTGGCTTCTGTACGTGCTTCATATACTACTTTGGAAATAGGTCGTAGTGATTCAAGATTTAGATCACCCATGAGCCAACCATAGGCACCAATCGCAACAACCACTATACCCAATATCAATAAAACAACCGATATACTTTTTTGGACCTTCACGTTACCACCTCAGACATAATGGAGGGGGAGGTAAAACCGCCCCCTCAGAGTTAGCAAAGCAATTTATTCTAATAGTCTTCTAGAATTTCTTCTACGGTTTGTGCCAAATTATCCAATGTACCTTGGATTGGAGCACCTTCGTTGAAGATTAAAGCAAGGGCATGACGCCACTCATCAGCAATGGAGTTATATGCTGGATGCGAGTTACGTGGGTTAATATAACCGGCCATGGAAACAATGCCGGCCATTGCTGGTTTGCGCTCGAGGTACTCAGCGTACTCAGGAGTTTCCATTACGGTTTGACGTGTTGGGAAGTAACCAGTTTTGTCTGCCCAGTAGAGGTTGATCTCGGGGCTGGCCATGAACATCATAAACTGCCATGCAGCGTTCTTTTGTCTTTGGGAAGCTATCTTTGGAATCATGATGGTTGCGCCGCCAACTTCACTCTTGAAGCTAACGCCATCTTCGCCGCCTGGTAACCATGCCATACCAACTTCAAAGTCACTGTTTTGTACATAAGTGTCAAACAAAGAGCTGGTGTGGAATACGCTGAATGCGCCGCCATCCCAGAAGAGTTGACGCATGTTGCCGGATGCTCCTGTGCCATAAGCATAGTAAGCATAGCCTTTGTCAATCCACTCTTTCATTTTGGTTGTTATATATACGGCTGCTTCGCCATTAAGGTCGGTACTGAGCCCATCCTCACCAACTACGTCTACGCCATTGTTCATAAACAGAGTCTCAAAGTACCAATAGTCCCAACCGGCAAACACGGTACCGTAACGGGCGGTTGTTCCGTCAGCGTTGAAAACGGTGGCCTTCTCTAAGAAAGCTTCGAATTCGTCAAATGTCTTAGGCATCTCGATACCTTCGGCATCGGCCATTGTCTTGTTGTAGTACATAACTTGAGTAGAGATGAGATAAGGCAGTGCAATTTGGTCACCGTCATAAGAGGTAGCGGCAATGAGCCCTTCGCCGAAGTCTGCAACATCAAAGCCATAGGCATCAATGTATGGGTCAAGGATCTCAACGATACCACTGGCGCCGTAGCTGGGTGGGTAAGATGTGTTAGCTGTTGCGAGGGCAGGCACATCACCAGCAGCAATAGCTGCGATGAGCTGACTGTTAATCTCTGTGTAGCTACCAATATAAACAGGTTCAACTTTAATTAGAGGATTTTGAGCGTGGAATTGTTCAACCATGTAGTTCAAATACTCATGTAATTGATCTTCATGGGCATGCCACCAAGTAATGGTGATAGGTTCGGTAACATCATAACGGGAAGTAGCGGCTGCAGTTACTCCAACCACAGATAACATCATAAGCAATGCTAAGATCAAACTAATGCGTTTTTTCATTTTCAAATATTCCCTCCTGCTATTGGTTTCTGAAGTAGTCTGTAACATAAACATATCTCACCTGCTCATACTAATCGTACTGTCTGAGCCATCAACCACCTCCCTTATTGGCAAACGCACGCTGGGCTACAACTGGTGGTGCACATGACTCTCGCAATACTAATTCCATTGGGAGAGTTTGGCCCGAATAGCCCTGAGCTGCACCCTCAATTTCACTGATTAGAGTCCGCGCTGCCGCTTTACCGATTTCATATGTTGGACAATTAACTGTGGATATTGCTGGTTCGAGGTTTGCCGAGATTCCAATGTTATCAAACCCCATAATAGAGAGGTCTCGACCCACTGTACGACCTGCTAGTCTTGCGGCCCGCAAAAGGTCGGCCGCAGCCAGATCGTTAAGGCATATAACTGCTGACATTTCGGGTGACTTCTGTAAATATTCTACCAACTCGGCAATAACTTTCCTTTCATGTTCCTGGGATCGGTCTTCATGATAAACGGATCGGTGGTCTTCTAGGTCCGTTAGCATCATGGTACGCTTCAGAACCAGCCCATAGTCACTCATGGCATCCCGATAGCCTTCAATTCGGTCCTGCAGTGAAGCCATAAAACCGGGGGCCTTAGTAACTAAACCAATATTATGGTGTCCCATTTCTATAAGGTAGGCTGTGGCATCATAGCCACCTTGATAGTTGTTAGCCTCCACATAATGAGAATCCATGTAGGGATAGTGCCTAGTCATCACTAAGGGAATACCCTTGTTTTGCAGGTCAAAGATACGAGGATTATAAAAATCAGAGGCAGTGGCATGGATGATTACTCCAGGGCAACCTTGGTCAATAATCTTCTTAATGTATTCGCCTTCTGTTTCAACGCTATTATTAGTGGATAGAACCGATACACTGTATCCATTGTTGAAGAGCACTTCTTGAGCTCCCATAACAATGCGCCCGGTGAAGCTACTCGTCAAATAGGGTACGATGATCTGAATGTTACTGCCGCCACCGCCAGTCATTCGGGCCGATTTATCAGCCACATAAGTGCCGCGACCATGAAAACGGTCAATCAGACCCGCATTAGCCAAGGATACTAAGGCATGACGGATTGTTGCACGACTTACTTTATACCGTGCAGCCATCTCTACTTCTGTACCAAGTTTGTCCCCAGACTTAAGATTATTCCGAATAATATCCGCCTGAATCTTATGGGCCACTTCTTCGTACAGGCAACTTCCAGTTTTGTTAGAACGATTCTTTTCACCCATTTAGCTACTCCCATTTACCGCACATTATTGGCAACCTTATCTTTAAATTAACAATACCATTATAGTTAAGGTCTGTCAACCCCAAAAGGACTGACCTTTACCCCAAAATGTCCCAACCCAGTACGTGTGGGACGTAAGACTCACTATCTTTTAACGTTACAGTTCATGCCTATGCAGTCTAATTTTCATTCTCTTGGTATCAAAAGGGAGCGCAAAAACGGCTTTGTCCAAGGATCAAGGACAAAGCCGTTTTCATTTGACTTCATGTCACATTACTTTTTAATATTGTAAAACGCTTTATGACCAGGGTACTCGGCTGTGAAGTCCAACTCTTCTTCGATGCGAAGTAGTTGGTTATACTTGGCAACACGATCTGTTCTGCTGGGAGCTCCAGTCTTAATCTGACCGGCATTTGTGGCCACAGCAAGGTCCGCAATTGTCGTATCTTCACTTTCACCGGAGCGGTGAGAGATAACTGCGGTGTAACCTGCCCGTTTAGCCATCTCAATAGCGTTAAGAGTTTCTGTCAAAGTACCGATTTGGTTTACTTTAATTAAAATCGAATTGGAGATATCACGCTCGATCCCGGTAGAGAGACGCTCTGTATTGGTAACAAAGAGGTCGTCACCTACCAATTGAACCTTGGCGCCCAGGGCCTCAGTGAGCTTCTTCCAGCCGTCCCACTCATCTTCACTCAAGGCATCCTCGATGGAGATAATTGGATATTTGCTGACTAAGTCCTCGTAGTAGGCTACCAACTCGTCAGTGCTAAGAACCTTGCCTTCGCCTTCAAGATGATACTTGCCATCTTTAAAGAACTCGGTGGCTGCTACGTCCAAGGCGATGAATGCGTCTTCACCGGGCTTGTAACCGGCCTTCTCGATTGCTTCGATAATCACTTGAATGGCTTCTTCATTGGACTGCAAGTTTGGAGCAAATCCGCCTTCATCACCAACAGCAGTGTTTAGACCTCTGCCCTGAAGAACAGCCTTGAGGCTGTGAAACACTTCTGCACCCATCCTTAAAGCTTCTTTAAAGTTTTCGGCACCCACTGGCATAACCATGAACTCTTGAATATCCACGTTATTGTCTGCGTGAGCTCCACCGTTAAGGATGTTCATCATTGGTACAGGAAGCTGTGTGGCGTTTACGCCACCAACATAACGGTAAAATGGCATTCCTAAATAGTTGGCGGCTGCATGGGCAACGGCCAAAGATACGCCAAGAATAGCATTGGCACCTAATTTGGCTTTGTTGGGAGTACCGTCCAACTCAATCATAATTTGGTCAATGGCAACTTGATCCATTGCACTCAAACCAATGAGTTCAGGAGCAATGATCTCCTCAACGTTTTCAACGGCCTTTTCTACACCTTTACCTAAATAGCGGCCTTTGTCACCATCACGCAATTCTACAGCTTCAAATGCACCAGTAGATGCACCTGAAGGAACAATGGCGCTACCTGTAGTACCATCGGCTAAGAAAACTTCTACTTCAATTGTGGGGTTACCCCTAGAATCAAGGACCTCCCTAGCAAGTATACCTTCAATAATCATCTAATTTCCTCCTTCACAATCAAGCTTTCACCAGTCATCTCAACTGGTTTGGGTATGTTCATTAAATCTAAAAGCGAAGGTGCTAAATCTGCCAAGATACCTGTCTTCAGACTGTAATTCTCTGGAGCATTAAAAAGCCAAATGGGTACTAGATTGGTGGTATGGGCTGTGTGAACTTCGGCAGATTCAGGATCCACCATTTGTTCAGCATTACCGTGATCGGCGGTGATGATTGCCATACCTCCCTGGTTCTTGATGGCTTCCAATACTTTACCAAGGCCTGTATCTACAGTTTCAACGGCTTCAACGGCTGCGTCAAACACACCCGTATGACCTACCATGTCACAGTTAGCATAATTAAGCACGATTAGGTCAAAAACACCTTTGTTGATCTCAGCCACCACTTGTTCAGTGACTTCAGGGGCACTCATCTGGGGCTGAAGATCATAGGTGGCTACCTTCGGAGAAGGTACAAGAACTCTTTCTTCACCTGGATTAGGCTCTTCAACTCCGCCATTAAAGAAGAAGGTCACATGGGCATATTTTTCTGTTTCAGCAATACGCAATTGTTTCTTTCCTAAACCGCCCAGGTATTCTCCTAAGGTGTTCTTTAAATCCTGTGGCTCAAAGGCATAGGGCACGTCAAGATTTGCATCATACTGGGTCATGGTAGCGTAGGAAATGTCGAGCTTAGTGCCCCGATCAAATCCATCAAACTCATCGTTCACCAAAGCCCAGCTGATTTCACGGGCCCTGTCTGCCCTAAAGTTAAAGAAAAGTACACTGTCACCATCAGAAATGGGTCCGATGGGCTTACCATCCCGGAACAAAACGGTGGGAATCACAAACTCATCGGTCTCGCCAAGGGCGTATGCCTCTTGAATGGCTGAAGCACTGTCTGTGGCGCTGCGTCCTTGACCCTTGAGGGCTTGATAGGCCTGCTCCACTCTCTCCCAGCGTTTATCCCGATCCATGGCATAGTAGCGTCCGCTAATGGATGCAACCTCACCAACACCGATCTTAGAAAGTTCCAGTTCCAACTCGGCCAGATAGATATGGGCACTGCTCGGTGGAACGTCGCGGCCATCAAGGAAGGCATGGATAAAAACACGATCCAAGCCTTGATCCTTAGCCATCCGCACCAGGGCATAAAGGTGTTCTGTGTGACTGTGGACCCCTCCTGGCGAAACAAGACCCATGAGATGGAGTGCTCCCGCGCTTTTCTTGGCATGTTCCATGCTGGCAAGGAAAGTGGGATTCTCGAAAAAATCACCGTCTTTGATGGATTTAGGAATCCTCACAACGTCCTGATAGACGATGCGGCCGGCGCCAATGTTCAAGTGCCCTACATTGGAGTCACCCATTTGACCGTCCATGAGTCCAACACTTCCGCCTGAGGCCGAAAGATGGGCTTGAGGAGCATTCACACTGAGCCGATCTATTGTAGGTGTTTTGGCTGCAGCAATGGCATTGCCCTCAGCTTTGTCACTGAGCCCGAATCCGTCAAGGATGATTAATGCTGTTGGTTTTTTCATCATTTCACCTCTTCGGGTTTCTAGTACTTGATAATACCAACAAAATCCTCGGCGTTCAGACTAGCACCGCCCACTAACGCTCCATCGATTTCGGGTTGTTCCATAAATTCTACGATATTGCTGGCTTTAACACTACCACCATATTGAATCCGCACTTGCTCCGCCAATTCAGCGCCGTAAAGTTTGACCAGAGTCTGACGAATGGATCCAATGACTTCGTTAGCGTCTTCACCATTGGATGTTTCTCCTGTGCCAATTGCCCAAATAGGCTCATAAGCAATTACTACGTCTGCAAGTTTCTCAGGAGCTACACCGGCCAAACCCTTGGTGGTTTGAGCCACTACAACAGCTTCTGTCTCGTCGGCCTTGCGCTGTTCTAAAGTTTCACCAACACATAAAATAGGCTTTAAACCGATTTCTAGAGCCTTTAGAACCTTTTTGTTGATAAACTCATCGTCTTCTTTGAAGATTTCACGGCGTTCTGAGTGTCCTAAAATGACGAACTCACAGCCCACATCTTCAAGCATTGATGCAGAAATCTCACCTGTAAACGCACCTTGTTCAGCAAAGTGCATATTCTGAGCACCAAGTTTTACTTTACTTAAACCTAAAGCACTCAAGGCTGCAAGACTAGTAAATGGTGCACAGATGACAACTTCTACAGGGCTGTCTGCTACTTGTTCATCGAGCATGCGAGCCAGTTCGGTAGCTTCACCTACATTTTTGTGCATTTTCCAGTTTCCTGCAATAATTGGGGTACGCATATAATCACCTCTACTACTTTTCATTTAAAGCGGCTACACCTGGTAAGACCTTGCCTTCTAAGAATTCTAGAGAAGCGCCGCCGCCAGTGGAGACATGGGTCATGGCTTCGGCTAATCCCATTTGTTCTACAGCTGCAGCTGAATCACCGCCACCGATGATGGTTACTGCAGAAGAATCGGCTAAAGCTTGGGCCACACCTCTAGTTCCACTTGCAAAAGCTTCAAACTCAAAAACTCCCATAGGTCCATTCCAAACTACCGTTCCGGCATTTTTTGCCACTGAACTAAATAATTCTGTGCTCTTGGGACCAATATCTAGACCTTCCCAATCTGCTGGAATTTCTTTCACATCACAGACCTTGTTCTCTGTGTCGGCACTGAACTCTTTACCAACCACAACATCCACTGGGAGTAAAAGCTCAACACCCTTTTCCTTGGCCTTAGCCATGATCTCAAGGCAGAAATCTAGACGTTCTGGATCTAAAAGGGAATTACCAATCTCATAGCCCTGAGCCTTGAAAAAGGTATAAGCCATACCTCCACCAATAATCAGGCTGTCCACTTTATTCAATAGGGACTCAATGACAGAAATCTTATCCTTAACCTTTGCACCACCTAAAATAGCTACAAAGGGGCGTTTTGGTTCTTCAACGGCTCCACCCAAGAACTCCAATTCTTTCTCCATCAGAAAACCAGAGATTGCCGGAAGATAGTCTGCGACTCCCGTTGTTGAAGCATGGGCTCTGTGAGCTGTGCCAAAAGCGTCATTAACAAAGATATCGCCCAGTGAGGCCAATTGTTTGGCAAAGTTGGGATCATTCTTTTCTTCTTGAGCATAAAAACGTACATTTTCTAGTACAAGGACTTCTCCGTCTTTTAAAGCAGTAACTGCTTGGGCCACTTCAGCTCCGATACAGTCATCTACTTTTTGCACCGGCTGACCCAAGAGCTCTTCAAGACGCTTAGCAATAGGATCAAGACGGAAGGCATCGTTGGGTTGCCCTTTTGGGCGTCCAAAGTGAGACATTAAAATGACTCTGCCACCCTGTTTCACCAAATGTTGGATGCTGGGCAAAGCGGCTCTGATTCTCTTGTCATCCGTAATGACACCATCTTGCATAGGCACATTAAAATCGACGCGCATTAGGACGCGCTGACCCTGCACATTAATATCGGAAATGGTTTTTTTTGCCATACAAACCCTCCTCATGATGATTAATGACGGCTGCAACCACAGATTGTAGGAACCCTTAGGTTACAGCAATCATCACAGGATCCCTCCGTTTTGGAGGGATCCTAAACTCATGCTTATTTCTTGGAATCCATGTAGCGGATAAGGTCAACACACCTCATAGAATAACCCCACTCATTGTCATACCAAGCAACGACTTTGAGCATGTTATCGCCCATGGTCTTTGTTAGAGGAGCATCTACGATGGAAGAGTTGTTGTTGCTTCTGAAGTCACAGGATACTAGAGGTGCCTCTTCGTAGGCGAGAATACCCTTCATGCTGCCCTCAGCTGCTTTTTTTAGTTCTGCATTCACTGCTTCAGCTGTTACAGGCTTTTCAGTTTCAACAACTAGGTCCACAACACTAACGGTGGACACAGGCACACGCATGGCGAAACCATCGAGTTTGCCTTTAAGTTCAGGAAGAACCAAACCTACAGCAGCGGCAGCACCAGTTGTGGTAGGAACAATGTTCTCCGCGGCTGCTCTGGCCCGTCTGAGATCGCTATGGGGTAAGTCCAGAATGTTCTGGTCTGTTGTATATGCATGCACGGTAGTCATGAGACCCTTTTTGATCCCAAAATTGTCATTAATAACTTTGGCAAACGGTGCTAGGCAGTTTGTGGTGCAGGATGCATTGGAAAGCACATGGTGCTTATCATTATCATACTGATCTTCGTTGACACCCATAACCACAGTAAGATCTTCGCCATTAGCAGGGGCGCTAATAATAACCTTCTTAGCACCTGCGTCAATATGCCACTGAGCCTGTTCGCGCTTGCGGAAAATTCCGGTGGCTTCAACTACATATTCTACACCAACCTCGCCCCAAGGGATGTTCTTAGGATCCCGCTCAGCATAGACTCTGATTTTCTTGCCATTGACGACGATGTAATCACCATCAACTGATACTTCTGCATCTAGTGTTCCGTGGTTTGTGTCATACTTGAGTAAATGAGCTAATGTTTTTGCATCTGTTAAGTCATTGACTGCAACCACTTCAATATTAGGATCTGCGAAGGCACCTCGAAATACTAAGCGTCCAATTCGGCCAAAACCATTGATACCAACCTTAATAGTCATTAAAAATCCTCCTTTTATTGTATATCTTTTAGCGTCATCAACCTCCGGGCTACCCCCTCATCGGTGATGCAAACATCACAATATCTTCGGGACAACACTGACATCACAGCCCAAGCTTTGCTTCGTCCACCTCCTACGGTGATTACCAACGGGATTTTTTCTAAATCCTCCAAGCGTAAACCCACAGAAGTAGTATTTAGTACAATATTACCATGGGCGTCGAAGTAACA
>WPCH01019095.1_pt1 | contig 20090 bp, 14 predicted proteins | sample 5399881 | NCBI WGS metagenome assembly WPCH01 (sample SAMN12869468, study PRJNA574797) | sludge metagenome | isolation source: wastewater treatment of pH5 | place: China:Beijing | collected 2019-05-20
CTTCGAGTTCTTCCCGCCCAACACTGACGCCGGCCGGGAGAAGCTGGCCGGGGTGCGCGATGCCCTGGCAGCGAGGGATCCGCGCTTCTTCTCGGTGACCTACGGGGCCGGCGGCTCCACCCAGGACCGCACCCTGAACACGGTGCGTCAGGTGCGTGATTCGGGCATTACCACGGCGCCCCACCTCTCCTGCATCGGCAGCGAAAAGGGGCAGCTGCGGGAGCTCCTGGCACGCTATCGCGAGGAGGGGATCAACAGCCTGGTGGCCCTGCGCGGCGACCTGCCCTCGGGCATGGGCGGCATCGGCGAGCTGCGCTACGCCAACGAGCTGGTCGAGTTCATTCGCGAGGAGAGCGGAGATCACTTCGAGATCGCCGTGGCCGCCTATCCGGAGTCGCACCCCCAGGCGCCGAGCTTCGACCGCGATGTCGAGAACTTTGCCCGCAAGATGAAGGCCGGCGCCAACCTCGCCATTACCCAGTACTTCTTCAATGCCGACGCCTACTTCCACTTCGTGGAGCGGGCGCGCGCCCTGGGTGTCGAAGCGCCCATCGTGCCGGGCATCATGCCGATCACCAACTACACCAAGCTGGCGCGCTTCTCCGACGCCTGCGGAGCCGAGATTCCGCGCTGGATCCGCAAGCAGCTCGAGGCCTACGGCGACGACAGCGAGGCCATCGCGGCCTTCGGCGAGGAGGTGATCTCGCGCCTCTGCCAGCGTCTGCTCGACGGCGGCGCCCCGGGTCTGCACTTCTACACCCTTAACCAGGCCGTCCCGACCCTAAAGATTCTGGATAACATTGTTGGTTGAGAGGGCGCGGCTGGGAGTCACGTCCGGCTGCACTTTCTCTCTATGCCGGCCTGAACCAGGCCGCCCCGACCCTAAAGATTCTGGATAACATTGTTGGTTGAGAGGGCGCGGCCGGGAGTCACCGCCTACGCCGAGGACGAGACACGATAAATGCGCGAGGCCCCGCCAATGGCGGGGCCTCGCGCGTTGGGGCGACCGCGGCCCGGGAAGAGGGCCCGCCGCGCGGGCCCTTACCGGTCAGCCGCTGCTGGTGGCTGCCTGGGGCGAGCCGCCGCCGCCGTGCAGCTTGCGCTGCATCATGAACAGGGCGGCGCCGATGGCCAGGCCGGCCACGTCGGTGTAGATGCCGCCGTAGATCATGAACATGGCGCCCACGAACATCACCAGGCGCTGCCACAGCTTCACCGGCCCGAAGAACCAGGCCTGGACGGTGCCCGCCAGCAGCACGATCCCCAGGGTGGCGGTGACGCCGACCCGCAGGATCTGCGGCCAGGTGCCCTCCATCAGCATGGCCGGGCTGTAGAAGAACATGAAGGGCACGATGAAGGCGGCCAGGCCGACCTTGAAGGAGGTCACGGAGGTGGCCATGGCGTTGTCGCCGGAGATGCCCGCCGCGGCATAGGAGGCCAGGGCCACCGGCGGGGTGATCGCCGAGACCACCGCGAAGTAGAACACGAAGAAGTGCGCCACCAGCGGCTGGATGCCGATATTGATCAGGCCGGGGGCCACCACCGAGGCGGCTACCGCATAGGCGGCGGTCGTCGGCATGCCCATGCCCAGCAGGATCGAGATGCACATGGCGAAGAACAGCGCCAGCAGCTGGCTGACCCCGGCCAGACCCAGCAGCAGGGAGGAGAAGCGCGCGCCCACGCCGGTCAGCGAGATCACGCCGACGATGATGCCCGCGCAGGCGCAGACGGCGATGATCTGGATCGACATGGTGCCGGCCAGCTGCAGCGCCTTGAGGATCTCGCGGATGCCCATCTTGTTGGGGGAGAGCCAGCTCACCACGGCGGCGGAGGCGGTGGCCAGGGTGCCGGCGCGGATCACCGAGTAGCCCATGAACAGCGCGGCGATCAGGATGATGATGGGGGCGAAGAGATAGACCTGCTTGGCCAGCTTCGAGAAGAGCGGGATCTCGTCCTTGCGCATGCCGCGCATGCCCTTGCGGGCCGCCTCGAAGTCCACCATGCAGTAGACCGAGAGGAAGTAGAGGATGGCGGGGATCAGCGCCGCCACGGCGATCTCGGTATAGGGGATGCCGGTGATCTCGGCCATGATGAAGGCGCCGGCGCCCATGATCGGCGGCATGATCTGCCCGCCGGTGGAGGCGGCGGCTTCGATGGCGCCGGCGCTGCGGCCCGGGTAGCCCACCTTCTTCATCAGCGGGATGGTCAGGGAGCCGGTGGAGACCACGTTGCCGGCGCTGGTGCCGTTGATCATGCCCATCAGGCCCGAGGCGAAGATGGAGACCTTGGCGGGGCCGCCCCGTGCGCGGCCGGCCGCGGCGAAGGCGAAGTTGACGAAGTAGTCGCCTACCTTGGAGGCCTGCAGGAAGGCCGCGAAGATGATGAAGAGGATGATATAGGTCGAGGAGACCGCGGTGGTCGGGCCGAGGATACCGGTATCGGTATAGAGCTGGCTGAAGAAGCGGTTGAAGGAGAGCCCCGGATAGCCCAGGAAGCCCGGCAGGTAGGGGCCTGCCCAGACATAGGCGAGGAAGATCGCCGAGATGATCACCAGGGCCAGGCCGGCGACGCGGCGGGTCAGCTCCAAGATCAACAGCGAACCGGCCAGGGCCGCATAGGAGATGCCGATGGGCGCGAAGGCGGTGCCGGTGGAGGTGCGCAGCGGCGTGACTCCGAGACATGTGATTGTTGGATGGTGCCCCCGGTCGGTGGGCCCGTGCAGTTGCCTGCACAGTCTGGCAGTTCCGCTGGAATCTGCCGCTGCCGATCGGAGGGGATCTTCAACGCAGTACATGGCAATGGTCGGGCCAGCACGGATTAAAAACTCTGATTTCAATCAATTGCGGCGAAGGGCTCAGACCTTGGTCGAAGGCGCGCGCGAGCGTCCTCGGCGGATTTCCGCACGCTCGAGGGGGCGGGGCTGTGCGGAAATCCGCACCGTGGCTCAGGCGGGGGTCAGGGCGCTCATCAGCCGGCTGGCCTGATGGAGGTCGTTCATCAGCGAGGAGGCGAGCCAGGGGTCCAGGCGGTGCTGACGCAGCCGCTCGGCCAGGGCCTGCTGCCACTGCTCGCGCACCTCGTCGATGGGCGAGGTGACATCCGCCGACTCCGGTGCGACGGCCAGGCGGTTGAGGCCCCGGGCCAGGGCCAGGCGGATATCGTCATGGGCCTCGCGCAAGGGGCTGGCCGGGGCGGCATGGCGCATCAGGCTGCGCTGCAGCACCTCGCCGAAGCGTACCGCCTCCACCATGCGCAGGGTGCGCGAATAGAGGGTGGCGAGCCGCGCCTGCTGGGCGTCGGTGAGGGGCATGTCGAGCCGGGCGTAGAAGTCGAGGATCTCCGCCATCAGCGGCTTGATCTGCTCGTGATAGCGGGCGTTGACCTTTGGCCAGGCGCTGGGGTCGATGCGCGCCTTGACCACCTCCCGGCTGGGCGGGTGGCCGATGACGTCGGCGCTGGGCATCAGGATCGCCGAGCAGAGCAGGTGGTAGGCGCGCCGGTTGAGGCGCTGGCACTCCTGCTCCATGGCGGCAAGTGCCGTGTCGGCGTGCTCCAGGGCGGTGCTGTTCAGGTAGCGTGCCTGGGCGGGCGGGATGCGCGCAGGCTCGGGGAAGGCGCGCTCCAGCCGTGCGGCGAGCCGCGGAATCAGCGGCAGCATCAGGGCGATGCCGAGCAGGTTGAAGAGGGTGTGGAAGAGCGCCAGCTTGAGCGGCCAGGCGTCCGCGGCGAGGCCGATCAGCTCGGCCAGCTCATCCACCAGCCAGGCCAGCGGCACCAGCAGTGCCAGGGCCACGGCGGCGGTGGCCAGGTTGAACACCACGTGGGCCCCGGCCAGCCGGCGTGCCGCGGCGCCGGCCCCGAGGGCTCCCAGTACCGCGGTGACGGTGGTGCCGATATTGGCACCGATGGCGATGGCCAGGGCCGGCAGGTAGGGCAGCTGTCCGCCGGCCAGAGCCGCCAGGGTAATCAGCAGGGTGGCGTGGCTCGACTGCATCACTACCGTGGCGACGATGCCGAAGAGTACGAACAGCGGCCAGTGCCAGATGCTGCCGCCGGCCAGGCCGTCCAGGGAGAGGCCGTCCTGCCACGCCTCGAAGCCGAGCTTCATGAAGTCGATGCCGAGAAACAGCAGGCCGATGCCCAGCAGCACGCCGGCCGCTGCGGCGCGGCCATCCTTGAGCACTCGCGAGCCCAGCAGCCCCAGGGCCAGGAAGGGCATGGCGAAGTGGGCGAGGTCGAAGCGCAGGCCGAAGCCGGCGATCAGCCAGGCGCCGGTGGTGGTCCCGAGGTTGGCGCCAAACAGCAGGGCGATGGCGCCGGGCAGGGCGACGAGGCCCGCACCGACGAAGGAGAGCGAGAGCAGGGTGACCAGGGAGCTGGACTGCACCAGCGCCGTGGCGGTGGCGCCGACGCCGATGGCGCGCAGGGGATGACGGGTGGCCGCGTGGAGCCAGCGGTTCAGGGTGCCGCCCGAGAGGCGCTTGATGGCGTCACTCAGGTGGGTCATGCCCCACAGGAAGAGGCCGAGCCCGGCGGCCAGGGTGGCCAGGTCCATGCGCGCCAGCAGCAGGGCGGCGGCGGCGGCAAGCCCCAGCGCCTCCAGGTGGTGGCGCCGCGACAGCAGCGCCTCTGCCACTCCCTGGCGATTCACGTCAGTGTCCCTTGGGGTCGAGGATCTTCACCGGCTGGAAGTCCTCCTGGCTCTGCTCCTCGCGCGCCTGGTTGACGCGGGTGGTCAGCTCGGGAAGTGTCTCGTCCTCGATGGGCAGCTGCTCGAAGAAGTCGCAGCTGACGCACTCACGGTAGCGGATGCCGTGCTGTTCCCAGCTGCGGATGCGGTCCATCTCCGCGCAGCGCGGGCAGATGGCGCCGGCAATAAAGCGTTTGGCTACGGCCATGTTGTCTCCAGGGGTGAAGGGAAGGCGATGCCGCCGAGGCCGGCTCGGCGGCAGGGGGGACGGTTCAGGCCGCCCGGATGCCGCTGTGGCGCAGCAGCGGTTCGACGCTGGGCTCGCGGCCGCGGAAGGCGCGGAACAGCTCGGCGGCATCCCGGGCGCCGCCCTGCTCGAGGATCTCGGTGCGGAAGCGGCGGCCGGTCTCGGGGTCGAAGATACCCGCTTCCTCGAAGGCGCTCCAGGCGTCGGCGGAGAGCACCTCAGCCCACTTGTAACTGTAGTAGCCCGCCGCATAGCCGCCGGCAAAGATATGGCTGAAGCCGTTCTGGAAGCGGTTGAAGGGGGCGCGGGGCACCACCGAGACGCGACTGCGCACCTCGTCGAGCAGCCCCTGGACCTCATCGGCCGCGGGGGCCTCGAGCTCGTGGTGCAGGCGCAGGTCGAAGATCGAGAATTCCAGCTGGCGCACCATGCCCATGGCGGACTGGAAGTTCTTGGCTGCCTGCAGCTTCTCCAGCAGCTCGGCGGGTAGCGGCTCGCCGCTCTCCACGTGGCCGGCGATCAGGTCGAGGCCCTCGCGCTCCCAGCAGTAGTTCTCCATGAACTGGCTGGGGAGCTCCACGGCGTCCCAGGCCACGCCGTTGATGCCGGAGATGTCCGCCACCGTCTGCCGGGTCAGCATATGGTGCAGGCCGTGCCCGAACTCGTGGAAGAGGGTGGTGACCTCGTCATGGGTGAGCAGCGCGGGCTTGTCGCCTACCGGGCGGGTGAAGTTGCAGGTCAGGTAGGCCACCGGCAGCTGGAGGCTGTCGCCCTCCCGGCGGCGAACCCGGCACTCGTCCATCCAGGCGCCGCCGCGCTTGCCCTCCCGGGCGTAGAGATCCAGGTAGAAGCCGGCGATGGGAGTACCGCCCTCCAGGATGCGGAAGAAACGCACATCCTTGTGGTAGCGGGGCGCCTCGTTGTCCTCCTCGAAGGTGACGCCGAAGAGCCGCTCCACCACCTGGAAGAGACCATCCACCACCCGGGGGGCGGGGAAGTAGGGGCGCAGCTGCTCCTGGGAGATGGCGTGGCGCGCCTCGCGCAGCTTCTCGCTGGCGTAGCCCACGTCCCAGGGGGCGAGCTCGACCATGTCCAGCTCCTCCCGGGCGTAGGCCTCGAGCTCGGCGAACTCCTCCTTCGCCTGGGGCACGGCGCGGCGGGCCAGGTCCTCGAGGAAGTCGAGCACCTGAGCGGGCGACTCCGCCATCTTGGTGGCCAGCGACAGGTCGGCATAGGTGGCAAAGCCGAGCAGCTCGGCGAGCTCCCGGCGCAGGGCCAGGGTCTCCTCCATGATCGGGGCGTTGTCGTACTCTCCGGCGTGGGGGCCCTGATCGGAGGCTCGGGTCACGAAGGCGGTATAGACCTCACGGCGCAGCTCGCGGTCGTCGGCGTAGCTCATCACCGGGAAGAAGCTCGGGAAGTCCAGGGTGATCCGATAGCCGGCCTGGCCCTTGGCCTCGGCGTTGGCGCGCAGGGCGGCAAGCGCGCTCTCCGGCAGGCCGGCCAGGCGGCTCTCGTCGGCGAGGTCCAGGTGCCAGGCCTGGGTGGCGTCGAGCAGCTGGTTGGAGAAGGTATTGCCGAGCTCCGAGAGGCGCGCCTTGATCTCGCCGTAGCGCTGCTTCTGCTCGGCGGGCAGATCTACCCCGGCCAGACGGAAGTCGCGCAGGGTGTTCTCCACCGTGCGGCGCTGTCCCGCGTCGAGCTCGGCCCAGGCCGGCCCCTCCTTGAGGGCCTGCCAGGCGCGGAACAGCCCCTCATGTTGGCCGAGCCAGGTGCTGTACTCGGAGAGCTTGCCCAGGCAGGCCTGATAGGCCTCGCGTAGCTCGGGGCTGTTCATGGTGCCGTTGAGGTGGGAGACCGGCGACCAGGCCCGGGAGAGGCGGTCGTTGAGGGACTCCAGGGGGGCGGCCAGGCTCGCCCAGCTGGGTGCCTCGCGGCTCGCCTGCTCGACCAGCGCCTCGATGGCGCGGCGGTTCTCGGCCAGCAGCTCCTCCACGGCCGGTACCACCTGGTCGGCGTGGATCTCGTGGAAGGGGGGGAGCTCATGGGATTCGAGCAGCGGGTTGCGGGACATGCGCACCTCGGGGGTCGGGGGAGTGTAATGAGGCTTAGATGCGGGCGCCGGGCCCGGGTTTCAATGCGTACGTTTGGCCGGCAGGAGCCGGCCTGCTAGGCTTGCCGCCTTTCATGATGGCCCGGCGGGAGGGCAGACGATGAGCGAGACCCTGGAGCGCTGGAGCACGCGGCGCGCCTTTATCCTGGCGGTAACCGGTGCCGCGGTGGGGCTGGGCAACATCTGGCGCTTCCCCTATATCACCGGCGAGAACGGCGGAGCGGCCTTCCTGCTGCTCTATATTGCCTTCGTGCTGCTGCTGGGGCTGCCGGTGATGATGGCCGAGATCATGGTGGGGCGCGCCGGCCGGCGCAGCCCGGTGGCGTCCCTGGGCCACCTGGCGGCCGAGGTCGGCGCCAGCCGCCACTGGCGGCTCCTGGGGCTCTTCGGGGCCTTCACGGTGTTCTGCATCCTCTCCTTCTACTCGGTGGTATCGGGCTGGTCCATCGAGTTCCTGGTCACCTCCATCAACGGCGGTTTCGTGGGGGCCTCGGCCGCCGAGATCGGGGCCGGCTTCGATGCCTTCCTGGCCGACCCGGGACGCATGACCTTCAACCATACCCTCTTCCTGGCCATGACCATGCTGGTGGTGGCCGCCGGCGTGGCCAAGGGGCTGGAGCGGCTCAACAATCTGCTGATGCCGCTGCTCTACCTGCTGCTGCTGCTGCTGGCCGGCTACGCCGCCACCACCGAGGGCTTCGGTCCGGCCCTGGCCTGGCTCTTCATGCCCGACTTCTCGGCGGTGACGCCGCTGGTGGTGATGCACGCCATGGGCCACGCCTTCTTTACCCTGGCGGTGGGGGCCTGCGCGCTGATGGCCTACGGCGCCTACATGCCGGACCGTCAGAGCCTGCCCCGTGCCGCCGGCGCCGTGGCGGTGCTGGATGTCTCGGTGGCGCTGCTGGCCGGCATCGCCATCTTCTCGGTGGTCTTCGCCCAGGGCATGGACCCGGGCGAGGGGCCGGGGCTGATGTTTGTCACCCTGCCCGTCGCCTTCGCCCAGCTGCCCTGGGGGGCGCTCTGGCTCAGCGTCTTCTTCCTGCTGCTGCTGCTGGCCACCTGGACCTCCTCGATCAACCTGGCCGAACCCATGGTGGCGACCCTGCAGGGACTTGGGCTCGCCCGCGGCCCGGCGGCGGCCCTGGTGGGCCTGGCGGTCTGGCTGGTGGGGCTGCTCAGCGTGCTCTCCTTCTCGACCCTGGCCGAGTGGCGACCGCTGTTCGGCATGAACGCCTTCGAGCTGGTCAGCACCATCCCGCCGGAGATCTTCCTGCCGCTGGGGGGGCTGCTGATCGCCATCTTCGCCGCCTGGGTGATGTCCGAGGAGGCGGCCCGCCGGGCGCTCGGCGTGACGCCCGGCGCCTTCGCCGTCTGGCGCGGCCTGGTGCGCTGGGTCGCCATTCCCCTGACGCTGGTAGTATTGGTGGCCGGCCTGTTCTGAACCGACACGAGGATTTCACGATGAGCGCGACAACGGCGATTCGCCCCTGGAAGGACACCACTCCCCGGCTCGGTGCGCGGGTCTATATCGATCCGGCCAGCCTGGTGCTGGGCGATGTGGAGCTTGGGGATGACAGCTCGGTGTGGCCCATGGCGGTGGTGCGCGGCGACATGCACCGCATCCGCATCGGCGCGCGTACCAGCGTGCAGGATGGCTGCGTGCTGCATATCACCCACGCCAGCGACTTCAATCCCGGCGGCTTCCCCCTGACCATCGGCGACGACGTCACCATCGGCCACAAGGCGATCCTGCACGGTGCGACCCTGGGCAGCCGCATCCTGGTGGGCATGGGGGCCATCGTCATGGACGGCGCCGTGGTGGAGGACGAGGTGATCATCGCCGCCGGCGCGGTGGTGACCCCGGGCAAGCGCCTGGAGAGCGGCTACGTCTATGCCGGCAATCCGGCCAAGGCGCTGCGTCCCCTCAAGGAGAAGGAGCGCGCCTTCTTCCCCTATACCGCCGGCAACTATGTCAGGCTCAAGGATGAATACCTGGGTCAGGCCCAGGGGTGACGACTCGGTGGCAATGAAGGAATAATTTCCTAAGCCATTGTTTCCCCATGTCGAGGCGGTGATAATCTGGCGATTTATCCAGTACGTATTTCTCCAGTTCATCGAGGGCTCGCCCCGGCATGGCCGATTTTCGCACCCATCTTGGCGTGGCCGCCGCCGGCGGCGCCGTGGCCGCCCATGGCGGCTGGCAGGCGGGCCTGTGGACGGCCTGGGAGGCCCTGCCGGTGCTGGCGCTGGTGACCTTCGGGGGCATCCTGCCCGATATCGACGCCGACCGTTCGAAGGCGATCCGGCTGATCTTCAACCTGCTGGCGGTGCCGGCGGTGGTGGCCGGCGCCCTGCTGCTGCAGGGGCGGCTCGACACCGGCGGCCTGCTGCTGGCCTGCGGTGCCATCTATCTCGCCGTGCGCCACCTGGCCGGGGCGCTCTTCTCCCGCTTCACCGTGCATCGCGGCCTCTGGCACTCGCTGCTGGCGGCCGGGCTCTGCGGCCTGGTCACCACGGCGCTCAGCCACCGCCTCCTGGCACAGCCCGATACCCTGGCCTGGGCCCACGGGGTGGCGCTCTCCCTGGGGTTCGTGATCCATCTGACGCTGGATGAGCTCTACAGCGTGGATCTGACCGGGGCGCGCATCAAGCGCTCCTTCGGCACGGCCCTCAAGCCCTTCGACTGGCGCTCACCGGGCAACTCCCTGGTGATGCTGCTGGCGGCGGTGAACCTGCTGCCCTGGCTCCCGGCCTGGGCGACCCTGTGGAGCCTGCTGGCTCAGGGCGCGGCGCTCTGGCGGTAGTCCTCGGCCCTGAGCCCGTACTTCTTCAGCTTGTCGTAGAGGGTCTTGCGCGGCAGGCCCAGCCCCTCGGCCACCTCGGTCACTCGGCCCCGATGATGGGCCAGGGCCTGATCGATCAGGCTCTTCTCGAACAGCTCCACCTGCTGGGGCAGGGGCAGCTCGCCGGCCTCGCTCTCGGCGCCCTCCAGCAGCGCCTCCAGGCGGTAGTCGAAGGCGGCGCCCAGCAGCACGTAGCGCTCCGCCAGGTTGCGCAGCTCGCGCACGTTGCCCGGCCAGTCGTGGGCCAGCAGGGCGCTGATGCCGCCGGCGTCCAGGGCCGGCGCCTCCAGGCCGCTGCGGTTGGCGGCCACCACCGCGAAGTGCTGGAAGAGCAGCGGGATATCCTCGCGGCGCTCGCGCAGGGGCGGGATCGGCAGGGTGACGACGTTGAGGCGGTAGTAGAGGTCCTCGCGGAACTCTCCGGCCTCGGCGGCGGCCTTGAGGTCCACCTTGGTGGCGGCGATCACCCGGATGTCGAGGGGGACCGGGTCATTGGCGCCGAGCCGCTCCACGCTGCGCTCCTGTAGGACCCGCAGCAGCTTGACCTGCAGCGAGAGCGGCATCGATTCGATCTCGTCGAGGAAGACGGTGCCGCCGCTGGCGTGCTCGAACTTGCCGATGCGCCGCTCCACGGCACCGGTGAAGGCGCCCTTCTCGTGGCCGAACAGCTCCGACTCGATGATGCTCTCGGGCACCGCGCCGCAGTTGATGGCCACGAAGGGGTGGCCGGCCCGCCGGCTGCGCTCGTGGATGGCCCTTGCCACCAGGTCCTTGCCGGCCCCGGTCTCGCCGTGGAGCAGCACGTCGGCGTCGACCTGGCTGATGCGCTGCACCATGGCGGCGAGGCGCTGGATGGCCGGCGTGCGCCCCACCAGCCGAGGGCCCAGGGCCGACTGCTGGGCCTCCAGTTCGGCCTTGAGGGCGCGGTTCTCCAGGCTCAGGCGCCGCTTCTCCACGCCGCGGCGCACCACCTCCACCAGGCGTTCGGCGGCGAAGGGCTTCTCGAGGAAGTCCCAGGCGCCTTCGCGCATCGCCTCCACCGCCGTGGAGATGTCGCCGTGACCGGTAATCAGGATCACCGGCAGATCGGGATCCCGCTGGCGCACCTCGCGCAGCAGCGCCATGCCGTCCATGCCGGGCATGCGGATATCGCTGACCACCACGCCGGGAAAGTCTGGGGCCAGGGCGGCGAGCGCCTCTTCGGCGCCGGAGTAGGGCGCGGGTGCGTAGCCGGCCAGCTCCAGGGTCTGGCCGGCGGTGATCCGCAGGTGGGGTTCATCGTCGATGATCATCACCGGGATAGCCGCCGGATCATGCATGGGGAAGAGTCTCCTGTTGGGCCTTGGCCCCGACCGTGGCCGGGGTGTCGTGCCGGGGCAGGCGGATGGTGAAGCGGGCCCCCCCTTCGGGGCAGTTGGCGGCGGTCAGGCTGCCGCCCAGGTCGTCGATGATGCGCGAGGAGATCGACAGGCCGAGTCCGAGGCCCTTGCCGGTGGGCTTGGTGGTGAAGAAGGGTTCGAAGATCTGGCCCAGGTGCTCGATGGGGATGCCGGGCCCGCTGTCGGCCACGCTCATCACGACCTGATCGCCCTGGGTGTCGATGGTGAGCTCCAGGCGCGGGGCGGCGGTGCTGGCCATGGCCTGGAGGGCGTTGCCGATCAGGTTGACGAGTACCTGTTCGAGGCGGACCAGGTCGGCGCGTACCCAGGCGGCCTCTTCGGGCCAGCGGCGGACCACCTCCACGCCGGTTTCCCGCAGCCGAGCCTGGAAGAGGCGCAGGGCATAGTCGAAGCAGGCCTCGGGGGAGACCGCGGTGAGGGTTTCGCCGCTCTTGCGCGAGAACTGGCGCAGCTGGGCGCTGATCTCCGACATCCGGGCGGTCAGCTCGACGATCTGCTCGAGGTTGAGGTCGGCGCTCTCCAGGCGCTGGCGCGCCAGGAAGGTGCGAGCGTTCTCCGCATAGGCGCGGATGGCGGCCAGGGGCTGGTTGAGCTCGTGGTTGATGCCGGCGGCGAGCTGTCCGAGCATCGCCAGCTTGGCGGCCTGGATCAGCTCGTCGCGGGTCTGGCGCAGGCTCTCCTCGGCGCGTTTGCGCTCCTCGATCTCGCCGGATAGCCGGCGGTTGGTCTCCACCAGGTCGCGTGTCCGGTGGGCAACGCTGCGTTCCAGCTCGTCCCTGGCCCGTGCCAGGGTCTGGCGCTCGCGTTCGGCGAACTGCTCGCGCTCCCGGCGCAGGCGCAGGCGCTGCCAGCCGATGCCGCCGCCCAGCAGCACGATGCCGTAAAGGCCGCCGGCCAGCAGGGCCGAGACCCACTGTGCCTGCAGCACAGGGTTCAGCGGCTTGAGGATATGCATCTGCCAGCCGAACTCGGTCATGGGACGGGTGACGCTGAGGTAGCGGGGGCCGGCCAGGGGGCCATCAGTGAAGCGAACCAGGCGGCTGTATGCGCCGCGGTGCTCGAGCACCGCGACGCCGGAGTGGGTCAGCGGTTCGTCGGCATAGCGGCGGGTGGCCAGCAGCGCCTGGCGCTCCTCCTCGGAGAGGGGGTGGAGTGAGGTCATGCGCAGCTCCGCCCGGCTGGCCATGAAGATGATATCGTCCTCGTCGGTGACCAGCAGCTCGGCGTCCTGGTCGGCCCAGCTCTCCTCCACGGCGTCGAGCAGCACCTTGACTACCATGACCCCGTCGGGGCTGGAGTCGGGCTGGGTGTCATCGAGCCAGACCGGCGACGAGAAGTAGTAGCCGCGCTCCAGGGACTGCACGCCCAGGCCGTAGAAGCGCCCCTGGCCCCCGGCGATGGCGTCGGTGTAGTAGCTGCGAAAGGCGTAGTTCTGGCCGATGAAGGTGTTGGGGCGGTGCCAGTTGCTGGCGGCCAGGGTGTCGGCGTGGCGGTCGAGCAGGTAGACATCGGAGACGTCGGCGGTGGCCCGGAAGCGGTCCAGCAGCAGGTTGAGCGGCATGGCGTCCTGGGTGTGGGGCGAGGAGAGGAAGCGCTGGACCCCCTCGCGGGAGGCGAGCAGCCGCGGGAGGTAGTCGTGCCGGGAGAGGTGGCCGGTCAGCCCCGCCGCGGAAAGGCGTAGCTCGTTCTCGGCGTCCTGCTGCAGGGTCTGCAGGGCCTGGTCCCGGGCCACCAGGGCCGATTGCCACATCACCAGCGCCAGCCCCAGCGGCACGGCCAGCAGCAGCAGGCCTCGCCAGCTGCCCGTCACTCTCACGAAGCGGCTTCCCGGCGCGGCCCGGGCATCGCCTGGGCGCGGCGCAGGGCACGCTGGGCGCGGGTCTCGGCGCGGGCCAGCTCCAGCAGCCCCTCCTCCACGTAGACCAGGTGCTCGTGGGCCCGGTCCCGGGCGTCCTCGGCGCGCCCCTCGAGGATGGCGTCCAGCAGGGCGCGGTGCTGGGTCATCAGCTGGCCGCGAGCCTCTTCCTTCTCGAACAGGTGGGCCAGGTTGTCGACGATGCTCCTCTCCAGCAGGTGGAAGATGCCCCGAATGGTGTGCAGCAGCAGGACGTTGTGGGCGGCCTCGGCGATGGCCAGGTGGAAGGCGGCGTCGGCCTTGGCCTCCCGGGCCGGGTCCTTGCCCTGGAAGCAGGCGTCGAGCTCCTCGAAGCGCTTGATCAGCAGCGCCCTGTCGGTGGGCGTTGAGCGCAGCGCCGCATAGTAGGCGGAGAGGCCTTCCATGGCGTCGCGGAACTCCAGCAGGTCCAGGTGGAACTCTCCGTGGCGAGAGAGCATCTCCAGGATGGGGTCGCTATAGCCGCTGGTCAGCGCCTCCGAGATAAAGGTGCCGCCCCCCTGACGGCTCACCAGGAGGTTGCGCGCCGACAGCTTCTGGATCGCCTCGCGCAGGGAGGGCCGGGAGACCCCGAACTGCTCGGCCAGCTCGCGCTCGGGGGGCAGGCGCTGACCGGGCTTGAGGCTGCCCTCGAGGATCATCGCCTCGAGGCGCTCGGTGATCACATCGGCAAGGCGTGGTTGTCGGACCGGCTGATAGGCCATGGCGAGAGCTCCGAAGAGAGTGGCGGATACGGTATGGGATACAGGGTACGACATTCAATTGGTAATACCAATATGTCGCTCCTCGTGGGGTGCGGCATGCCCCGGAATTTTTCGCCGGATATCAGGCGCTTGTGCGGCCATTAGTGCTGCTAATACCAAAGTATAGGGGGTGGCGGCAGGAATTATTCCGGTTCTGGTTTGACACTGTATAGGGGCGCCTCCTAAGGTGCTTCCACAATTTCTGTCAATTGGTTTTACCAATTCTCCGGAATGCCGTTCAGCCTGCCGAGGAATCCGTCGATGACGCCAGTCAAGTGCTATCCGCCCAGGCCGGAGAAGGTCTACTTCTTCGGCACCTGCCTGATTGACCTCTTCTACCCTGAAGCGGGTCTGGATGGTATTCGACTGCTGGAGAGGGAGGGCATCGAGGTGCTCTTTCCGCAGAACCAGACCTGCTGCGGCCAGCCGGCCTATACCTCCGGCTATCAGGAGGAGGCGCGGGCGGTGGCGGCCGCGCAGCTCGACCTCTTCCCGGAGCCCTGGCCGATCATCGTCCCCTCCGGCTCCTGCGGCGGCATGATGCGCACCCACTACCCCCAGCTCTTCGCCGGCACCCCTCACGAGGCGCAGGCCAGCGAGGTGGCCGGACGCATCTTCGAGCTGACCGAGTTCCTGGTGCACGTCTGCCACCTGAGGCTCGAGGATCGCGGCGCGCCCGAGAGGGTCGCCATGCACACCTCCTGCAGCGCGCGGCGCGAGATGGGCCTGGCCGAGACCGGCCCGGTGCTGCTGGCCCAGCTCGGCCAGGTGGAGCTGGTCGAGCAGGAGCGCGCCGCCGAGTGCTGCGGCTTCGGCGGCACCTTCGCCGTGCGCCACCCGGAGGTCTCCGCCGCCATGGTCGAGGACAAGACCCTGGCCATCGAGGCGGCCGGCGCCGAACGCTTCGTCACCTCGGACTGCGGCTGCATGATGAACATCGGCGGCCGCTTTGCCCACCAGAAGAAGGCCGTGAAGGGCGAGCATATCGCCAGCTACCTGTGGCGGAGAACCTCATGAGCGTACAGACCTTCACTCCCCGGGAGTTCCACCGCCAGGCCCATGACGCCCTCGGCAACCCCCAGATCCGCGGCAATTTTCGCAAGGCGATGGATGGCCTGATGGCCAAGCGCCGCGACGCCTTCGCGGACTGGGACCTGGAGACCCTGCGCGAGCTGGGTGCCAATATCCGCCTGCGGGCGCTGGCCAGGCTGCCCGACCTGCTGGAGCAGCTGGAGGCCAACTGCCAGGCCAACGGCATCCGGGTGCACTGGGCCGAGGACGGCGAGGAGGCGTGCCGGATCATCCGCGAGATCTGCGAGGCCCACGGCGCCAGCTCGGTGATCAAGGGCAAGTCCATGGTCTCCGAGGAGATGCACCTCAATGCCCACCTCGAGGCGGCGGGCATCGAGGCGCTGGAGTCGGACCTCGGCGAGTACCTGGTGCAGCTCAACGAGCAGACGCCCTCCCACATCATCATGCCGGCGATCCATCTCAACACCGATGAGATCTCCGAGATCATGCACGACAAGACCGGCACCGAGCGCACCCGCGACGTCGACTATATGACAGCGGCGGCCCGGGCCCAGCTGCGCGAGCGCTTCATGGCCGCCGACGTGGGGGTCTCCGGGGTCTACTTCGCGGTGGCCGAGACCGGTACCCTCTGCCTGGTGGAGAACGAAGGCAACGGGCGGATGACCACCACGGTGCCGCCGGTGCATATCGCGGTGACCGGCATCGAGAAGGTGGTGGAGCACCTGCGCGACGTGCCGCCGCTCTATGCGCTGCTGACCCGCTCCGCCACCGGCCAGCACGTCACCACCTACTTCAACATGATCAGCTCGCCGCGCAGGGAGGGGGAGCATGACGGTCCGCAGGAGGTGCACCTGGTGCTGGTGGACAGCGGCCGCTCCAACATCTACCAGGATGACGAGCTGCTCGACACCCTGCGCTGCATCCGCTGTGGCGCCTGCATGAACCACTGCCCGGTCTACACCCGGGTGGGCGGCCACACCTACGGCACTACCTACCCGGGCCCCATCGGCAGCATCCTCTCCCCGCACATGATGGGGCTGGAGGAGACGAAGGACCTGCCCACCGCGTCGAGCCTGTGCGGTGCCTGCGGCGAGGTCTGTCCGGTGAAGATCCCGATTCCCGACCTGCTGGTGCGCCTGCGCCGCGAGGCGGTGGGCGAGGGGCGCGGCAACGTGCCCGGCGCCGGGATCAAGCGCACTCGCAAGGAGGCTGCCGCCTGGAAGGGGTTCCAGTGGCTGGCCACCCATCCCGGCGCCTGGCGCAGCGGCACCGCCCTGGCGGGCAAGCTCAAGGCGCTGATGCCGTCGAAGCTGGGCGCCTGGACCGACTACCGCACCGCTCCGGCACCGGCCGCCAGGTCCCTGCACGCCCTGGTCAAGGAGCACCAGGCGGGTCAGTCCCGCACCGAGCCAACCCGTGAGGAGGAGCGCCGATGAGTGCCCGCGATGCCATACTCAAGCGCCTGCGCGAGCGCGCCGACGGCCCCCTGAGCGCCCCCGAGAGCGACTTCTCCGTGGTGACCGGGCGAGGCTGGAGCCAGGAGGAGTGCCTGGCCCGCTTCGAGCGCTGGATCACCTCGGTGCACGGGGAGGTGGTTCATGCCGGCCATGACGACTGGACGCGCGCCCTGGCTGAGGTGCTGGTCGGCAAGGGGGTGCGCCGGCTGGCGCTGGGGCGCGAGCATCCGGTGGCCGCCGAGGCCCGGGAGGCCCTGGCCGATGCCGATGTCGAACTGGTTGACGTCGACCGCGATATCGAGGGGTGGCAGCGGGAGCAGTTCGAACGCGTCGACGCCGGGCTCACCTCGACCCGCGGCGCCATCGCCGAGACCGGCAGCCTGTGGCTCTGGCCGACCCCCGACGAGCCGCGGCTGATCAGCCTGGTGCCGCCGCTCCATATCGCCGTGCTGGATGCCGACGCCCTCGAGGAGACCTTCTTCGACGTGGTGGAGCGCCACGGCTGGGCGAACGGCATGCCCACCAATGCGCTGCTGATCTCCGGACCCAGCAAGACCGCCGATATCGAACAGACCCTGGCCTATGGCGTCCATGGTCCCCGCGAGCTGGTGGTGATCGTGCGCCATGACCAGGCTCCGGCCCGGGAGGGGGCATGAGCACTGCCCTGGCCGAGCGCATTCAGGCGCTCAAGGCGGCGCTGGCCGAGACCCTTCCCGCCGAGCGGCTGATCGATGACCCGCTGCGCACCCTGGCCTATGGCACCGATGCCAGCTTCTATCGGCTGATTCCCAAGCTGGTGGTGCGCCCCGAGAACGAGGCGGAGCTGCAGCGGACGCTGGCCGAGTGCCGTGCGCGGGGGATCCCGGTGACCTTCCGGGCCGCCGGCACCTCGCTCTCCGGCCAGGCGGTGACCGACTCGGTGCTGATCCAGCTCGGCCGCGGCTGGCGCGGCCACAAGATCCTCGACGAGGGGCGTGTGATTCGCCTGCAGCCCGGAGTGATCGGCGCCCGGGCCAACCAGCTGCTGGCGCCCTTCGGGCGCAAGATCGGCCCGGATCCGGCCTCCATCAACAGCTGCATGATCGGCGGCATCGCCGCCAACAACGCCTCGGGCATGTGCTGCGGCACCGCCCAGAACAGCTATCGCACGCTGCGCGACCTGCGCGTGATCCTGGCCGACGGCACCCTGCTGGATACCGCCGACCCGGCCAGCCGCGAGGCCTTCCGGCGCTCCCATGCCGGACTGATCGAGGGGCTGGAGCGCCTCTCCGCCGAGACCCGCGCCAATGAGGCGCTCGCCGAGAAGATCCGCCACAAGTACCGCCTCAAGAACACCACCGGCTATGCCCTCAACAGCCTGGTCGACTTCGAGGATGGCATCGAGATCCTCAAGCACCTGATGATCGGCTCCGAGGGCACCCTGGGCTTTCTCAGCGCCATCACCTACGACAGCGTGGTGGACGAGCCCTGCAAGGCGGCGGCGCTGGCCTTCTTCCCCGACATGGCCACCACCTGTCGGGCCACTATCGCCCTCAAGCCCTCGCCGGTCTCCGCCGTGGAGCTGATGGATCGCGCCGCCCTGCGCTCGGTGCAGGACAAGCCCGGCATGCCCGAGGCCCTGCGCACCCTGCCGGACGGGGCGGCGGCGCTGCTGATCGACGTGCGCGGCCATGACGAGGAGGAGCTGGCGGCGCGCATGGCAGAGGTGCAGGCGAGCCTGGAGGGTATCCGCACCCTGGAACCGGTCACCTTCACCCGCGAGCCGGCCACCTACGAGCTGTACTGGAAGATTCGCAAGGGGCTCTTCCCGGCGGTCGGCGCGGTGCGCGAGACCGGCACCACGGTGATCATCGAGGACGTGGCCTTTCCCATCGAACGCCTCGACGAGGGGGTGCTGGCGCTGACCGATGTCTTCCATCGCCACGGCTATGCGGAGACGATTCTTTTCGGCCACGCCCTGGAGGGCAACCTGCACTTCGTCTTTCCCCAGGGGTTCGAGAAGCCCGGCGAGGTGGAGCGCTACCAGGCGCTAATGGACGAGGTCGCCCAGCTGGTGGGCGTCGAGTACGGCGGCTCTCTCAAGGCCGAGCACGGCACCGGGCGCAACATGGCTCCCTATGTGGAGCTCGAGTGGGGCGCCGACGCCTACGCCCTGATGTGGGAGATCAAGGCGCTGTTCGACCCGGAGAACCTGCTCAATCCCGAGGTGATCCTGAGTCGCAACCCCACCCTGCATCTGGAAAACCTGAAGCCGCTGCCGGCGGCTCACGAGATCGTCGACAAGTGCATCGAGTGCGGCTTCTGCGAGCATGTCTGCCCCTCGAAGGACCTCAGCCTGACGCCGCGTCAGCGCATCGTCATCGCCCGCGAGATGGCTCGCCTGGAGGCGCTAGGCGGTGCGGCCGGCAGCGAGGAGGCCGAGCGCCTGGCGAGGCTGCGGGCCGACGGCGGCTATGCCGTTGATGAGACCTGCGCCGCGGATGGCCTCTGCGCCACCCAGTGTCCGGTGGGCATCAATACCGGCGACCTGGTGCGCGAACTTCGCCATGAGCGCCTGGCGAGTCGGGCCGGCCTGGCCCATCGTGTGGGACGTCACTTCTCCGGGGCGACCCGCGTGGCGCGAGGGGCCCTGAACGTCGCCGGTACGGTCAACCGGGTGCTCGGCGACGACCTGATGGAGAAGGTCAGCGGTAGTGCGCGCCGCCTCAGCGGAGAGCGCCTTCCCCAGTGGACCCCGGCGCTACCCCAGGCGGCACCGGTCAGGGTGCTCGGTCAGGCGTCCTCGGCGCCGGGCCGGGACAGGGTCGTCTACCTGCCCAGCTGTGCTACTCTGGTATTCGGCGCCAGTCGACAGGATCGCGAGGAGAGGCGCTCCGCCATGGAGATCACCCTGTCGCTGCTGGAGAAGGCGGGCTTCGAGGTGACCATTCCCGAGGGCGTCGACCGGCTCTGCTGCGGCATGGCCTTCAACTCCAAGGGGCAGTTCGAGGAGGCGGCTCGCAAGGCAGGGGAGCTGAATCGCGAACTGCTGGTGGCAAGCGAGAACGGGCGCTTTCCGATCCTGATGGACACCAGCCCCTGTGTGCTGCACCTGCAGTCACGCCTGGATAAGCGCCTGGCGATCAGCGAACCGGTGGCCTTTGCCCATGACCACCTGCTGCCGCGCCTCACCCTCTCTCCGCTGGACGAGCGGGTCGCGGTGCATGTGACCTGTTCGAGCACCCATATGGGCCTCGGCGAGAAGATGGTGGCCCTGGCTCGCGCCTGCACCCGGGAGGTGGTGGTGCCCGCCGTCATCACCTGCTGCGGCTTCGCCGGCGACAAGGGATTCGCGACGCCGGAACTGAACGCCTCGGCGCTGGCGGGGCTTGCCGAGCAGGTGGAGGCGTGCAGCGCGGGCTACTCCAATTCGCGTACCTGCGAGATCGGGTTGGCGCAGCATGGCGGCATTCCCTACCGCTCGATTCTCTCGCTGCTGGATCGGGCCAGCCAGCCTGCGGGAGAGGCTGCAAACTAGAGAAGAGCCCTTCCTGAAACTTTTTTACCGGAAGGGCTTGCAGGGCCCCGGGGAAAACCGTAAAGTACGCATCCGCTGCCGGTGACCAGCAAGGTTGCAGGCGGTAATAAGTGGCAGAAGTGATTGATCTGTCTGAGTTTTTTGAAACGCTTCG
>WPCH01141547.1_pt1 | contig 20090 bp, 20 predicted proteins | sample 5399881 | NCBI WGS metagenome assembly WPCH01 (sample SAMN12869468, study PRJNA574797) | sludge metagenome | isolation source: wastewater treatment of pH5 | place: China:Beijing | collected 2019-05-20
TAGTCATATTCAACAATGCGTAAGGACAACGACCCTAAAGGGATCGCCCCCTCCTCCCTATCTCCTTTTTAAGGATATCGTCAGGGTAAGTCCTTACTTAATGATTGTTGAAATGACACTCACCACATCAGGAGCAGTTCAATGCCCAGACCCTGAACAACCAATGACAGCATCGCCTCTGGCTCTGCTGGATTATTTAGGTGTAGTCATTACTTATTACTAAGTTATAGTGCTACGCACTGATTAATATACAGAACGCCAGCGGTGCTCTGATCTGCTTGGAGATCGAACATAAAGCACTTCCTGATGAATGAGTGTGAAATACACAATATAAGGATGAGACTTGTCTGAGGAAGCGATTAGCTGACGAGTTGTTGAAGCCATTGTGTATCTTCACAACGAAATCATAAAGAAGTGTGTCCTGTTCGTGGCTTTTGCCCACCTTTTGCCACCAAAAGGTGGAATAGGTTTGTTACTTTGGCAAAGTAAGGATGTATTTGTTGGTACAAAGTATTATTACTTGGTTCCCTGTCAATTGGGCAGAAAGATTTTATTTGTCGGTTTTTTCGCCGGTGAGGAATTCAATTTCGCTAAGAACATCAACAAGTGCTTGAGCACGCTCGTGTTTGTCCTCGATACCTTCGGCGGCATCAAACAGCTTAGGGATTAGCTCTTTGTCATTAGTGGCGCTGATAATCTCAAGAATAGTCTGGAACTTCTCTTCAGCCGGTAAATCAATCTCGTCTAGTAGTGGCTTAAGCTCGGTAAGTGTTTTTTGCTTAATGTCATCAAGACTATCGTTTCCTGATGATGTAGATGTCGGAGTAGCTTGAGGAGCTATGGCTGGGGATTTAATTAGTGGTTCGGCAGGAGCAGGTGTAACAACCAGCTTATCGTCATTACTAGCTGGTGCCGGGGTCGAAGAAGAATTCTTAGGAGTCAGATCAATGCTAGGCATTGGAATCAGTGGTTCCTCCTCCTCTTTGTCTTTTTGTGATGGTGGTATTATATCTGCCATTGGTTGCCCTCCCTAAGAATATATATGTTACTGCTCAGTATACGATAGCCATAAGCACTACTCAAGTGACTTTTCTCCTTGAGCAGAGTTTCTTGCAGCATTTATGTAGCCAGATGGCGAAAGATAGCGGAAAAACACCTGCATTTCTGGGTGAGTTCTCAAGTGGAACAATCTGCCCAAAAGCCCGAGCTTACTAATATCAGAATCAAATACAAATGATCGTCCCTTTTGGATCAGCAATCCTTGTGCTGCGTGCCACTTGGGGAGAGGATCTGAGCGTAAGCGAACTAAGGAGAGGGAGTCACCCTCTCCTTACATACTCCCTACATCATTCCCATGCCACCCATGTCAGGGCCAGCAGGTGCAGCTGATTGCTTCTCTGGGATATCGACTACGAGAGCACCCATCGTCATTCCAGTTGCGGCAATCGATACTGCATTTTGGATAACTTCCTTTGTGACTCGTGCTGGGTCAACAATTCCAGCAGTCTTCATGTCAACCATTTTGACTGCATTAGTAACATCAAAGCCCTGTCCTGCTTTGGCAGCAACAACTTGTGGCAATTTCTCGTCAGCGTTGAGGCCGGCGTTACTCATCAGGTGTTTGAAAGGTTGCACGAGTGCATTCTTGAGCAACTGGAATCCAGCATCGTTGTCATCACCTAGTTTGCCAGCGATATTCACGAGCGTGACACCACCACCAGCGACAACACCTTCATCAAGTGCAGCCTTGGTGGCAGCAACAGCATCATCAACACGGAATTTCTTCTCTTCAATCGCAGTTTCGGTTGCGCCACCGACTTTGATGACGGCGACTTTACCACCGAGAGCGGCCATTCGCTTCTCGAGGTTCTCTTTGTCATATTCGCTAGTAGCATTTTCGGCTTGAGTCTTGATCTGTTTGATGCGAGCCTTAACATCGCTAATTGATCCCGCTCCTTCAACAATTGTTGTCTGGTCCTTATCGGCGATAACTCGTCGTGCACTACCGAGCATTGAAAGCTCAGCATTTTCGAAAGTATAACCACGTTCTTCGTCGATGACGGTAGCACCAGTTAGGATGGCGATGTCTTCGAGGATTGCCTTGCGTCGATCACCAAAAGCCGGTGCTTTCAGGGCAAGCGTGTTAAATGTGCCTTTAAGCTTATTCAATACCAGTGTAGCTAAGGCTTCACCCTCGACATCTTCGGCGATCAAAACTAGGTCTTTCTTGCCCGCTTGAGCCATTTTCTCAAGAACAGGTAGGAACTCCTGAACACTGGTAATTTTGTTGGTTGTGACGAGGACAGCTGGCTTATCATAAGTAGCTTCCATACGACCTGGATCAGTCACCATGTATGGGCTGATAAATCCACGGTCCATGTTGAAACCTTCGACAACTTCACTTTCTAGTGCCAGACTCTGACCTTCTTCGACGGTTACAACGCCGTCCTTACCAACTTTCTGAATAACAGCGGCAATCATCTCTCCGACTTCTGCATCGCCAGCACTGATGGTTGCAACTTGAGCGACTTTGTCAGTCTTGGTGGTGATATCTTCACGCATTTTCGAGAGAAGAGAAAGTGCTTTCTCGCCGGCTCGTTCAACGCCTTTGCGTAGATCCATTGGATTGTGACCGGCAGCGATTAGACGGTTTGCTTCAGCGAGGATATGGTAGGTAAGCACAGTAACAGTAGTAGTTCCGTCACCGGCGACATCATTCATTTTGTTAGCAGCTTGCTTAATCAGCTCAGCGCCGACCTTTTCACCCAAGTGTTCATCGTCGTTTTCTGGTAGATCAACTGCTTTCGCAACGGTCACACCATCATGTGTAACTGTAGGATTGCCATAGCTTTTGTTGATTATTACATTACGACCTTTTGGTCCCATGGTTACTTTGACTGCGTCATACAGCTTTTGTGCCCCACTCAAGACTCGTCGTCGCGCGTCGTCGTCATAAAATATTTTCTTTGCCATAATTACACTTATTTCCTTTCTTAAAACACCTAGCTAATGATTGCTAAGATGTCGCCTTCTTTATCTTCTGTATCTGTTGATAGTACGAGGTATTCCTCACCGTCCATTTTGATCGCTGGTTTGTAGGTGCTGTATAGGACGCGGTCGCCCTTTTTAATGTCTTTGACGTCGCTACCAACTGCAATTACTTCTGCAATTTCAGTTTTTTCCTTGGCAGCATCAGGTATATATAGTCCTGAAACTGTTTTGTTTGTGGTCTTTTCTTGCTTGGCAAGAACTCGGTGACCAAGCGGTTTAATGCTTTTAGCCATTGGTTACTCCTCACACTTTATGAACTATTTAGGTAGTGAGTAGAATAACATTGGCACTCTCACCATGCAAGTGCTAATTTATAGTTCTTCAATTGGAATTTCTACGATTTCTCCGTCATCTGTTTCTTGGACGGAAAAGCCCATGCTTTTCCTCCAACCTAAATATGCCTCACCTCTTTCTGCTGGGTCATCAGAACCCCACTTTTCAAGCAGTTCAACATCCATTCCACCAAGTGCTAGTGCCATCGTTGACATTGGTACAGCTTCTGCGATTGAAGCACACCTATGAAGAAATTCTGTATAAAGTATGTCGTGCTCAGTTTCGGTTAGAGGAAGTCGATCATCCATTACATTATTATAACAGAAACAAATGAATAAGTAAAATTAACTACCCTTGGCGTTGTTCGATGGCGGCAAGCATCACGACCGCCACAACTGCTAGTCGGCGATCGACGGTGCTGTTCTGAAACTGTGCGTTCAGTTTCACAGTAAATGGATTAAAGTTCTGCTTCACGAATCCGATTTGTGCTCCATTAGCATCTGTCATATGGAAATTCTGCGGGATTAGGTTGGTTAGAAATCGGCGCAGCAGAGCCATTAACATGCTGTCCTCTTTGACTGTGCCAATCACCTGTTCGTTTGCGTCCCAGATTTCCCATTCGTCTTGCAAGATTGATTTCCAACCTTTGCGTTTGACTGAGCCGATCTTCTGATTAGTAGCGCTATCAAACACATCATAAGTAATGCCTAGATCGATAATTTTTCTTGCCCCAATACGCAGTATCTCTTTGGTTCTCGCCTCATCGGCATAGAGTCTGATATCTTCCTTGAGTTTGAAGGCTTTGAGCTTGGCGTTCATGACGGGTTGCCCATCTGGAGTTTCGACAAATACAGTAGCTCCTAGAAACTGCCAAAACTTCTTGCGAATTACGTAATTATCTTGATTAAATCTTTCGTCCATCTGTTTAACTCGCTTTCTCATTACCATTAATGATTGATTCTATTACCTGTGCAGTATCTTCCCAGTTCTCAACAGCAATTGTTTCAATGCCCATTTCCTTGACTGGGTAGTCATTACCGCCTGGTTTTAGGTTATCACCAATAAACAGAATGTCTGCTTCAGTTACATGGTTAATTTTCATCAACTCACGCATACCAAAAGCTTTATCGATGCCCTTCACTGTGACATCGATACTGGTTGTGCCTCCAGCCCGGAATTCGTATTGGGGCATCTTGCTCTGGCAGAGGTCACGAAGTGCATACTTCTTATGATGATTTGGGTCCCAGGCGTATTTGTCCTCTGGAGTTGCCTTTTGTCCCAGTGCCGAAAAGGTCACTTGGGTTTCGCGGTCTTCGATAATCTCCCCCGCTGGCGTTTCACACCAGTACCCGAGTTCACGAGCACACGACTCGAGCGTTTCAGCGATTTTCTTGCGATCTTCCTCTGGAATTGGCTGTTTGTATATCGTTTGCCAACTGCCATCATTGGCTTGTTTGTAATACTGAGTCCCGCAGGTTGATAAAACGTGCAGTTTATCTAATTTCACATCTGGTAATTCTGACAAGGGATCGATAACCTGCTTCTTGTGGACGGCAAACAAACCTCCAGATATTACGCCCACCGCATATTTTTCGAGTAATTTCCCTAGCAGTTCAGCCATTCGTGGTGCAATTGGCTGCTTGCTAACCGCAATCGTGTCATCAATATCAAAAACAATAAATTTCTTCATAACTCTCCTAAATCTTCTTTCAATAATACCACTTAGAGCACACGGTGGCCGATATCTGTTCGGTAGTGCATATTTTCGAAATGGACGCCGTTTTTACCGATCGAATCATAGACTCTCTGGAGAGCTTGTTTCATGTCAGACCCAGTGGCCGTGACGTTTAGGACTCGACCGCCACTAGTGACAATGTAATCGTCTAGAACTTTGGTTCCTGCGTGAAATACGACTACGTGGTCTCCGACAGTGCTTAGGCCCTCTACGGTTTTTTCAGTTGCATATTTTCCAGGGTAGCCACCACTGGCAATACATACTGTGGCGGCGGCTCCTGAGCGGATTTTGATCGACTCTGCTTCAAACTTTCCGGCAGCTGATTGGATTAGAAAAGGCAAAAAATCTTCGTCGATCGATACCATCATGGCTTGGGCCTCAGGGTCGCCAAATCGGGCGTTGAATTCGATTACTTTGGCTTCTCCCGTATCTGTAATGAAAAGCCCAGGGTAGAGAACACCGAGGTAGGGGTTGCCGTCGGCTTTCATGCCGTCGATAGTTTTCTGCACAATGTTAACTCGGATGGATTCGGCTAGTTCGGGTGTGATGAAAGGAACTGGGGTGTATGCTCCCATCCCGCCAGTGTTTGGGCCTTGGTCGCCGTCATTTACCTGTTTGTGATCTTGGAAAAACGGCAGCATGATTATATTTGACCCGTCACTCAGCGCAAAGGCGCTTACTTCTTGGCCATGTAGTCTATCCTGGAACACTACGGTTTCGCCAGCTTTGCCGAAGGCATCACCGCTCATCATTGATTGCAGTGTTTCTTGTGCTTCTGCCTCAGACTCTGGTAACACGACGCCCTTACCAGTAGCTAATCCGTCGGCTTTGATCACATAGCTTAAAGGGTCTTTGCCTTTTATGTAGTTAAGCGCATCATCGAGATTATTCGCTGTGTAGCTCTCAGGCCTAGGAATATCATGTCGCTCCAAGAAATCAGCAATGAAGGCTTTTGACGTCTCAATTTGTGCTGCTTTTTGGGTCGGGCCGAAGATCTTCAGACCTGCTTCTGTGAAGCGATCCACTATCGCGAGTTCAAGTGCCGCTTCTTGGCCGACAACAGTAAAATCAATCTGTTTATCACGAGCAAATTTCAGCAGTCCATCAATATCTGTCATCTCAATTGGTACGTTCTCACCAACTTGAGCCGTACCACCGTTGCCGGGTGCAATATAAATCTTACTTACATCAGGCGACTGGGCCAGTTTCCACGCTAAGGCATGTTCGCGACCTCCAGATCCAACGACCAAAACAGAATTCATACCTAAAGCTTACCTCAAGTGGGATTCGTATAGTAGATTGACATATATTTGAATAGATGATATCATTTAAATATGACAAAGCGCATAGACGGCACAGTACTAGCAAAAGGGAAGAGGCCAGATGGGGGCGTATATACTGATATTTTGGCGCGTACACCTCACGGAGTTGGATTGGATGTAGTCGGTCTTGGTGATAGATCACCAACGGCTCCAGCAGATCTCCTCAGAGCGGCTCGGCCTGGAATTACAGCATACGTACTATCGGGCGCAGGTGTAGAGAGGGCTCCGGTCAGAATCGGTGATGATGTTGAAGCAGTTCAAAAAGTAGAGAGGGTTAGTCGTGAAGGCGGTGTTATAGTCAGATTTGCCGGTTGGCTTGATGAGGAAGAAGTAGTTATTAGAACAGGTGATGCAAGAGTAGCAACAATTCCGGTTCTAGGTGATGTTAGTAGTATTGACTTGGCAACACACCGAGACGTTACACCCGAATGGGTAAATGGCTCGGCATCAGAACCAGAACCAGTAGACTAAGTCGTTAATTAATCAGTTTTTGTAATTCTTCGCGCGCGACTTCGCGGTCATCCCATTCGATTTTGCCCTCACCCAGACCTCGGTAATGCTGATTGCCCAAGCCTGGGATCAGTACGACATCGCCTTTTTTGGCGAATTTGAAGGCCTGGCGGATGGCTTTTCGGCGGTCGGCATTCTCCTTCACCACTACACCTTCTTTGATTGATTTAGCACCCTTGAGCACCGTCGCACGAATATCGACTGGGTCTTCGGTGTAGGGTTCCAGATCTGTTACTATCACCAGTTCGCTGTATTCGGCGGCCAGCTTGCCAATCGGTTCACGCTTGCCCGGATCTCGGTCACCGTCACAACCAATTACAGTAATTAGTCTTCCCTTGAGTAACATGCGCATATTTTCAAATAATTGCTTCAAAGCGTCTTCGGTGTGAGCGTGGTCGATAATTACTCTGAAATCTTGACCTTCATCGATAAGTTGAACTCGGCCCGGCATCTGTTCGAAGGATTCCAGACCGTTTTTGATTGATGCGAGCTTGAACCCCATGGTGTAGGTTAGGCTTGCTGCCGCCGTGGCATTGTAAGCGTTGAATTGACCAGGTAATTGAAGGCTGACATCCAAATCGTGGTTGTCGAGCTTGAGACTGAGTCGCGTTCCCTTAAACGACAGTTTTGCTCCTGTTATGCGTGCTTCAGATTCGCGGTGTGTGCCGTAGCTAATCTTGTGCTCTGCAGGGAACTGATCGAAGAATTCGTACCAATCATCGTCGCGGTTAAGCGCCATGAAGCGTGGCTTCTTGGCAAAGAGCTTGCCTTTAGCTGCTGCATATTCCTCCATGGTGTGGTGATAATCAAGATGATCCCGGGTTAGGTTAGTGATAAGTGTTGCATCAAAGTGAATGCCACTGACGCGGTGCTGGACGAGGGCATGACTGCTGACTTCAAGCACGATCCACTCAGCGCCAGCCTTCTTCATTTCTCGAAGAATCCGATGAAGAACGAATGGATTACTAGTGGTCAGCCCGCCATCTATGTCGTTGTCTTGACTTGTTTTGCCAATCTTTACGACAGCAGTAGAATAAATCCCAGTTTTGATACCTTCTGCCTCCAGAATTGAGCCGAGGAGATTGACTGTCGTCGATTTGCCGTTGGTACCAGTAACACCAATAAATTTCAATGAACGGGCAGGGAAGCCGTAGCGAATACGCGCCGCAACAGATTCCAGATAATGAAACGGATTTAACAGCGGACGCCACAGGCTAACCGGCACTAGTCTTTTGATTGTAGATTTCCAACTTGTCACTGTTATAGCCTACGCTCGACGCTCGCGTATATCCATACCCAAATATGCTACGATATCACAATGGTTACTAATGATCAGTCCGAAGATATTGCAGATCATACAGTGAATCCAATTTCAGATACGAAGAATGAAGTTACTCAGTTGAACAACCCAAAAAAACGTCCCAAAAAGCTTATGTTGGTGGTTATTCTAGTCTTAATCGCGATCTTTATCGCCAGTGTTTACGCATTACGTTCGAACATTACTTCATTATTAGCACCTCAAAAAGCATCATTGAATCTAAGCTCATCTGTACAATCTGTTAATGGCTTAGAAAATGCGAAGGTCAAAGTTGTTTTTACCAATGGGAGTAAAGAGGCCGAGTTGTACTCCTGTGTGAATGATCCGACGTATCACGTTAACAAAGAAATCGTCAGTCCTAACTATGCCTGTACTGATGAATTCCGAGCAGAACCAGAGACAATTCCTCCACATGAACGGCAACGCTGGACGTACACGATTTATGCTTACCAAATACAAACTGGCAAATCAGAAGTATATGCCAACTGGGATAAATACAAATCCAATACAATCATAATTAATAAATCCGTAAGTCAGAAAGAGAAGGCTCAGATTGAGAAGTGCCCTACACTCAAAAGAATTCATGAGTATTGCGAGCCGACATTAATTGATAGATATAGCTCTGTAAGCGCGAATGAGCTGAGAGAACACCTCAGAAGTGTTGGTATTACCCCATTAGTTCTTCAGTATGATGGTGAGCCATTTGATGATGGTCCGGTTTATGTGCAACTTCCACCAGAGAATAGTTCACCATGGATTAATAAAATTCACTCTAAAAAAGGCTTAGTTCTGTCAATTATCGAGGATGATACTATTTTCAGACAAAAAAATTAGCTTGATTAGCACTCAACAGTCTCAATGAACAGCGAAGAATCCTATATACTCATGTTGTGTATGGATTTAAAACTATTGAAGAGGTAGGCGAGAAGGCGTGGAATCAGTTCGTGCTATCTACGCCTAACGGCTCAATACACCAGATTAGTCAGTGGAAAAAGCTTCAAGAGTCTGTTCCTTCCAGAGGGGTGGTCAAAGGCTGGGCTGCCCTGAAGCAAAGCGAGATTGTCGCTTGTTGTCTAGTAGTTCGAATGAAGACTGGCGCAGGAAGCACTGAGTGGTATTACGCAGGGCGGGGGCCAGTTTTTACTGATAGAAAAGCTGCCGAATATTTACTTGAAGCAATAAGTCGAGAGTTGCGTGATCAGACGGGCGCTATGTTCTTACGTTTTGATCCCTATATTCTCAAAAACGACAAACAACTTTCGTTTGCTGGATCTAACACCAAACCGGCTATGCAGAATTACCATCCCCCGGATACTGTTATTCTCGACCTCTCTCAGGGCACTACGGCCCTCATGGAAGGTCTTAAGAAGAAAAGGCGCTATGACATACGAAAGGCTCTAAAAGCCTTTCAAATCGAGGTTATTTCGGCAAAGAATGTAAAACCTCAGGATATCGACGATTTTTACCGATTAATGGCAGGAACAGCTAGCCAAAACAAGTTCAGTCCGCATCCGAAGAATTACTATGCTGATTTTATCCGCGAACTAGGTGAATACACCACACTTTGGTTCGCACGAGACGGTAAAAACAGATTAGCAACCAGTATTCTGACAGTCTGTAGAGACAAGGCAATCTACTATTTTGCCGCACTGACTACAGATGAAGCAGTCCGTAAAAACAACCCATCGCATGCGATTGTCTGGAAACAGATTGAGTATGCGGGTGAGCGTAAAGCCAAAACATTTGACCTACTGGGGGTGGCACCATCAGATGCGTCGGCGTCACATCCGTATGCAGGCATCACTATTTTTAAGGCAGGCTTTGGTGGTCAACGAGTCAGCTATCAATCAGGCGTCGAAGTTAGTTTGCGTCCAATCAGCCACGCTCTTTACCGACTCGCCAAGAGGGTCAAGCAGTAATGTCATATCAATTTCAAGAGATAACAGACGAGAAAGACTATTCACCTCTCGATATTTATCCTACAACACAGTTCACCCAGAGCTGGTTCTATGGCGAATGGCAATCATTTTTGGGACGCAAAGTAAGGCGATTTAGGGTGAACAGCAACGGCCACCCAGTGGCTTATTTTCAAGCAATCCCCCACCCCTTGCCTATGCGAAACCAATATCTGTATATACCGTTTGGTCCTGTGTTTGCCCGAAAGCCAACCGATACATTGCTCAAAGTGATTTCTGATGGGCTTAAACAAAGCTACGTAAACGATAATATTGTCTTTGCTCGAACCGATCCTGATGGCTCATTTGAAGCCTTACAAGGGATAAAAACTGCCAATTGGCAACCGGCACCTGATTTTGTCGCTCGAGAAGCATCATTTCGCCCACGTGGCGAGATGATTGTTGCGTTGAGCGACGAAGATACTGTTTTTGCCAGCTTTGACAAGAATACTAGATATTCGGCACGCTATGGTGGCAAAAAAGGCGTCTCGACTAGAGTTAATACAGATCTATTGTCCGGACTTGACGATTTCTATCGATTACTCAAATTCACCGCGGACCTTCAGGAATTTACAATTTTCCCCAAAGCTTATTACCGACATATGCTCGAAGTCTGCCGGAAATATGAAAACGCCTATTTCATTGAAGCAGTATCAGAAAATTACGTGATTAGTAGTAAGCTAGTGGTAATTTACGGGTCTGTTGCCCATTCCCTACTCAGTGGAACTGATGAGGAAGGTCGCAAACTGCGCGTTCCAAGCCTAGTGCAATGGGAAGCAATGCGCGAAGCTATTAGTCGTGGTTGCACACGCTATAGTATCGGCGGTGCTAGCAGTTCCGAATCTGATTATCCGTCTATCAAAAAAGTCACCGAGTATAAAAAAGGTTTCGGCGGGATCGTCACTGTGCATAGCGACCTGCACGATCTAGTCTTTAACCAACCTTTGTATAAAGCCTACACCCTCTACAAGAGAATAAAGGCAAAAATATAGTGAATGTTCTTGGTATTGAATCAAGCTGTGATGAGACGGCGGCATCTGTCGTAGCCGACGGCAAGGTTGTTCTCAGCTCAGTAGTAGAAAGCCAGATTGATTTACACGCAATTTACGGTGGTGTTGTGCCTGAAATAGCTAGTCGGTCGCACCTAGAATCGATTAACCCGGTTATTGACCAAGCACTTGACCAAGCCTTTCATGTGAAGAATGGGATAAGTTCACGTGAAGTTTGGGATCAGATTGACGCAATCGCAGTGACTCATGGTCCTGGGTTGTCGGGGAGCCTGCTAATCGGCACATTGGCTGCTCGCACACTTGCCTGGCTGCACGACAAGCCATTAATCGGAGTCAATCATGTAACGGCCCATGCCTATGTAAACTGGCTCGGCAACGATCAGCCTAAATTCCCAGCGCTTGCTCTCATAGTTAGTGGCGGGCACACGCAGATGGTGCTTTTCAAAGATCATTTCAAGTATCAGCTACTGGGACAAACAAGAGATGATGCAATCGGAGAAGCTTTTGATAAGGTGGCGAAAATGCTCGGGTTTTCCTATCCTGGTGGACCTAGTGTGGCGCGTGCCGCAAAGAACGGAGACGCTAAAAAGTATCAATTCCCTAAAGCACGCATGGAGAACCGTTACGACTTTTCGTTCTCAGGCCTCAAAACAGCCGTTCTGAGGACCTTGCAGTCCGAAATTGGTGAAGGTCACAGCTTTCCTTCTCACCAGCTCTCAGAGAGGCTCTCAAAGGCCCAAAAGGATAATGTTGCAGCTAGTTTTCAATATATCGCGGTCAAAACAGTAGTAGATGCGGTTGAACGAGCTGTCGAGCAATACAATCCTGTAAGTTTCATCATTGGTGGTGGAGTTGCTGCAAACCAAGAGCTACGCGAACAATTACAACAGCGAATCCCCCTAGAAATTAGCTACCCTTCGCTTGAACTTTGCACTGATAACGCCGTCATGATTGCAACACTTGGCTTCTACCAATCTGGTTTACATGAAGATGTAGTTACACCGCATACTTTATCGATTAAACCGTCTCTAGCTATGTAATATCTATACGCCAGGATTTTTCTTGGAAATTCCTATGACCCGCACAATGAACCAACCTAGCAGAGCGTAAGCAAGCATAGCGACCAGTGTTTCAATCTCGAGTCGGGCAATACCTGTTTCAAATTCGTAGTTAAACAATCCCTGGAACGGCCATACAAATGGCTGCGTTATTCCGTAAATAAAGTTGGCAAAAACATTTGCTGTATTCGCACCGAGTAAGGACAGTATAATTCGAATGGCCAGGAGTGCCTCGAGCAGGCCAAACAATGCGTAAATCAGGCTCTGAAACTTAAGTGCTGACTCATCCGTACTCTTGGTTGAAACTTCCTGCCTCTGAACTGTTGCGTCACCTTGCTGAGTATCTACTGTTCGTACTTCTTTTACTTCATCAGCCATTAGATTCCCCTTATCTTTATTTGTAACACTCACAGTGTAGCAGGCTACTCAATGACTTAAGATCTTGAATACGTCAAAAATTCTTACTTTTACCTCAAGAAAATTCTGTTACACTATACCGAGTACTCTGTTATTTAGGTTCATAAAACAACATTGGATCAATGCGTAGATAATCGATGAGTCGGAGTGAGTAAATGGACATACCTAAAATATATAACGCCAAGGATCATGAAGCTGACGTTTATCGTCGGTGGGAAGATGCTGGCGCATTCAAACCGAGAAAATCTAAGGGCGAGCCTTTTGTAGTGACGCTTCCGCCTCCAAATGCCACCGGCACTCTACATCTAGGGCACAGCATGATGATTGCTCTCGAGGATATTATGGTCCGCTATTGGCGCATGAAAGATCGAGAAACACTTTGGGTGCCGGGAACTGATCATGCTGCTATCGCTACTTGGAACACGGTAATTAAGAAATTGATAGACGAAAGACATATTGCTGATCCAAAGACAGAGTTGGGTCGCGAAAATCTACTCGAAGAGATACATGCATTTGTTGAGAACAGTCGAGACACAATTAGAGGGCAAATTCGCTCCATGGGAGCTAGCGTCGACTGGTCTCGGGAACGTTATACGATGGAGCCGGCGATCAATCGAATAGTTAACGAAGTATTTATTAAGATGCATAAGGAAGGCCTGATTTACAGAGGTCATCGAATTGTTAACTGGGATCCGAAATTACAAACAACAGTATCGGATGATGAGGTTGATCGCATAGAGGAAACGGCCAGTTTCTACACTTTTCAATATGGCCCTTTCCAGATAGGCACTGCTCGGCCAGAAACAAAATTCGGTGATAAATATGTCGTTGTACATCCGGACGACGATCGGTATAAGAAATGGAAAGATGGTGAAGAATTTGAAGTTGAATGGATTAACGGCAAAATTAAAGCCACTTTGATCAAAGACAGCGCTGTCGACCCTGAATTCGGAACGGGTGCTATGACTATCACGCCGTGGCATGATGCCACTGATTTCGAGATTGCCGAACGACATAAGCTCGATAAGGAACCAATAATTGATAAAACTGGTCATCTATTACCTATCGCTGGTGATCTAGCCGGTTTATCTATCGACGAGGCAAGGGAAAAAGTAGTCAAAATGCTAGACGCCAAAGGCTTATTGGTTAGTACAGATGAGAATTATACTCATAATGTTGCTGTTAACTCACGTGGTCGCGGAATTATTGAACCTCAGATAATGCTTCAGTGGTTTGTTGATGTAAATAAACCAGTCGTTGCTTGGAACGGATCAGACATGAGCCTTAAGCAAGTAATGAAATCTGTTGTCGAAGAAGGACAGATCGAGATAATTCCTAAACGATTCGAAAAAGTCTACTATCATTGGATAGAAAACCTACACGACTGGTGTATCAGTCGCCAGATATGGTGGGGACATCGTATTCCTGTTTGGTACAAAGGTGATCTAAGTCATGTTGGTATAGAACCACCTCACGTGAGAAAAGGTGAAGTAGAGAAAGGCTGGGAGCAGGATCCTGACACTTTGGATACATGGTTCAGTTCGGCTCTTTGGACTTGGAGTACTCTTGTTGACCCTGATAGGGCTCTCGATCCTAAGAGTTCACTTGAAAACATCCTGAAACATAGTCCGGATTTCCAGCGGTATCATCCGACAACGGTACTGGAAACCGGCTATGACATCCTTTTCTTCTGGGTAGCTCGGATGATCTTGAGCACTACTTACACCATCGGTGAAGTGCCGTTTAAGAAAGTATATTTACATGGGATGGTGCGGACTCGTGATGGTGAAAAAATGAGCAAGAGTAAGCCTGAGACAACTATTGATCCTTTAGAAATAATTCCGGAATATGGTGCAGACGCATTGCGATTAGCGATGACTTTGGGCATGGGCCCTGGAAGTGACACTAGGCTGTACAAGGAGAAGATTGCCGGCTATAGGAACTTCTGCAACAAGCTTTGGAATGTATCTCGTTATGTACTAAGCCAAATTGAACCAAATTATAAACCGGGTAAACCTCGGTTTGAAACCGCTAGCGAATTATGGATTTTGTCACGATTAAACAAAACCATAGATATCGTATCTGAACAGATTGAAGCTTTTAGATTTAGCGATGCCGGGCAGGCGGTCTATCAATTTTTGTGGAATGATTTTGCCGATTGGTATCTCGAGATTAACAAGGTCCAACCAAATATTGATGTGTTAACTTTTATTCTAGAAAAAGTTTTGGCACTTGCTCATCCGTTTGCTCCATTTGTAACAGAAACGGTCTGGGATTACCTACCTCACAAAAAGGATCTTCTCATTTCAAGTCAATGGCCAATTGCAGACGATGACAATATTTCAGAGACAGAATTTGAGCAAATGCGCACAATTGTCAACGAAGTCAGAAACCTAAAGACTGAGTTCGATATCGCCGAAACAACTCTGTACCACAAGGAAAGCAACTTCCTAGACATTAACCGAGACCTAATCAAACACCTCACGGGGTTGAAGGGAGTGCGTCAGGTAACCGACGGCAGAGGTCTTTATCTGACTCAGACAGACTTAGTCGCTTGGCTTGATGTCGAAGAAAACGCTACGCGTGACTATCTGATGAAATTGATTACCCAGAGGAGCAAATTAAATAAGCAGAAAGAAGGGTTGCGATCTAGACTGGATAATCATGATTACATGAAGAAAGCACCCAAAGAATTAATCGATGAGACCAAATCCGATTATGACGAAATAAATGCTCATTTATCCAGATTAGACAAGAAAATTGAGACTACCGAACAGTCAATCCAAGAGTTCTAATAATTTATTTATGATCTGTATTCTTGATTACTCTAGTCGCCAATCCTGAAACAACTCCAGGGAAAAATGTTAACGAGAAGTTGCTGATTATTTGTAACGCTAAGATGCTAATAAAAGATCCAATAGATATCTTTAAAACTGTCGAGAAAATGAAGATTTCTACGAAAGAAGATAGACTAAACCCGAGACTAAAATGCACAGCAGTTAGCAAGGGTGTCATTTTGTATTTCCAGACAAAAAGGCCATTCATAGCCACAGTTACTAGCATAATAGGTATTAGAGTTGGTGGTGAGTATTTACTTATAAAATAAAAGACTGCTAACAGTAGTCCAAAAAATAAGCCGCTTAAAAATGGGTACATAAAGGTGGAATGTTGCTTTGTCCATAACTTTATATTCATGATTCTTTTTATACAGCAGTGAATGTTCGTAGGCAATTGCCTGCTGGAATTATTCAAATGCTAGTTTCAAGGCCACCATAGCCAGAGTTTTGTGATCAGGTTCACTGGGTATAGGAGGAGTGAAATCCTTAAACCCGTTATTAATCGGTATGACATGAACATGAGCGTGGGGGATGTCGAAACCTTCAACATGGATTCCGACTCGTCGAGGCTTGATGACAGTTTGTATTCGCTGGGCTACTTTTTTCACTGTGCTCATTACTGCTTGATAATTCTGCTCATCCAAATCAAAAAGACTATCAACTTCAATTTTTGGCACAACCAGTACATGCCCTTCCTGAACAGGGTTGATGTCGAGGAACGCAAAAGTGAGTTGGTCTTCATATATCTTGTGGCAGGGAATTTCGCCGTTAATTATTTTGCTAAATATTGAACTCATGACACTAGTGTACTTGGCTGAATAAAAATCGTCGATTCTTTCAGATATCCGACGAACTATTTTTAATTTTCACCGTCTAAGTCACTTCTAAGAGGCCCAAGAGCCTGGAAGCACCGTTCTACATCCTTCTCAGCCACAATTAAAGACAATTCATCCATCGTTGACACAATTTGGTAAAGGCTGATTCCGCGCCATGCTAGTAGCTGTAGCGGATATTGAATTAAGCCAGGCGTTTCATGATGCTGGTCTTCGAAACGCAAAGTTATGGCAGCAATAGCGTCATATTCGTAGGTATAGTGGGTTCCCTCCAGGTGTTTTTTGACTGAATGCAACAAGCTGTCACTAATGACAATGGTACTAACCCAAATCCCTTTTGTTATCGTAATGAAAGCTTGTTGGTCTCGCCAGCCTTCTTCTTGTAAGGCAGCAATTCTTTCCGAGACACGAGGACTGTTCTGAACAGAAAAGGCGCTTAGGTTTGCTTTGAGTGCCATATCGCCAAAATATTCACGCGGGTGCTTGAAACTTATTGTCGATTTTTGTTCGGAATAGCGCTTTAGGGCCATAACTACTGAGCCATGGGATACTCGTTTGGTTAATTGAGATTCGATTTGAGGCCGTATTTCACGGGCGAGGGCCGAGATGTTAATCAAATCACGAGTAAGTCCATCGCTCAAATATGGTGATTCACTAATTATTTTGGTGACAACTTCCGGCACTGTGATCATAAAAGTCAAGTTCTCCTCACTAGTAATAATAACTAAATGTTAAAAAAATAACAAAAATGCTGGTTTTATCACAAATATACAAAACTTTTCTTACTTTGCTAGGTTGTTGGTAGTATTTTTTTACACGTTGAGTTTTTGCAGGCGATCAACGTGATGGGGGAGTGGGGTGCTGGAAACAGCACCCCATATCATTGAAAGGAGTATCACATGTCATTAGCAATGCAATTGTTCCATAAACAACCAACCTTTGTAGAATCTGTCCAAGCTAACATTAGAATATTGAAGCAACAAGGCTGCATATGTATTCACAGTGTCTACGGTATGAGTAAAGATGATTTTGAAAAAAGCGTTACTTTTCGCAAACTTACCAACATAAATCCTGAACGATATTTCATTGGACCATCACTCTGTGCTGGTAAGATGCGTGGCGTAGGACTTTGGCGTCGACCACTATGCTAGATGCCAAATCTAGTTAATAGGAAAAGAAAGCTTAGGTTCCTTGCCTGAGTGGAAGCCTTTGCTTTGGATATGAATCGCATGTTCTGAGATTATCGTCCCAATTATTTTCGATTGTAATCCATACTTTGTTGAAACGGCCATAACTGCGTTTGGGTCGGGTGTTGCAATCACCATTCCCTGCCCCATGTTCCAAGTACGATAAGCTTCAAGATCAGTAACATCGCCGAATTCCTGTAGGTAGAGCGTCAGTTCATTAGGGCTAAAAGGACTGGATATTCCAGCGCCATACCGACTGTTTTTAAGCATTCTGCCGACTTTCTCCGGCATCCCACCGCCAGTAATGTGAGCTACGCCATGAACTGGTGCGGCTGGTGCAACATTTGGATTCCATCCACCGGTCATTTCGGTAATTGCTTTGCAGTAGATCAGAGAGGGCTTGAGAAGTTCTTGACCAAAAGTCGAGCTAGCGAATGGTTCGTTGTGCCATTGATCACCGTGTTTTTCCTGCAGTACTTTTCGAACTAAAGAAAAGCCATTACAGCGCATTCCAGGTTCGGCCAGTCCCACAAGCGTGTCACCTGGCTGGATCTCGGAACCATTAAACATTCGACTCTGATGGGCGAACCAAACAAGGCTGGCTCCCCAGTTATAACAGAAATCACCATAACCACCGACTCCGTTGCCAATTTGGGCTGTTTCGCCATTGGTGATTACCACTCCAGCAACATTTGCTGCCGCAGCGTATCCGTTTGCTAACTCTTGAATCTCCGGCAAATAATTCTTTTCTGAATTTCCGAGACTGTTTGTCTCAAGGTTGCTCCCAAGCATGACGGCTTCGGCGCCTCGCACAACCGCATCGTCAGCGACCATAGCTACTAGATCATATGCAATCGTATTGTGGATACCCACGCGCTGGGCAAGTTCAGACTTAGTCCCAACAGTATCGAAACCGATATTAGTGTAGGTTCCGATCGGTAGCTGTCCAACATGAACAGCACGGGCACCGGAAAAGTCATCAAACGGAACGACAACCTTACCTAACGTATTTTCTCGGTTGGCCCAGGTCGTTTTTGCTGCTTCATAGAATATTTTTGCAGCCTGCGCTTCAATATCAATATCAACACCACTATCTGCGTATGTAGTCATTACATTTAGTGTAGCAGAAGGTTAGGGTACAGGATAAGTCTCATTGCTTTGTAAACCGGCTTCAGCGCTACCAGTCTTTTAGCATATGAGGGGCAAAGTCTAGTAGTGAGTGGATTACGATGTCGGCGATGCCAAATCTTTTGTCATCTCTAGCATTCGCATCTGGTATGGCGATACATTTCATCTTGGCTGCCTTAGCAGAAATGACTCCATTGGCTGAGTCTTCGAATGCAACGCAGTGCTCTGGTGGTATGCCCAGTTCGTTGGCTGTTTTTAAATAGACAGCAGGATGAGGTTTGCCGTATTCCTCATGGTGAGCGGAGTGTTTGGTCTTAATCTTACTGGCGATTCCAAGTTTGTTTATTACTGCATCGATGAGTTCCATTGGTGAAGAAGATGCTATGGCCATTGGGAGGCCAAGGGATTCACAGACCTTGATGGCCTCATCGACGCCGTCTTTGGCTTCACCCTTTTCGATAATGCATTTAATCACTGTCTCATCAAGCTGACGTGAAATGTCTTCTTGGCTTGGAGACTCCCAAGGGTATCTCTTGTACCAGTGTCGTGTCACTTCATCTGTTCGCAGCCCCATAGTCTGAGATGTCATTTCTACGGTGAGAGGCACGCCTACTTGTCCGTACACTTCAATTTCTGCTTCCTGCCACAGTGGCTCACTATCAATAAGTAGGCCGTCCATATCAAAAATAACTGCTTCAATCATTGCTACAGTCTAGCAAATATAAAAAACCACCAAAATGGTGGAGTTGTAATTTCGTGGTGTGCCCGGGGGGATTCGAACCTCCGGCCTTTGGCTCCGCAAGCCAACGCTCTATCCAGCTGAGCTACGGGCACTCGTTTAAAGAATCCTTGGTGGGGCAGGCCAAGCCTGCCCCTTGTTGTCCACCTAGGTGGACAATCACTGTAAAGTGCTTTCTGCAGGCATGCAGAACAGATGAAAACTATAGATGTAAGGCGTGCAGATTGCAAGTAATGCTCTTTTCCAAACCTGCCTGCCGGCAGCAATCCTTTCTTTTCCAAAGAAACAAAGTAATGACACTTTTGGTGGCAAAAGTATCGTAAAAGCCACGAACAGGACACACTTCTTTATGATTTCACACCTTCGCCAAGGCTACGGTGCGCAGGCGTTGTGAAGATACACAATGGCTTCAACAACTCGTCAGCTAATCGCTTCCTCAAACAAGTCTCATCCTTATATTGTGTATTTCACACTCTTTTCATCAGGAAGTGCTTTATGTTCGATCTCTATTCGGAATCAGCGTAGCTGATAAATAATAAACATGTGACATATAAAAGGGTCTGGGCACAGGAGCTGCTGCCTGAAAGACGAATGTCAGTCAAACAACTTCTAGAGCAAGGACTTGTCTTTAGACCGACCAAAGGGAGTCGTCCTTGATCGTTGTTTTATCTGACAATGAGACTATCAAGCAGGAGTGACGCCCAGGAGTTTACTCAA
>WPCH01325011.1_pt1 | contig 20039 bp, 17 predicted proteins | sample 5399881 | NCBI WGS metagenome assembly WPCH01 (sample SAMN12869468, study PRJNA574797) | sludge metagenome | isolation source: wastewater treatment of pH5 | place: China:Beijing | collected 2019-05-20
ATTAATTGAGAAAGAATTCGGAATGAATGTTATGAGTGATTTGAAAGAAAATCCGTACTTATTAATTAGCGGGAAGGCAATTTACAAAGAAGATCCAGAACAAATACGTCGTAAAAAATTGTTCGGTATTTTTTAAATAAGAATTGGTGATGTCTCCTAACCGTTATCAATGGGGGCACTCGGTCGTGCTGTGGGTAGAAATTTTTATTTCGAACCTACCTTAGACGCTTGTCGTCGGGAGTATGACGTGAGGGTGGGTTAGATGCCCATAATTTATTTGTAATAGAAACTCTACCTATGGAGTTATAAACACGACTCTATAGGTAGGGTTTTTATTATTGCTACATATAAATAAAAGGATGCAGGGGGACTACAATTGAAAAAAGTAAGAAAAGCAATTATTCCAGCAGCGGGTCTGGGAACAAGATTTTTACCAGCAACGAAAGCGATGCCGAAAGAAATGTTACCAATTGTTGATAAACCAACAATTCAATACATAGTAGAAGAAGCGATAGAATCAGGAATTGAAGATATTATTATTGTTACTGGAAAAGGAAAACGCGCCATTGAAGATCACTTTGATCATTCTTTTGAATTGGAGCAAAGCCTACTAGAAAAAGGGAAGCATGAGATGCTAGAAAAAGTACAAGCTTCTTCAAAAATTAATATTCATTACATAAGACAAAAGGAACCAAGAGGTTTAGGACACGCAGTATGGTGTGCACGTAAATTTATTGGAAATGAACCATTTGCAGTATTACTTGGTGATGATATTGTGCAAGCAGAAACGCCATGTTTGCGTCAATTAATGGATCAATATGAAGGAACACAATCATCTGTTATAGGTGTACAAACAGTACCAGAAAATGAAACGCATCGTTACGGTATTATCGATCCAGTTGAACAAAATGATCGACGTTATCAAGTACGTCAATTTGTAGAGAAGCCAGAGCAAGGAACAGCACCATCAAATTTAGCAATTATGGGACGTTACGTATTAACACCAGAAATCTTTATGTTCCTTGAAAATCAACAAACAGGTGCGGGTGGAGAAATCCAATTAACAGATGCAATTCAACGATTAAATGAAGTTCAACGTGTATTTGCTTATGATTTTGAAGGTACGCGTTACGATGTTGGGGAGAAGTTTGGATTTATTAAGACGACGATTGAGATGGCGCTACAAAATGAAGAATTAAATGTAGAGTTAATGAAGTATATGAAGGAGCTTGTAAAAAAGGAAGAGGTACATTCATAGGAGAATGTCCTTTTTTTATTATGAATAAAATAAGAATTATATAAAGAAGGGAACAGGTATATTGAGTTATCGAAGACGGCTCTCATTATTGATTTTATTAGATTCATTTATTGTATTAACTGCCGTGTATTTAAGTTATTGGTTTATACATCCAAATGTATTAAACAAAATTCCTATGACAGTAGTTATTAGTTCTATTACATTATTATGTAGTCATCATGTTTTTGCTGCTATTTATAAGCTTTATAACAAGGCGTGGGAATATGCAAGTATTGGAGAGCTAAAGCAAATATTTAAGGCAATTACGCTATCAATTTTAGTAACAGCAATTGTTCAACAAATTATTAATCACGATATTTATGTTCGAATTTTAGCAATCGCATGGATGTTACATTTATTGTTAATTGGTGGTTCTCGTTTTGTATGGCGTATGTTCCGTGATACATATATTTCGAAAGCAACCGATAAAAAACGAACATTAATTATTGGTGCAGGTTCAGCAGGGACAATGGTTGTGCGTCAATTACAACATAATAAAGAAGCAGATTTGTATCCAATTGCGTTTGTTGATGATGATAGAAATAAGCAAAAATTGGAGATTTATAATGTACCGGTTATTGGTACAACCAATCATATTCAAGAAATTGTAGAAGATAATGATATAGAACATATCATTATTGCAATCCCTTCATTAAACAGAGGGCAAATAAATGAGATTTTTGAGAAGTGTAGAAAAACGAAGGCGAAAACGCAAATTGTGCCGATGTTAGAAGATTTATTAGATGGAAAAGTTTCTGTAAATGAATTTCGTGATGTGCAAGTGGAAGATTTACTAGGGAGAGAGCCTGTTCAATTAGATGATAAGGGAATAGGTGAGAAGATTCAGGATAAGACGGTTTTAATAACGGGTGCTGGGGGCTCTATTGGATCAGAGATTTGCCGTCAGATTTTAAAATATAAACCAGCAAAAATGGTTCTTTTAGGACATGGAGAGAATAGCATTTATCATATTGAGATGGAATTGAGAACTAAGTATAAAGAGCAAGCAGAATTTGTAACAGAAATTGCTGACATACAAGATCGAAATAAAATATTTGAAATAATGAAAAAACACAAGCCTTTTGTTGTATACCATGCAGCTGCACATAAACACGTTCCGTTGATGGAAAGAAATCCTGAAGAAGCTGTAAAGAATAATATAATTGGTACCAAAAATGTTGCAGAAGCCGCAGATACATTTGGAATAAATACATTTGTCATGGTTTCAACAGATAAAGCGGTAAACCCAACAAATGTAATGGGAGCAACAAAACGTGTTGCAGAAATGGTTGTTCAACACATGGCTATAATCAGTCAAACAAGATTTGTTGCTGTTAGGTTTGGAAATGTATTAGGTAGTCGCGGAAGTGTAATTCCATTGTTTAAAAAACAAATTCAAAGTGGGGGACCAGTTACAGTTACCCACCCAGATATTACCCGTTACTTTATGACCATTCCAGAGGCATCACGACTTGTAATCCAAGCAGGATCTTTGGCAAGAGGTGGAGAGCTATTTGTATTAGATATGGGCGAACCTGTTAAAATTGCAGATTTGGCAAAGAATTTAATTCAGCTTTCGGGTTATTCTATTGAGGAAATTGGAATTGAATATAGTGGGCTAAGACCGGGAGAGAAGATGTACGAAGAGTTGTTAAATGATAATGAAATTCATAAGGAACAAGTATTTCCTAAAATCCATATAGGAAAGGCTGTTTTAAAAGATTTTGAATCCATTCAACAATTTATAGATGAGTTTGAGCAGATGAGTCAAGAGAGTATTAGGAAAACCTTATTAGATTTTGCGAATAATAAAGTTGAAGTGAATAGCTAAATTTAAAATATTGAGTATAACAAGAGGCTTTTGCTGGATATTTAAGATTAGCTAGCTAGTTTTAAAACGAAAATTAATAAGTAAAGTGAGGAAGCTTAAATGATTAATAATACAATAAGAAATATCCCGTTTTCTCCACCAGACATTACAGAAGTAGAAATAGAAGAAGTAATAAAAGCGATGAAGTCGGGTTGGATTACAACAGGTCCTAGAACAAAGGAACTTGAAAAGAAAATAGCTGAATATGTTGGGACAAATAAAGCGGTTTGCTTAAACTCAGCTACGGCTGCTATGGAGTTAACACTTCGAATTTTAGGTGTAGGACCCGGAGATGAGGTTATTACTTCAGCTTATACTTATACAGCTTCTGCATCAATTATAGAGCACGTAGGAGCAAAAATTGTTTTAGTTGATACAGCTCCTGATTCTTTTGAAATGGATTATGAAAAGCTTGCTGATGCAATTACTGAAAAGACTAAGGTAATTATTCCAGTTGATATTGCGGGTAAAATGTGTGATTACGATACAATATATAGCGTAGTAGAAAGCAAAAAAGATTTATTCAAACCTAATAATAAAACTCAAGAGTTATTTGAAAGAATAATTGTAATGACCGATGCAGCGCATGCATTTGGTGCTGAACGAAAGGGAAAGAGATGTGGACAAGTTGCTGATTTTACTTGCTATTCTTTCCATGCTGTGAAGAATTTAACAACGGCAGAAGGTGGGGGCGTTGTATGGCGCAATGATTTAGGTTTAGACGATGAGTGGGTATATCAACAATTTATGTTATACAGCCTTCATGGACAATCTAAGGATGCCCTAGCAAAGACTCAAAAAGGCGCATGGGAGTATGATATTGTTTACCCAGCTTATAAATGTAATATGACAGATATAATGGCAGCAATTGGATTAGTCCAGTTGGATAGATATGAATCTCTTATGGGTAGACGTAGAGAGATTATTGAAATGTATGACAAAGAATTGTTGCCATATGGAATTCAAAGTCTGAAACATTATGGGGAGGATTTCTCTTCATCGGGACATCTTTATTTAGCAAGAATACCTGGGATTGAAGATTCTGAAAGAAATAAAATTATTATTGAGTTAGCCGAGATGGGAATTGCAAGCAATGTACATTATAAACCATTGCCTATGTTTACAGCGTATAAAAACTTAGGATTTGATATAAAGAATTATCCTAATGCATTTAATATGTATAAAAATGAAATCACGTTACCTTTGCATACAAGATTAACAAATGAAGAGATAAAATATATTACTGATACTTTTAAAGAGATTTTAAACAATAGATAAGGAGAACTATAAATATATGAAAAAAAGAGTTCTAATTCTAGGAGTTGCAGCAGTTCAGATGGATGCAATCTTGGAACTGAAAAAAGTGGGATATGAAACTTATGCTTGTGCAATGGCTAAAGATGGACCAGGAGCAGATGTAGCAGATCACTTTGCCGAAATAAATATTTTAGATTCAGAGGCAATTATTGATTATATCGAGAAAAACCAAATTTCTGTTGTTTACTCTACAGGTTCAGACTTAGCTATGCCGATAGCATCTTTAATCAGTGAAAAATTAGAAATGCCACATTTTGTATCAGAAAAAACGGCACGTATATGTAATAATAAGGACTTAATGAGAAAAACTTTGGGGAACGACTTTGAAGGAAATGTAAAATTTCAGGTTGTAAAAAGTGAAGATGATGAATTAAAAATGGAATTTCCTTTTATCTTAAAGCCAGCTGATTCACAAGGGCAAAGAGGGGTAAAATTAGTTCAAAATCGAGAGGAGTATGTAGAAAGCTATAAGGCTGCTACAGAATATTCTCGTTCAGGATTAGTAATATTAGAGCAATATATTTCTGGTCCAGAACTTTCTGTAAATGGTTATCTAGTAAATGGAAAAGTGAAGTATTTAGTTGCGTCCGATAGAGAAACTTGGCCTGAATATACGGGATTAATTCATAAACACATTGTCCCAACTGTAAATCTTACTTCTAATACTACGAGTTTATTAAATAGCATAATAGAAGCTGCATGTGCCAAATTGGAAATAAAAAATGGACCTGTTTATGCACAAATGAAATTAGAAGAGGGAATGCCATATATTATTGAAATAACCCCTCGTTTAGATGGTTGCCATATGTGGAATTTACTATCTTATTATAATGAAGTTAATTTAATGAAGCTAACATTTGAGCACTTATTAAATGGAGATACTTCTGAATTGGAGAATATCAAAAAAAACCCAAATGATAAATATATTTTGGAATTTATCTGTCAAAAACCAAATACCGCAGCAGATTATTTGGCATTTGAAAACCAAATAGAAAATTCCCTAGACAGCTTTAATTATTACAAACAAGGAGATAATATCCGTCCAGTAAATGGAAAAAATGATAAAATTGGATATTTTATTTATAAAGATTAAATAAAGACATTGAATAATTTGAGAGTAGTGCTGATTAGGATTAAAAAAATTATGGAGAGAGAGACTAAGATGAAAATAGCTGTTACTGGTGGAACGGGTTTTCTAGGTCAATACGTTGTTGAAAGCATTAAAAATGAAGGGAATACTCCCATCATTTTAACAAGAAGTATTGGTAGTAAAACGATGAGTGATTACGAATACAGAATTTCGGATTATACTTTGGAAGACTTAATAAATCAATTAAATGATGTAGATGCAGTAGTGCATCTTGCGGCCACAAGAGGGAGCCAAGGGAAGATATCTGAGTTTCATGATAATGAAATTCTAACACAAAATTTATACGATGCATGCTATGGAAATAATATTAGTAATATTGTGTATGCATCTACAATATCAGCCTACTCTGATGAAACGTCCCTACCGTGGAATGAGAAGGAATTACCGTTACCTGATTTAATGTACGGTGTTAGTAAGTTGGCCTGTGAGCATATTGGAAATATTTATTCTAGAAAAAAAGGGCTTTGTATTAAAAACTTGAGATTCGCCCATTTATATGGGTTTAATGAAAAAAATAATTATATGATTAATAGGTTTTTCAGACAAGCATTTCATGGTGAACAATTAACTTTACATGCTAATAGTGTTGCAAAAAGAGAGTTTCTATATGCAAAAGATGCAGCAAAATCTGTAATTTGTGCATTAAAACAAGAGAAGCTTTCAGGTACTTTTAATATAGGTAGCGGGGATGCTTTAACAAATTATGAAGTTGCAAATACAATTAATAATGCGTTTGGAAACAAAGATAATTTATTAGTGAAAGATCCTAATGCTAATGAAGGAATACATTCTTCTTATATGGATAGTAGTAAAGCAAAGGAATTACTAGATTTTTCAACAGATTATAATTTTGCTACAGCAGTAGAAGAAATACATTTATTAATGCGGGGGTTGGATGATGTACCGTTATGGTATTAAGCGCGTTTTTGACATAATAGGCTCTTTATTATTACTTCCTTTTTTACTAATAATCATGATACCGGTAGTTATTATGATTAAATTAGAAGATAAGGGACCTGTTTTCTATAATGCGCCTAGATTGGGAAAAGGAATGAGAGAATTTCCTATGTATAAGTTTCGTTCGATGAAAGTAAATGCACCGGATATTCGTAATGAAGATGGTAGTACATTTAATTCTGATAACGATCCAAGGGTAACAAAAATTGGGAATGTTTTAAGGAAGACAAGTATAGACGAACTTCCACAACTACTTAATGTACTAAAAGGTGATATGAGTTTTGTAGGTCCAAGACCAAGTCCATTAGGAAATAAGGATATTTATCCAAAAGAATTCTTTAAAAAGTTTGATGTCCGACCTGGTATTACAGGTTATAATCAAGCGGTCTTAAGAAATAATTCTACAATGGAGCAACGTGTGAAAAATGATGTGTATTATGTAGAAAATGTATCGTTTATGTTGGATCTAAAGGTTATATTCTTAACGGTAACCTCTGTAATAAAATCAAAAAATATAAATAGAAATAACGATGAAAAACAAAAGGTGGGAAATTAGTGAATAATTGTTTGATACTCTTGACCAATTATTACCCTTTTCATAAAGGTGAGGAATATTTGGAATCAGAAATAGAGTACCTATCTAAGAGTTATAAAAAGATTTATATTATTTCAACTATGGTATCTAATGAGATGCAACAGACTAGAACCGTCCCTGAAAATGTTGTGATTTTACCAATAGGAATAAAACATTCCATTGCAGGAAAATCCAAAATGGTATTAAGGCAATTTAGTACTATTAATAAAGATAAATTAAAAACAAAAATGATTAAAGCGGATTCTAAAGGGAAACTGTCGCATAAATTATATTGTTATTATTTTGAAAGTCGTGCAATGGATGTATATGATCGAGCGGAGCGTCAATTGAATGAGTATGATTTTGAACAATATGATTCAATTACAGTATATAGTTATTGGCTATATATAACTGCAAGAGTTGCTGTAGAATTAAAGCATAAATATTTTAAAGAAAGAAATCCATATACAATTTCGCGCGCACATAGATATGATTTGTATGAAGATGCGGCACCTTTGAAGTATTTACCGGAGAGAGACTATTTATTAAAGTCTCTTGATGCAGTATATCCTTGTTCGCAAGATGGAGTAGAGGCCTTAAATCAAACATATCCTGCATATAAGGATAAGGTAAGTGTAGAAAGATTGGGAACAATCTCAACTAATGTACTTAGTAATACTATGAACGATAAGTTATATATTGTGAGCTGTTCTGTAGTACGTAAGGTAAAACGAATTGATTTACTAATAGAAGCTTTAGTGAAGTTAGAAGAGAAGAATATCCCATATGTCTGGACTCATATTGGTGGAGGCCCAGAGTTTGAACGTATAAAAAAATTAGCAAAAAGTAAACTTAATATGGAACAAGTTAAATTTACTGGATTCGTTAAAAATCAAGAGGTTTTAAATTGGTATAAAGAAAATCCTGCAACTGTTTTTGTTAATTTATCTGCATCCGAAGGAGTACCTGTAGCAATCATGGAAGCAATATCTATGGGGCTTCCAGTTATCGCTACGGATGTTGGTGGTACAAGGGAAATTGTTGAAAATGGAAAAAATGGATATCTATTAGATAAAGATTGTACGGTTAAAGAAATTGTTGAATCACTTAATGGATTTCATAGCATGAATAGTGAGCAATATAAGAAAATGTGTGATAATGCGTTAGGAATTTGGAAGGAAAGAAGTAATGCTGAGGTTCTTTATTCTGAATTTGTAAATCAGCTTGTTTTAGAAAATAGTAGATATTTAAATTTATCCATATAAGAGGAGAAACTTTTATGAGTTTGCGGTATAAAATTAATAAACTACGATTTGCAGTTTTATCAAATGGATTTAAAAGAGCTGACTATTTAAGGAAAAAAAATATCCTTCATGGGATAGGTGAGAATGTATTCTTTCAGCCGAGGAAACTACCTGGAGATCCTAAATTAATTCGATTACATAATAATATATCAATTGCATCAGGAGTAGTTTTTGTATGCCATGATGTGCTACATCAGGTCTTTAATTATATGTCAAATGATTCAGAGGAATTTGTTTTTCACATGGGATGTATAGAGGTTATGGATAATGTTTTTATTGGCTCAAATTCTATAATTATGCCTAATGTTCGCATTGGTTCAAATGTTATTATTGCTGCTGGTAGTATTGTAACAAAGGATGTTCCAAGTGGGGTAATTGTGGCTGGTACACCAGCTACAATTATTGGAGAATTTAATAATGTTTACCTGAAAAGAGCTCAGGAAGGTATTACTCAACGAAAATATAGTAGACAGCAGAGAATAGATAATCTATGGATAGATTTTGTGAAGAACAGGAAATAACCAAGCTTAGATAAATAAAATTTATTGAATGAATGGGGGTGTACCATTGGTTAAAATTTTGAGGTATTTTACTTTGTTTTTTTCAATCGTCATTTTTATTATTGGGATGATTTTTTCAGAGTTAAATATCATATTAACAGCTATTTGTGGGATGTTTATCCATAATATACTATATTCAGGTGAACGTTTAAGTGAAAGAATAGTATTTTTTGCTTTTAATGGTACTTTTTTCACTTTTTTAGTAGCAAGATTAGTAGTTAAGCCATTAACTGGATATTATGATAAATATAATGATAGCTATTATGGGTTAGATTTTAATAATGAACAGATAATATGGAGTATCTTTGTTACCTTATTTCTTGGTTTATTATTTTTATTTTTGGGATATTGTTTTGTAAAAGATGATGAGCAAAAAAGAAATAAAGAGGTTAAAAGGTATGGTACAAAAAATATAAAAAATATTGCATTTATAAGTAAAATTTTATTTTATTTTACTTATATTTTTAATTTTTTAGTGCTATGGGATAAGGCGAAATTTACTAATGACGTAGGATATATGGAATTGTATTCTTCATATGCCTCCTCATTTCCATCGTGGGTAATTAAATTGGCAGAAATGTGCCCGGTGGCATTATTTGTATATTTAGGTACTATGCCAACTAAGAAAAAAACAGTATTCCCCTTATTTTTATATCTTGTGTTAGGGGTTTTCTCGCTAGCAGTGGGACAGAGAAATAATTTCGTATTAAATGTATTGATGATTGTAGTTTATCTATGTTTTAGAAATGTTACGGATAAAGATCAGAGCTGGTTTGGGAAAAAGGAAATTATGTTATGTCTAGGTGCATTTCCAGTAATGCTTGTATTATTAAATACAGTATCGTATCTTCGAATGGACAGTACAGTTCAACATTCTTTTTTAGAGGGAATAAGTGAATTTTTCTATGCACAGGGCGTAAGTGCAAATTTAATTGGTTACGCTCAAACATTAGCGCCCCAATTACCAGAAGGCAAGCTTTATACTATTGGTAGATTAACTGATTTTATTAATAATAATAGTATAACTCAGGCATTATTTGATGTGCCAAAGTACACTGCACAAAGTATAGAATCAGCATTGTATGGAAATAGTTTTGCAGATAGTGTTTCTTATATTCTCAGTCCTTCCAGATATATAACAGGATGGGGGTACGGTTCTAGCTATATTGCTGAACTGTTTAAAGATTTTAGTTATTTTGGAGTTATAATAGGAAACTTTATAATTGGAATAATCTTAGCTTTAATGCCTAAGTTATTTAAAAAAGGTATTTTAGGGGCTTGGATGTGTTTATCGATGACAAGATTATTGTTATATGCACCACGTGATACTTTTACATCTTTTATTGTTTCTACATTTAGTTTAATAAACCTTTTAACAATATGCATAATTTTCTTAGGGGCGATGATTATGCCAGATCCGAAACGTGGAAAAGACTATGAAGGAATCAGATGTTAAAAATGTTCAAACCTAATTGGAAAGGTGTTTAAAATGTTGATTTCATTAATCATCCCAGTATACAATGCAGAGAAATTCTTGCCAAGATGTTTGGAGAGTATTAGGAACCAAAGTTACCGGGATTTGGAGATTGTTTTAGTGAATGATGGATCCACTGATCGGAGTGGATTAATTTGTGATGAATATGCTCAAAAAGATAAACGTTTTAAGGTTATTCATAAGGAAAATGGTGGAGTTTCTTCAGCGAGAAATGCTGCACTGAGTATAGCTAGTGGGGCATATATTGGGTTTGTGGATCCAGATGATTGGATTGATCCTATTATGTTTGAAAAGCTGCATGAATTAATTCAAAAGCATCAAGTAGATATGGCGATTTGTGGATATATTAAGGAAAATGTTGATGGAGATATTCTACAGGAGACAGTTGCACCAAGTGTTAAGGTACTAAATAGAACAGAAGCGTTAAACAGTATCCTTGATGTTAATGGATTTAGAGGGTTTTTATGGAATAAACTGTTTTCATCGAAATTATTCCATAAGAATTTTGAAATACATTTTGATGAGAATATTCACTTTTGTGAAGACCTATTATTCTGTTGCAAGGCTATTTTAAACGCTGAAAATATTGTGTATGATTCTACACCATACTATCATTATATAATTCATGATAATAATGCATCTAAGGCAAAATACAGTTTGAAAAAATTAACTGCTCTAGATGCAGTGGAGAACATAATTCGTGTATTAAATATTGATGATGTTGATAAAAAAAAATATAAAAGCTATTATGTGCATATGAACATAAGTTTATTAATGCATGGTATACAAGAAGGAACTATTGAAGAAAAACATTATGAGAAATTAAAAAATAATTTGTATCGTTTTAAAGTAAGCGATTTAAATGGTAGTTTCCTGAAAATTTCTACCCTAATTGCTAGAATGAACGTTCGACTCTATTATTTTATTTGGAAAAAATTTAAAAAAGCTTAATTTTTTGTTTTAAGGATGGATGTAATAGTTTTTATTTTGCAGTTGATAATATTAATTATAAAAATTTGATTTAACAAATTTAATGCTAGAGGGTTCGTTATATGCCGTCTAGCATTAAATTTAAACATTGAAATTTTTGTGATTAATATTATTTTAATTTAGGTAGTAAAAAATAAAGAGGTAAATACATGAACAGTTCGGTTAAAAGATTTGCTAAGAATTTTTCTTATACACTTATCACTCATGTTTTGGCTACTGTAATATCCATAGTTCTAATATTAATAGTGCCAAGATTTATTAGTATTAATGATTATGGATATTGGCAGTTATATATTTTTTATATATCATATATATCATATATGTCCTTAGGTTTAACTGATGGCGCTTATTTACGTTATGGCGGATATGAATATGAAGATTTAAATAAGAAAGTTTTTGTATCGCAATATTGGTTTCTAGTTGTATTAGAGATTTTTATTAGCTCTTCAATTGTGCTATTTTATATTTTAGTTTCACCAGGTACAAGTAAAACGATAGTTGTTCTGTTCACTTGCTTAGCTGGTATATTGATAGTTCCACGTTCTTTGTTAATGTTTATGTTACAAGCTACTAATCGTATTAAAGAATCATCTATTATGTTAATGATTGAACGTGTAATATACTTTATATTAGTCATTGCTTTTTTAATTAGTGGAATCAAGCAATTTGAGTATCTTATTGTAGCTGATATAATTGGTAAGATTTTTTCAGTTTTCTATTCTTTTTATGTATGTAAAGAATTAGTTATTGGGAAATTTGAGTCGGTGAAAATGAGCATAAAAGAAATAGTAATAAATATTTCTGTGGGCAGTAAGTTATTATTTGCTAATTTAGCGAGTATGCTTATTATTGGAATAGTACGCTTTTTTATTGAAGCTAACTGGAGTATCGAGACTTTTGGAAAGGTCGCTTTAACATTAAGTATCTCCAATATGTTGATGTTGTTTATTAACGCAATAGCGGCAGTCTTGTTTCCTACTTTAAAACGTACACCGCAAGAAAGATTGCCTGCAATTTATAAAATGGTAAGAACACTTATCACACTACCGTTAGTAGGGCTTTTAATTTTTTATTATCCACTAAAAGTGATCTTATCAGCATGGTTACCACAATATGCCGATAGTTTAACTTATATGGCATTGTTATTTCCAATGTGTTTGTATGAAGGTAAAATGTTATTATTAATTAATACATATTTAAAGACCCTTCGTAAAGAAAAATGGATGTTGATAATAAATTTAACTACGGTTGCTATGAGTTTAGTATTAACATGTATAAGTGTATTTGTATTAAATAGTTTAAATTTAACAATATTATGTATAATATTGTTATTAGCATTTAGATGTATTGTTGCAGAAATTTATCTAGCAAGATTTTTAAATATTGAAGTTAAGATGGATATTATACTAGAGTTAAGTATAACAATAGTATTTATTGTTATATCGTGGTATTTAAGTGTTATATCAGCATTGTTCATTTATCTGGTAGTATATATGATTTACTTAATGATTAAGAAAAATGATATAATTGATTTATGGCGTAATGTTAAAATGCTGATTAAGTCTAAATAAAAGAGCCGATTGTTAGAAATTATATAACCCAAAAATTTATCTAGCGGTTTTTAGGAGAATTACTAATATTGATTTGTATAGTTAAATTAGATGGAATATGTAGAACCAATAGGTGTTCAAGTAGAAAGAAGGGTAAGTAATGAAAAAGAAAATCCTATTTTGGATATTGGGAATTATAGGAATCCTAATTATAGGTGGAGGAGCTTATGCCTATAGTATATACTCTTCTGTCTCAAAAACATTAGATGAAGTTCATAAGCCATTGAAACGCGATAAAGATTCTAAAGGTACTGAAGAAGTGAAAATTAGCAAATCTGAACCCGTTTCAATTTTATTATTAGGGGTAGATGAACGAGGGAATGAAAAAGGTAGATCTGATTCTTTAATACTTATTACATTAAACCCTAAAAATAATTCTATGAAGACAGTGAGTATTCCACGTGATACATATACTGAAATTGTTGGAAAAGGAAAGAGTGATAAAATTAACCATGCCTACGCATTTGGTGGGGTAGACATGTCTGTAGCGACAGTAGAAAAATTCTTGAATGTTCCTATTAATTATTATATTGAAGTGAATATGGCAGGATTTAAGGATATTGTGGATGCAGTTGGTGGGGTAGATGTCAATAATGATTTAGAGTTTAAACAAGACAAGCATCATTTTGCTAAAGGAAATATTCATTTAACAGGTGATGAGGCACTATCATTCACACGTATGCGCTATGAAGACCCACGTGGTGACTTCGGACGTCAAATGCGTCAGCGCCAAGTGATGCAAGCTGTTATTAAGAAAGGAGCTACTTTCTCTTCTTTAACAAGTTATGGTGATGTGTTAACAGCAATTCAAAAAAATGTGAAGACAAACTTAACGCAAGATCAAATGTTTGATATGCAAAAGAATTATAAAAATTGTCTGGAAAACAGTGAAGATATTCAAATCCCAGGTGACGGTCACAAAGCCGCTGATGGTATTTGGTACTACTATGTCCCAGAGGCAGCAAAACAAGATTTAACGAATAAGTTAAGAGCGCATCTTGAAGTGACCAAGTAGTATGTAATAACCCAACTCCTTTGGAAGGAGTTGGGTTTATTTTTGCATGGATTTATATTAGTATTATATATTGTGAGATTAATAGATGAGGTGAATCGATGAATAAGAAAGCAGTACTTGTCCTTGTTATTTTTGTATTGTTTGTTGCTTCGATTGTGAGCGGTAAATTGTACTGGAATAAGAAGATTGCGAATGCAACAGGACAAACGAGTGAAGTAACGAAAACAAAGGATGAAGTGAAAGATAGCGGAGTGAAGAAAGAAGAGAAAAAGGAAGAGAAAAAACAAGATACAAAGTCATCTTTTAATGAAGCATATGCGAAGAAGTTGCCAGATGCAGTGAAAGAGAAGTTAAAGAAAGCTGCTGAGGATAAAAAAGCAGTAAATCTTGTTATCGTTGGTGATGAAGCTTCTTCAGCTGAAAAGGGTGCTTGGGCAGCTAAGTTAACGGCTAATTTAGAAACTGCTTACGGTAAGGGTTTATGGAATGTGACTGTAAAGGAATATAAGGGTGAGAGCACAGACGAGCTGATTGCAAATAAGCGTGATAAAGAGATTGCGAAAGAGAATCCAGATGTGATTTTATTTGAGCCACCATTTATTACTGATAACGGTAAAACTGGTAACGGGAACTCTGTTGCGAGTACGCAGAAGTTTGTTCAAGCACTTTCTACTAGTGCGAAGGGTGCTACGATTATGATTCAACCACCAAACCCAGTGTATGGTGCGAAGAATTATCCGAAAGCGATTGAAGCGTTAAAACAATTTGCGATGCAAAATAATTATACATATATTGATCATTGGGGAGCGTGGCCAGATGCAACAACGAAGGCTATCCTACCATACTTAAAAGAAGAGTTTGGTTTCCCAACTGCTAAAGGTCATGAAGTTTGGGCACAATATGTAACGGATTATTTTGTAGCTAAATAATAAAAGGGGAGAGGGTATTGTCGTTCAACATATGTTCGACAATACCCTCTCTTTTTTTATAAGATTTTTGCTATACTAAACTGTACTATAATACAGGATGGAAGGAGGAGAATGATGAAAATACTTGTAGTGGATGATGAATCGAGTATTCGTAATTTGATTCGGATGCAGCTTGAGATGGAAGGATATGAAGTGCTTACGGCGGCTGACGGGAGAGAAGTTTTAGAGAGATGGAATGAAGGGCCGGATGTTTTGATTTTGGATGTTATGCTTCCGGATACAGATGGGTATGAGTTACTTCGTTTGTTCCGGGAGAAGGATCGGGATATTCCAGTGCTCATGTTAACTGCGAAGAGTCAGATGAATGATAAATTGCTCGGTTTGCAGCTTGGTGCAGATGATTATGTGACGAAGCCGTTTAATTATGCGGAGCTTATTCTTCGGGTTAAGAATATGGCGCGCCGCGTGAATAAGAAAGAGGTAACGGTAAGCTATGAAGTAATTGGGGCGGGAGAGATAACGATTTGTCCTAAGGAAAGAAAAGTGCATGTGAGTGGACAAGAGGTTCAGTTAACGTACAGAGAGTTTAATTTATGTCAGTTGTTTGTTTCCAATCCGCAGCGTGTATTTATGAGAGATGAGCTACTTGAGAAAGTATGGGGATTTGAGTATATCGGAAATACGAGAGCGGTTGATATTATGGTGCAAAGATTGCGGAAGAAGCTAGGGAGTAGCGGGGAATATATTAAGACAATTTATGGCGTTGGCTATAAACTGGATTGTTAAGTGGTGATGGTATGTCTTTAAAAAGAAATATGGTATTTGGAATCGTTGGACTGTTAATCCCGATATTTGTTCTTTTGTACGCAGTTGTTTATATTACGTTAGAGAAGAATATGTATCATAATGCGGCAAATTCTTTAGAAAAGTTAAGTGTAGAAGCACAAATTTATACGATGAATTATTTAGAGAAGGAAGCAGAGGTAGAGACGCTCGGTCCGAATTCACTTTTAATTGCTTCGTATTTAGCGAAGCGCATGGATGTCCGTGTACAGATGATTGGGAAGAATGGAGATGTTGTGGCGGATACGCAAAAGGGAGCGCTTCTTCATCGGAATATTGATATTGAGAGTTCTTTGAAGGGGAAGAAATCTTATGTGTTTGAAGAGGGAGACCCAGCTCCAATTCTTTTGTTTTCAAGCCCAGTGTATTATGGAAACGATGTCATTGGTAGTGTTCGTTTTATAAATGAGTTAACGGGTGAGAAGGAAGTGTTAACAAATGTCGGTTGGACGTTTTTAATGACGTCTCTTTGCCTTGTAGCTGCAGGTATTTTCTTTGCAATTCGTTTGGCAAAGTCTCTTCATAAGCCGATTGATCAGTTAAGACAAATGGCGCACCGGCTTGCGAATGGTGATTATAAAAGTAAGATTGAGCTAAATGAATATGTGGAAATTGCGCAGCTTTCCGCATCTTTTAATGCGATGGCTGATGGGATTGAACTACATATTAAGCAATTGAAGGAAGAGAAAGAGAAGCAGAAAGATTTCTTAGACCGTATTACGCATGAGCTAAAAACACCGCTAACGGCGATTATTGGCTATGTGGATTTAATTCCGAAGTTAAAGGCGAAGGAAGATGTACAGGAGAGCTTGCGTTATGTAGCTGTAGAAAGTGAGCGTTTATTATCACTTGTAGAGGAATTACTTAAGTCTTCAAAGTACGGAACGAGTACGTTTGAAATATCACCTACAGTTGTGAATATAAAGGAGTTAGCCGAAGAAGCAGTTTCAATCGTGAAACCTCGTCTGCAGAAGTTTGAGATTGAAGTTATCAATGAGTTAACAGATGTATATGTTGTTGCCGATTTCGATAAGACGAAACAGATTTTCTTAAACGTACTTGATAATGCGATAAAATATAGCGATGCTACGCAAATTCGTATGAATGTCATTGTAAATGAGCGTGAGGCGAAGGTGTTTGTTCATGATGATGGCATTGGTATCGATGAAGGGGTGCTGGCAGAGTGGAATGAATCGCCAGAAGGGAAGGTACTTTCTTCTAGTTACGGGAATGGGTATGGTTTGTATATTTGTCAGGAGATTATGAATAAGCAGGGCGGAAGTATGCGGATTGAGAGTAGTGAAGAGGTTGGTACTACCATATTTATTACATTCTTACTTCCGAGACGGATGGAAGACATAAAAAACTTGAAAGCGGTTAAATGATACATTTATGAAACAATTATGCGGTATTTTCGAAACAACGTTTTTTTATCTTGGAGGTAGGCAGAAATGAAAAGGCTATCATTTCAAATTCTTATATTTGTCTTTTGTATAATTGTTTCTCTTATTTTGTTTTATGTGATGGAGAAGCAAATATATAATCGGATCACAATCGTGAATGACAAACAAGCTGTTTTACAAAGAGTGAATGAATCCCTGCCTACTGAAATGAAGGTTAGGCATGAAAAGTGGGGAGAAATTGTTATAACGGATGAAGTTCGTTTGCATACGATTGTTTCATTCTTTGACCGAATTCAAATCAATCCGAGTGAAGCTAAGAATCAAGAACAAGTATTTACTGGAGAAGTAACGTACTTGAATGGACAGAAACGTACTTTTGCAGTAGGTGACTTGTTCCAGTACGGGGCTGATATGTACGGAAAGAATGGTACGGATCCAATGATTTCAGCATTGCAAACGTATTTGTTAAGCCTGTATTACACACCGGAACGTATTCATGATTTTTTTGCGTCAGCACAGGATGTCATAGTACGCCAAGGTGATGTAGAACGTGCGGTGAATGTTACGCACATACTTGATTCGATTCGGTATGCAAAGCAAATTACATATTACGGAGAAATTCAGAAGTTATTACAATCACAGAATGAACCGATCGCTTATGTTACCGCTTATAAAACTGGTAAGCGTATAAAGAATGAGCGTGAAGACATTCTTACTATTTCTGTGTATCCATCGTATTTTGTTGTGCAATATCTCGGTGATAATAATGGGAATGTCATGTATATGAAAAGCTCCCTCGCAAATGTATTTGTAAAGGAGAATGTGTCATGAGAAAGATAGCCTTTTTCTTCTTTTTGCTAGTAATTGGAGGAGCGATGTCTAGTTGCTCTCGAGATACGACCTCTATTAAATATAATAAAAGTGGTCTCCCTATTTTGAATGATCGTCATCTTGTTGCGTATGTAGCGGCTCGCGAGGAAGTTGGGGAAGCATTGCTTTCATCATTTTGTAAACCACGCGGCTGTACGTATGAATTTATTCGTCTTTCGACAGAAGAGCTTCTTCGGAGGGTAGAAGAGGAAGCTGGAAATCCGAAAGCGGATATTATAATTGGCGGTACGGTAGACGCGCATCAAATGATGAAGCAAAAAAATCTATCTATTCCTGTTACGAGTCAGCATGCGAACCGTATTTCAAAAACTGTGAAAGATAAAGACGGTTATTGGTACGGTTATGAAGTAGAGAAGCTGGCAATTGCGATCAATAAAGAGCGGTGGAACGAAGAATTAGCCCCGCTCGGACTTCCTTATCCATCAAGGTGGCAAGATTTATTAAATCCAGTATATAAGGGAAAGATTGTTATGCCAGATCCAAATGTTTCAGGAACAGCTTATACGTTTTTTCAATCACTTATTGATACTGTAGGTGAAGAGAAAGCGAAAGAATATGTTAAGAACTTTGCAGGGCAAGTTGGTGAAGTAACGGTGAATGGTTACATGCCAGTAGAGCTTGTTGCGAGCGGTGAGTATATGATAGGCATCAATTTCATGGGAGATCAAAGAATGCTTCAAAAACAAGGCTTTCCAGTTGTAAGTATCGTACCTGAGCAAACAGGGCTATCTGTTAATGCGATTTCGAAACTAAAGCGTGCACCGAATGGTATTATTGCGGATTTATTTATTGATTATTGTTTATCAGAAGAAGCGGGTCACATTTTAGAAAAGGTTTCGTTTGGCGTGCCAACGATGTTTGCGAAGAACGAGAAAGAAATAGAGGGACAGCCGGTTAGAAGAACGAACCAACATATATCAAATAGTGGAATAATCGAGATATGGAATAGACAACGTCTCTCTCAGAAGTGAGAAAAGGAGACGAAAGAATATGTTTAAATGGCTCAAGCCAGCACCTGCAATTGAAAGATTGCCTGCGGATATGATCGACCGTGTATATCGATTACTACGTATTCGTGTGTTAATCGGAATTTCAGTTGGATATGCTGCTTATTATTTAGTTCGTAGTAACTTTACGTTATCAAGTACTTATTTAGTACAAGAATATGGTTTTAGTACAGCTCAAATTGGTCTACTAGGTTCAGTAATGGCAATTGTTTATGGATTTAGTAAGTTCTTTATGGGGAATTTATCAGATAAAGCTTTCGCCCAACGCTTTATCGCAGTCGGTTTATTCTTATCAGGTCTTGTAAATATTTGCTTCGGTTTTGCATCTTCATTTGGGATGATCGTTACATTACTTGTTGTGAATGGTATTGTACAAGGTATGGGTGCACCTCCTTGTAGTATCGTTATGACGAAATGGTTTTCAAAGAAAGAACGTGGTACGAAAACAGGTCTTTGGAATATTTCACATAACGTTGGTGGAATGCTTGTGCCACCACTTGTCGGAATTGGTGTAGGTATTTTTGGTGAAAACCATTGGCAAGGCGGCGTGTTTATTTTCCCTGCGATTATCGCAATGGTAATTGCAGTTCTTGTTTGGATCAATGCGAAGGATACACCAGAATCTGAAGGTCTTCCTCCAATTGATGAGTATCGTAATGACTATGAAAATCTTGAAAAAGCAGATAATGCTAACAAGATGTCACCAAAAGAAATTTTAATGAAGTATGTAGTGAAAAATAAATTTGTATGGTTCTTATGTATTGCAAATGCATTCGTTTATTTAATTCGTTTCGGCGTTATTAACTGGGTTCCACTTTATTTAACGA
>WPCH01041117.1_pt1 | contig 20017 bp, 21 predicted proteins | sample 5399881 | NCBI WGS metagenome assembly WPCH01 (sample SAMN12869468, study PRJNA574797) | sludge metagenome | isolation source: wastewater treatment of pH5 | place: China:Beijing | collected 2019-05-20
CTGACAACCATGGTATTGGCGATTTCATCCAGCGCGCGATCCCGGCCTGAACGATCCAGCTCGTTAATGGTGAGCACAAAACGCCGCAGCGAGCGTGATGCCTGCCGCCCGGGTTCGGGCAGAATGGGGGTTACCGCTCGCCTGGGGCTTTCCGCAGCCGTCCGCGCGGGTGTACTCATCTCCGCGATTTCGTCCGAGGTCAATTGGTTTTGAATGCTCAGGCGAATCATGCGTTCCCATTGATCGCGCGGTGCGGAGAGGATCTCGCGCAGCACCCGCTCCGACAGGCGGTAGCGGTCTGCCAGGTCGAGTTGGCTGCTCGGAAGCTGCAAAATATTGAGCAGTTGCACCATGCGCGGGCGGGTGAGTTGCATGGTTGGGGTGATTCTGTCCCATAAACCAGCCGGCATGCGCTGCGTGCGCGCAATTCTGAAGTAGTCGTAATCATCCGCCAGATCATCATCAGGCTGAATGTTCATCTCCGCTAAAATCAACGCGGCAATTTCGCAGGCTTGCTCCACCGCGGAGGGAGGTTCAGCGTGGCGGTTCTCCAATACCTGGCGCTGACGCGTCGGTTTTTCCACTTCTTCAACCCGCAGCCAGGGTTCTTCTGCGGCGCCGGAGGAAACGTGTTGCAGGCAGGCTGCCCAAAACCGCCGTTCACCGGTTTCAATAATAAAGCGATATTCCCCGTTGTCGCCAAGCACCCATTGACCAGTGATGGATTTGATTTGACCGTGCTCGTCGAAAGAGGAGCCCATCGCCAGCAGCTTTTCAACTTCCTGCTGCATACCCGGATCGCTGCGTGCCAGCGCCAGCCATTCGAGTGCGGCCTGGTAGCAGCTGCTGCGCCCTGCGTAAAAATCGGCGCGCAGCTCAGCCGGCAGCATGCGCCGCGGCTGAAAACGGTCGGGCAGCACCTGGCTCGGTTTGATATGGTCAATGCGTTCGAATTTCGGCGGTGCATCTTGCGGGGCGAGGGCGGTTGGTGGCTCTATCTTCGGTCTGTCCGACTTCTTTTCGCCCAGGTCGTCAAAGGGGCTGTATCTTTTCTTTGGCGGCATACAGTTATCCTTTCCGCGCGCGCGCTTTGGCGCCGGTTTTTTGGAGAACGAGATCAGTCAGTTCGGCATACTCCCGCGTCGGGCGCGAGCTGGAGACGATGTTCTGGCTGTCGGGGTTGCGCGGCGGGCGGAAGGTGAACACATCCATATGGCTGGAGTGCGCGTACGCCAGATCGGAGGATTTGTGGATCGCCGGCAGCAGCAGTTTTTTAAAACGCTTTTCCATTTCCAGCAAAATATCGCGCGCTTCGCTGCGCTGTTCTTCGCAAATCGTCGGCAGGTAGCCGAGAATATTTAGTTCAGGTCGAAAATGTGTCTGTACCTGGTCAATTGTGCGCTGCAGTTCGATCAGCCCCGAAACCCCCAGGTAAGAGGTCTCCACCGGGATGATCACGTGGTCTGCCGCCACCAGCGAATTAATCAGCAGGTCGCCGGTAGTCGGCGGGGTGTCGATGATGATGTAAGCGTACTCCTGCTGCACGGCTGCCAGCGCGCGCTGCAGGCGGGTTTCGCTCGCCATCAGCGTGGGTAATAGGCGTGCCGCGCGCACCATGGCGGCGCGCTCGGAAGGCACAAAGTATAGGTTCGCGTGATGCTGGCTGCGCTGGATGAGGCGCTTGATCGAAGGCGGCGGAGTTTCTGTCAGCAGCGCTGCCAATGCGTCCGCTTCACCGAGCTCGAGCCGGTCAAAGGCAATCGCCAGCAGCGCGTGCGTCTGGGGGTCCATGTCCACCACCAGCACGCGCCCGCCACTCTCAGCGGTATCTGAAAGGCGCAGCGCCAGGCCAGCCGCCAGGTTCACTGCGGTGGTGGTCTTGCCGACGCCGCCCTTCTCATTTGCAATCGTAATGGTAATTGCCATGTGATTACCCGTCTCGTATATTTATTGCTGATTATACACAATTATTATTTATCGTATATTAGCATAAAATTGTGTATAATACAACAAGTTATGTCAATTACGATTAATCGGCAATTAAATAGCGTAAATCTATTGATTTGCACCTCGATTTGTGCGATAATAAACCTGAGACTGGAGGTTTTCCATGGGCGATGTGATGAATGATGATGAATGGCGTCAGGTTCGGCTTGACCGGATAGGCTTAAAAGAAGACCCCTTCACTTTGTCTGCTGACCCGCGTTATTTGTATCTCGGCCCCGAGCATCTGGCGGTTTACCGGCAGGCGCAGGGGGTCATTTCACGCCGGCGCGGTCTGGCGCTGATCAGCGGCGACATGGGTATGGGTAAAAGCTCTCTCGCGCGGCGTCTCTACGATGTCTACGCCTCCGAAGAGATGGTCGATATCTGCTACATCCACACGGCTGCCTTCAAATCGGCAATGGATGCCGCTCGCCAGATTTCTGAAACGCTGGGCATGCCGCGGCTGCGTTCTTTTCAATTGCAGATGGAGGCGCTCGAAAAGTTCATGGCCGATGCCTACACCGCCAATCACAATGTTGTCGTGTTGCTCGACGACGCTCAGTTGATGGAACCCGAAGCCCTCGAAGTTCTCCACCGTCTCTACAACTTCGATTACGACGCCAAGGTGGCGCAGGTGCTGGCTTTCGGTCAGTCTGAAATGTCATCTGTTTTTGAACTCAACAAGGCGGTCAATTCGCGGGTTTTTGTGCGCCTGGCGCTGCCCCCGCTCACGCTCTCCTCCGCCTTGCAGATGGTGCTCTTCCGCCTCAGCGTGGCCGGGCGCTCCACACCGCTCATCAACGACGATGCCTTCGAAGTGTTATACGAAAAATCTCAGGGCGTACCGCGTGAAATCATCCGCCTCTGCGCCCTTTCAATGGATCAATTGCTCGAAAGCGATGAATCCATGATTAATATTGAAATCGCGCGAAAGGTACACTGATTATGGCTGCCATACAGAACCCAAATCGCAACGCCTGGGTGCAGCTTTACGAAGCCCGGCGCATTCCTGCTGAACCCGAAGGCAGATCTCCCGGCCGTCCCCCCGGCATCGTGCCGCGCCGTAAAGTGGGCATGACCCTTTCACAGGGTGAAATCACCGAGCTCGAAACCTGGCGCGTACGTTTTTCAGGCTTGCTCAATCGTTCGGTTTCCGCCGGCGAAACCCTGGGCATCCTCTCGCGCATCTGCACCGCGCGCTACAACCGCCTCGAAGATTTGGAAGGTATCGACTCATTGGGTGAGCTGGTTGAAAAACTGATCGGAGAGGAATGAATAATTTCTACCATAAACCACCAGAGTTAATGGTAGAAACAAATCGCACAGTCTGCGGCGCTGATTTTCCGTACACTGAAAAATTCCCTATTGCATTAATAGAATACAAGTTCTATAATAATGCGCAAGAGTTGTTGATTAAACGCAGACAGGGGATTGGTTAATGGCATGGATAAAAGTATGGCAAGTCAATCGCTCGGGGTAGATCGCCCCGAACATCAGCAAGCTTGGGAAATGGTGCTGGGGGAGCTTCAGGCTGAAATGTCGCGCGCGCTCTACGAGACATGGGTTCAACCCCTTAAACCAGTCGGCTTCAATAATAACGTTTTCACCGTGGGCGCCTTCAACACCTACGGGCGCGACTGGGTCGAGCAGCGCCTTGGCGCGCGCATCACCCGCCTGCTCGAAGGGTTGTATGCCGAACCAGTTCAGCTCAACCTGGTGGTGGCGAATGGCTTTTACCACGCCGGCGAGGGCAAGGCCGGCCCGCGTAAACCGAAACCACAGAGCGCCGAACGGACAAGGGCAGAGCTTGAAGATGAGGAGATATCTGCAGAGACAGAGCCGTCAACCACCGCGGAGCTCAGCGGCACCGGCAGCAAACGCAAAGTGATGCTCCAGCGCGCTTACGGCAGCGAACGCGCCAAACTCATCCAACCAGAACGCGGTATGTTCGTCACCAGTTATTTCTTCAACAACTGGCTGCCGCTTTTGGGGCACTCAGCCTTGGCTGTCATCCTCGCGGCCCGCTCAATGTGCTACTGGAACCCGCTGACTGGGGAACTGCGCAACGTGGTTGAAACAGACATGGGCGAGCTGGCTGAGCGCGCCGCTGTCTCGGTGCGCACGGTCAAAGACGTGCTCAACACAGAACTGGTGCAGCGTTACTTCCTGCGATACCGCGTGCGCCGTGTGATGACCCCCAACGGTGTGCGTACCGCGGGCATCTCGCTGCAGGTGCGCATGGATGACCCGCTGACGCCGATTGACCAGGTGAAAACCGGACTGATGGAAGAAGAAGAGTGGTATCTGCCCGAATTCTCGGGCGAGAAAGAATAGCTACCCGCAGACGCAAGAGGGTGGATGGCGCTTGTACGCTCATGCCACACATCGCTGAGCGATGGGCGCACTGATCAATCTAATCCAGATAAAATTTCAGATAACAGCAAACTCAGCAGGGGAGCGCTCACTACGGGCAAGTTGCAGTTAAGGCAAGGGAGGATTTCAGCATACCCGCTTCAGATAAACAGCCGCTTGCTAAGGCATTTACTTTCACAATAAATGCGCATAGGTATATTTTCGTATTTCAATCAACCAGTTCGATGGGGTTCAATTAAATTCCCCTCGTCGTAAATCGTTGTGCCTGGCAAAGCATTTCAATTCTGTGTGCAAAGGTGGGGTGGGTTAGGCTGCCCACAAAAAGTAAAAGCCAACCGCAATTACCAGCGCTCCGCTGACCTTATTAATGGTTTCAGACCATTTACCGAAAGCGCGCAGGTTTTTCAGCGCACCGGCAAAAGTCCCCGCCAGCACCAGCGGCAGGCTGCACCCCAGCGCATAAATAAACAACAGTGCCGCGCCGTAAACCACACCCGATTGCTGCGCCATCACATAGGTCAAGATCACCGCCAGCACCGGGGTGGCGCACTGCGAAACCACCAGGCCTGAGAACAATCCCAGCAGAAAAGCCCCCGGCAATCCGCGTGCTTTAACCCGTTTGCGTCCCAAATCCAGCCACGCCGGCGGGGAGAACCCCAATACCCCCAGCATTTGCAGCCCAATGAGAAAGCATACTGCCGCCACAACATAATACCAGGCGCGTGTGCCGCCGCCGAGCATCCCGCCGAGGAGCGCCGCCAACACGCCCAAGAGCATGAAAGTAACCGAGAGCCCCGCGCCGAAAGCCAGTGAAATAAAAAAAGCGTTTCGCCGCGGCAGGTCGCGCGACCCGCCCACATACCCCACAATCAACGGCACCATCGCCACATTGCAGGGTCCAATACCCGTTAGCAAACCGCCCAAGAAAACCAGCAGGTAACCGATGATTGACGAGGGCTGCAGCAAAGACAAATCGATGTTTATGGTGCGCCTCCGCTTAACGCCGAGAGCAGCAGGTACATCTCTTCAGCGTTGATCTCGCCAGCTACAAGCTTCTCGGCGCCGCTGCGGTCAATTAACAGCAGGGTGGGGGCAGTTTTCACGCCGCTTTCATCAATGAACGTGCGTTCACTCTGATTGGTCACATCCACATCCAGCAGCTCGATGGTTTTCTCAAACTCCGCATATACCTGATCGAGGCTCTGCTGCACCACCTCGCACGAACGACAATCCGGTGAATGGAAAAAAACCACCACCGGTCGTCCCTCAGCCCGCAGAGCTTCCACCCGGGCGGCCGCGGGTTCACTGAGCAGCCACCTGCGTTCTGCGGCCTGGCTCTTAACGAGTGCCACCAACACCACGAACACAATCACCCCCAGTGAGATCAATATAGAGCGGCGTTTGCTTGGCAGGTGTTCAGTCATGTTTATTCCTATGGGTTTTGGAAGGTAATTTTACCTGAAAAAACAGCAAAAATACCGCGCCCCGTCTGCGCGCGGAATCAGCGCGTCTGCGGATTCATGCCGGCGATTGCGCCGCTGCTGAATGCAAATTGCAGGTTATAGCCGCCGCACGGACCCGTGATATCCAAAATCTCTCCAGCCAGTTGCAGCCCGGGCACCAACTTCGAACGCATCGTCAGTTCGTCCACCTCTTCAAGCGCCACCCCGCCGGCGCTTACCTGGCAATACTCAAACCCGCGCACCCCCGTCACCTTAAAGGGCAGGGCAGTGAGCAGCGCCATAAGTTTGGCAAGCAGCGCTTCACTCACTTCACGCATTGGCAGATCCGCCTTCAATTTGAGCCTTTCCAGCGCCCACGGCGGAACTTTGGGCGGCAAGACCGCACCCAGCAGCACCGCCAGCGGAATGGAAGAATCCTGCTTCTCGCGCAGCAACGCCCTCAGCGCCGCCTCTGAGCGAAAGAGCGGGTCCAGCTCCAGACGTAATTTTCGCCCGCCGCGTGCAGATACTTGATGGCTTAAGTCCATTACTGCCGGCCCGTTCAGCCCCCAGGCCGTGAAAATCAGGTTGCCGCGGGTTTCGTCAATCAGCGCGTCGCCATCATACAGGCGCACCGCGGCATCGAAGCGCACCCCTTGCAGTGCCCGCCAGGCGGTCATATCGCATGTCAGCGGCGCCAGCGCCGGCCGCGCAGCGCTGATGCTGTGTCCCAGGTTTTCCAGCAGCGGGTAGAGCTGTCCGCGCGAACCCAGTGTGGGGTAGGCGGCTCCACCGGCGGCTACCAACAGCGAATTGCAGGTATGTCTTTCTTGGGTTTTAAAACCAACTTCAAACCCATGCTTGTTTCGAGCAATGGAGACAACTTTGTGATCCAGCAGCAGACGCACACCAGCTTCCCGCAGCGCGGCGTCAAAACTGTCCACCACCGTTTGGGCAGATTCAGAGAGTGGGTAGCACCAGCCATCCTCCGTAGCGTAGATCAGCACACCTATGCTTTCCAAAAACGCGCGTAGTTCAGCGTGCCCAAACTGCGCCAGCACCTTTTCCACCCAGGTGTGATCTTTAACCGCGTAACGCGCCGGGTTAAGCTGCGCATTGGTCAGGTTGGCGCGTCCGGCGCCGCTGACCAGCAGCTTGCGCCCCACGGCAGGGTTGCCGTCAATCAGCGTCACCTCAACCCCGGCACGCGCCGCGAACAATGCCGCGGTCATGCCCGCCGGTCCGGCGCCGATAATCGTCAATTCTTTGCTCATGGAACAATTGTAGCCGATTTCACCCGCAGGAGGGTAAAAAGCGGCATAAGGCTGCGCCGCGCAGCGATTCAGCCTGTCTGAATTCAACCATATAAAGATGTAAGAAACATAATAAGAAAAATAATAGAAAAAAGATGTATAATAAAGATGTAATGAAAAAGGAGAATCTTTACCGCACCCAGGTGCTGCTCGAACCCGGGCAATACCGCGAACTCATCAGCCTGGCAGAGGCCGAAGGCATCAGCCTTTCAGCGCTGCTGCGCCGCATTGTCGCCCAGGGTCTCGAACAGTCGCGCCGCCAAAAACTGGCGCGAGCCGCCGAAAATATGATGGATGTGTATTATGCGGATGGCGCCATAACGGGTTATTCAGCGCTCGATGGCGAGGGCTTCAGCGGAGCAGGCGGGCAGCTTTGAACCGCGGCGAAGTTTGGTCTTTATCTTTAGATACCCCCGCCGCAAAAAATGACGCGCAATCACGCCTGGTCATCATCCTCTCAAGTGATGCGCTCGCGGTGCTCCCGCTGCGCGTCGTAGTCCCGCTTATGACCTGGCACGATGATTACAACACTATCCCATGGCTCGTGCGCATCCCGCCGGTGCTCACCAGCGGGCTCTCAGAAGTGATGGCAGCGGATGCGCTGCAGGTGCGCTCGGTCAACCGCAAGCGCCTCATCAACCGCCTGGGCAATCTGCCGCAGCGCATTACCGATCAGGTCGCCGCGGCGGTAACCGAAATCAATTCCTGAATTCCAACTTTTTCCCCTCAAGGTAAATCACTACTAAAATGTAACCATTCAGCCGGTATGGCAGCTCTGGTAAGCACGCGGTACGCCGGGTGATAAAAATGCGTATAGCTATCTGAATGGTGGCAGGCGGGGTAGCCCTTGGCGCACATTTTCTCTTGCAGTCCACGCAGATTTACCGCCTCAACCCCCAGCAGCTCTTGGTCCGCCAGCGCTTTGGCAGTCGCCAGGTAGGCTTCAAGGGACGCTCTGCTGCCTTCAAATTGCTTCGCGCTCTGCAAAAATCCCGCCAACAACCGGGCAGGGGAGAGCTTCATTTCCATTAACGGCCGCAGATGAATGCGCACCAGCCCGCCGTCTGCGCGGATCGGCTCAATCAACGGCTCAGCCTGACGCGGCACCGATTCTTGCTCCAATCTGGCAAGTTCCTTCAGCAGCATGGTTTGGCCGTGCGTCGGCTCGCTCACAGCATGCTCGCTGCCCAATGCCGCCTGATACGCCAGTTTATACACATCCTGTGCCTGCCAGGCAGGGTAACGCGCAGCCTGCCTCAGCAGAATCTGCTCAAAAGAATTCGGGCTCATAGCGCCAATTATACCCAACGCCGCCGGCGGCTTTCACTCACCAACAGATATCGACATAACCAGCCGGTCAAGGCAATCCAGCATCGGGGTGAATGAATTATCCGTTTGGGCGTTCATCAGCGCTTTCATGGCGCTGTAATATGCGCTCATCTCCGTCTCAAAGGTTGGCGATGAATACAAAGGAATGGCGATCCCTCCAGCCGGCACAAAGGTAGAATCATAAGTCGGCGGCAGCAGTGCGTGGTTCACCGGCAGGATGACCGAAACCCAATAGCGTCCGTCGTCCGTCAGTCCCTGAAATGTGTAAAACAGATCGTGATTATTGTAGGGCACGTAGTACTGACCGTACGAGGTCAGGTAGCGCACTCCTGACCCATTGCCAAAGTCGAGGTAAGCCGCCTGCGCGTGGAAGATCTGCGCCGCGCCGGCCATCGTTAAAAACGGCAGCGCTTCATCGCTGTCAGGCGGCTGCGTTGCCACCAGTGTTTGTAACGCGTCAACCTCCTGCGCGGCATAATTCTCTGCGGCGCCGGCATAAGCCGCGGCGAATTCGTCCACCGGGTAAACCCGTATAACCGGCTCAAAGAATGTCCCGCTCAATGGATAACCGCTGAAATTGATGCGCCGGTGCTGCGGGTACACTTCCATTGGTCCGCCCAACGGGTCATAAACCTGGGCGGGCACAATCACGCCTGTTGCCGTCACGGGCAGGCAGGGCGGCACAACCATCACCACACCGCCCAAATTGTACTCAGTTCCTGGCGCTATACTGGGCGCGCTCGTTGCTGTGCTTTCGACTATCGGAGGCGGGGAGGGGGTATCCTCCAACACTCTAACAGTCGGCTCCGCCGGTGTTGAAGTACTCCCCGCCAAACCCGCAGGCAGGTTGCACGCTGCCAATATCATCACTGCAGCCGCGAGCATTACCACTCTTTTCATGAGGTTTCTCCTGAACACTTTTATAATAGCGCGAAAGCAGCAAAAAAGAGCCGATGATTTTTCATCGGCTCTTGATTTTGGTTCCAAAATATTTGCTTAAAGTTCAGCCGCGTGGGCGAAGGGGTAAATCTCGGTTCCCAGCGCCGCAGCGCGGATGGCCGGATCATCAGAGTAAAATCCGCGCGCTTCCGCTGGAATCAGCTCCGCTATACTGCGCATGATCATATGACCAACCTCGTCAAGCTCCTCGCGGTTGGGGCGTTTGCCGGGGTCGGTGTTCACCGGTCCGTACGGCTTGCCAATGTTGAGTGTAACCTTCGCCGCGCCGTGACGCAGGCGCTTGAAGAACTTCGGCGTCCCGTCAATCCCAATCGGCAGGATGCGCGCCCCGGTGCGCCACGCAAGATATGCCGCTCCTGGGCGGGCAGGGCGCAGTACGGTCGCCCAACTGCCGCCTTCAGGGAAGATCCCCAGCACGCCGTTCTGCCGCAAGATGGACTCGGCGCCGTAAAAAGTGTCTCGTGAGACGGTGCCTCGCGCCGTCGGAATTACGCCGAACATCCGTTGAAACATATGCGTTATCCCGGGTGCGTTAGGCATCTTTGCCCCGCCTACAAATTCCAGCGGATAAGGCAAAACGTGGATAAATGTCAGCGGGTCAAGAAAGTTAAAATGATTGCCCACCACCAACAACGGACCACCTTCAGGCAGGTTCTCGCGCCCGTTGACTTCAATTTTGGCAAGCACACCAAACGCTACCGCAATACCTGATTTCAACATTCGGCGCACAAATTGCCGCCTTGGGTAAGGGATCTCTTTATTCATTACCGTATTATAGTCCTCTTATTCTACGATATGGCGTTGATGGAGGAACCCATTACCTCATTCATCAAAAAGAATCGGGTCCTGAGAGGTAACCTTGCGCACGGATAACAGGAAAGCCAATCCAATCAGCAGAAACAGGATGATCGAGCCGATGCCCCAGAGAATACCGCCGCTTTTGGCTGCTTCCTCAGCGAGACCCTGGTTGAGATAGCGATTGGTGATCGCGAGGTAAACCGAGCCAAACACCCACGGACCGATGAAGGTGGAAGTACGCCCAGCCACTGATAAAAAGCCGTAAAACTCTGTCGTCTTTTCTGGCGGCGCGAGTTGGCTCACCATGGTGCGGCTCACAGCCTGCACGCCTGAAAGTGAAAAACCTGCCAGGCCGCCAATTACATAAAACGCCGTCTTGCTGTCTGTCAAGAACAGCACCGAAACCACGATGATGAGCATCACCAGCGCGTAGAGGATGGCTTGCTTGCTGCTGAGCTTGTTGGACATGCGCCCGAACAGATACGCCCCAGCCGCGCCAAAGATCTGCAGGATGATGATCAGAATAATCAATTCAGAGGTCTTGAAGCCGAAGAGAATACCGGCGATGATGGCGGCGTTGTCCATCAGCATCATAATACCGTCGTTATAAATCAGGAATGCGACGGTAAATTTTATGAACTCTTTGTAATGCTTGAGATCGCGAAAAGTAGAGCCAAGTTTCTTGAAAGCGTGCGTCAGTGTGGATTCTCCCGCGGGCAGAACTTCAGGCTCCCTGATCTGCTTTACCCGCATGAAAATGGGGATTGAAGAGATGGCGTAGAATACCGCCGTGATCAGAAAAGAAATCCTCACTACAAGCTGGTTGCCAGGGAAGAGCTGAATCGGAATCAGCACCAGCACCAGGCAGGCGATACCACCAAGCATGCCCAGCGCCCAGCCCTTACCCGAAACGTTGCCAATCGTCTGCGGCGTCGAAACATCCACCAGCAGCGCATCGTAGAAAACCTGCGCCGCACGATATCCAATTTCAGCCAGAATAAAGAAAAGTATCCCAATGAATACATCTCCCGCCTGCACAAAGAAGAGCATCCCCGTGAAGACCACCGCAATCACCGTAAAGATGAAGAGAAATCGCTTCTTGCTCCTCGAGAAATCAGCTATCGTGCCCAATACCGGAGATAACACCGCCACAATCACAGCAGCAATCCCCACTGCCAGGTTCCACAAAGATGGACCCTTAACATGGTCTGCAACTACGCTCGAAAAGTACACCGAGTAAACTGCCAGCAATACAACCGCAGCATACGCCGAGTTGCCAAAATCATAAAAATACCAGGCGTGACGAGCTTTTTTGTCTTTTCTTGCATCCAATACAACGTCTGTCATAATCAGCTCCCAAGAAAGAAAAAGTTAAGTACACACACAGTCACAAAAAACGGTGACAGCTAATTGTAAAACCCCTCTGCGTGCATTTGGTTGCGAAATGCATTCATTTCACTATTCCAATAATTGACACACTTCGATACAATAAAGAAATAATTCAAACCAACAAGAAGGACTGCATGCGGAATAACCAAAGAAGAGTCAACACAGCCAGCGGCATGAATCAACCAAGAATATTGCGCATAGCTACAGCCCTTTTTCTGTTGGCAGTCATCAGCCTCTTGAGCGCCTGTAAAATCGTGCCGACGTCAAAAATCGCCACGCTCGCGGCCGCTTATTCAACCCCAGGCACGCCCGCCGCAGCGGCCTCAGCCGCCACAGCCTCTGCCATGCCAATCCAGGCTGAAGAACCGCCGCAATGTGATTCTATGCTTGCAGGCAAGGTGACCCGCCACGAAATCCGATCCAAAGTGCTGCCGCAGCCGTACACGGTCAGCGTGTACACCCCGCCCTGTTATGACGAAACCCATGCGGAAAGTTACCCCGTGCTCTACCTGCTTCACGGTCAGAACATGGACGATACCTTCTGGTTCAAACTTGGCGCTGCGGAGATTGTCGATGAGCTGATTGCCCAGGGCTCTCCGCCTTTCATCATGGTGATGCCTTATGAAGTAAAAAACTTTGACCCGCCCGGCGATAGTAAATTTTATGATGCCGTGCTCACTGAACTCATCCCCTGGGTCGAAGGTAACTTTTCAGTCTGCACAGAGCGCGCCTGCCGCGCCGTCGGCGGCATCAGTCGTGGCGGCGGTTGGGCAATCCGCCTTGCTGCCCGCAACTTTGAGATGTTCTCATCGGTCGGCGGTCATTCCATGGGCTTGATGGCCGGAGACACCTGGCAGATGCAAAAATATCTCAAGACCCACACAATCGATGAATACCCGCGCATCTTCATCGACCGCGGTGAAGACGATTACCTCTACGATGGAATTGACTATTTTGTCGATTCGCTCGAAAAAAATGGAATCCCGCATGAATTTCACATCTTCCCCGGCCGGCACGATATTGCTTATTGGCAGGCGCACGTAGAAGAATACCTCACCTGGTACGCCGCTGGCTTTAAGTAAACCTCAGGCGCAGCCTTCATCTCTGCGTTTGAAATACCTCACAAAACCAGCTTTCTAATCCTCTGCAATAAGGGCAGTGCGGCTGTCGTTCTGCCTGAATCCACCTGGCTGTTGATATAATTGAAATAGCGCAAATCGCTGAACTTTGCTAAGTTCAGCCAGCGCGCACCTTACCCCTCTCAGGAGACCCACCTTATGACCTCTGACCTGAAGCCCTTTTTTGAACCCGCCGGCGTGGCCATTATCGGCGCTTCCTCCAACCCTCGCAAACTCAGTTACGGCATCCTGCGCAATCTGGTTAACTCACCCTTTCCAGGCGCCATCTATCCCGTGAACCCCGGCTCGGCTGAGATCCTCGGCAAGCCCAGTTATCCCGATATCGCCGCCGTTCCAAATCCGCTTGACTTGGCAGTGATTGTCATGCCGGCGCAAACCATCGCCCAAACACTCGAAGCCTGCGGCAAGCGCGGAGTAAAAGCGGTCATCGTCATCTCAGGTGGCTTCAAAGAAATCGGTGCTGAAGGCGAACAACTTGAAGCCCGCTGTCTTGAAATCATCCGCCGCTACGGCATGCGTATGATCGGCCCAAACTGCGTCGGGTTGGTCAACCTGCACACCGGGCTCAATGTCACCTTCATCTACGGGTTACCCGCCGTCGGCGGCATTGGCTTCATGGCGCAGTCCGGAGCGGTGTTGGGCGGCGTGGTCGATCAGTTGATGGGCAAGGGCGTTGGCTTTTCGCACTTCATCAGCATGGGCAACGAAACCGACGTCACCGAAACTGATTTATTGGAGTATTTGGCGCAAGACCCCAACACGCGCGTGATTGCTACCTACGTCGAGCAAATCAAAGATGGCCGGCGCTTCCTCGAGACCGCCCGGCGTGTCTCGCGCATTAAACCCATTGTCCTCCTCAAAGGCGGACGTTCCAGCGCCGGCGCCCGCGCAGTGTCTTCACACACCGGTTCCCTGGCAGGCTCATATTCCGCCTACCAGGCAGCTTTCAGGCAGGCAGGCGTCATCGAGGTTGAAAGCCTTTCCGCGCTTTTCGAAGTTGCCCAAGCCTTTGATTATCAACCGCTGCCCGCGGCGAACCGCGCAGTCATCGTCACCAACGCCGGCGGTCCGGCTGCACTGGCATCTGATGCTCTTTCTGCCAACGGACTGCTGCTTGAGAATCTCGAGCAGAGCACGCGCCTCACACTCCGCGCTGCGCTTAACCCCTCGGCGCAGGTCAGCAACCCGGTGGATATTTTAGGCGGTGCGGAACCGGCGGATTATGCGCTTTGTATCAACACCCTCATGCAAGATTCCTCAGTCGATATTGTCCTGCCGCTGCTGGTGCCTCAGGCGCTGGTGAGTTCAGTCGGCGTGGCGCAGGCCATTGTCGATGCCTCCACATCAAGAAACAAAACCGTGCTGGCGTGCATCCTCGGCGATGCGTCGGTGGCGGAGGCTCGCCTGCTGCTGCACCAAAACCGCATCCCCATGTACACCCAGCCCGAGTCCTTGGGCGTTGTGCTTAAAGCCATGCTCGACTATAAAACCTGGCTGGCGCAGCCCGCTGAACCAGCCTCAGCCCTACCCGGCATTGACCAGGCCGCCGCGGCACACGTATTGCGCGCTGCAGCCGGCAAACAAAGCCTCGGCGAGGTGGAAACCCGCCCGTTGCTGGCAGCCTACGGCATCCCGCTGGTGCCGGGCGGATTTGCCGCCACCGCCGCGGAGGTTGGCGCGCTGGCGGAGCGCATTGGCTACCCGGTAGTGTTGAAAATCGTTTCCCCGCAGTTGCTCCACAAATCCGATTCCGGCGGTATTCAGCTCAACTTGGCAGATGGCGCTGCCGTAGGGGAGGCGTTTGATGCGATGATGGCGCACATCCGCAGCGCCCGCCCCGATGCGGTGCTGGAAGGCGTGATGGTCGAGCGCATGGCGCTAAAAGGGCAGGAGATCATCATCGGCATGCGCCGCGACCCGGGTTTTGGCCCGTTGATGATGTTCGGGCTTGGCGGTATCTATGTTGAGCTGTTCAAAGACGTCTCCTTTCGCGTCGCCCCGCTCAGCGCCGCGGATGCCCGCCAGATGATCAGCGAAACCCGTGCCGGCAGCCTCCTCACCGGCTTCAGGGGGCAGCCGCATGCTGACCTTGACGCCGTGGTGGAGGTGCTGCTGCGTCTCAGCCGTCTGGCGCTCGACCATCCTGAAGTCGATGAGATCGAAGTCAACCCGCTGCTCGTCTACCCCCGCGCACAAGGCGCACTCGCGCTTGATGGTCGCGTAATCCTTAACAATCATGCGACAATTGATTGATTTATCGCAATAAAATGCTATAATCTATTTGACCTTCTGCTGGTTGCCCCCCTCAACCAGTGGAAGGTCATCTTAATAAACAGGCAATAAAAGACTGTTTCACCGGCACCCACGGCAGGCTGGGTGAGCCCTCCGCTTTCAGCATCACAGCCTTGCCAGCATAAAAAATACTCCTGAAACTGGTCTGGAGGATTACTGAAATGAAACCAACCGATAGAAGCAAAATGGAACTGAACCGCCAGTTTTGGGATGAAGTCGTGCCAATTCATGCCAAGTCGGCGCTCTACGACGTGCCCGGTTTCGTGGCTGGCCGTCTGTCGCTCGATGAACTCGAGCGTAGCGAGGTGGGTGATGTAAAAGGTAAAACGCTGCTGCACCTGCAATGCCATTTTGGGCTCGATACGCTCTCGTGGGTCAGGCTGGGCGCTCAGGCCACCGGCATCGATTATTCCCCTGCCGCTATCAGCGCCGCCCGCCGCCTCGCAGAAGCGTGCAGCCTCTCAGCGGATTTTCTTTGCTGCAACCTCTACGATTTACCGCAACACCTCAGCCGGCAGTTCGACATCGTCTTTACCTCATACGGCGTGCTCTGCTGGCTGCCAGACCTGAAAGAATGGGCGCGCATTGCGGCCTCTTTCGTCAAGCCGGGCGGGTTCTTCTACATCGCGGAGTTCCACCCCTTCTCTTATGTATTCAACGACCAGTCAGATACCCTGCAGGTTCGCTACCCCTACTTCAAGCGCGAGACAACCTCCTTCACCGAAGAAGGAACCTATGCCGATCGCGAAGCCCTCGTCACAAATCAGACAACCGAAGAATGGACCTATCGTTTAGGTGATGTGGTCACAGCGCTGCTCGATGCCGGTCTGCAGCTCGAGTTCTTGCACGAGCACCCCTTCACCGTATATGAACAATTCCCTTTTCTTGAAAAAAACGCGCCTGAGCGCTGGCGCTTTCCCGGCAACGATGAACCCATCCCCTTGATGTTTTCATTGCGCGCTAAAAAACCTCACCATTAATCGGCCATCAAATCCCAGGTGAAATATCCGCCACCTCAGCGGGCGTACAGGCGCGCCATTGACAGGGGTCTGCGCGTTCGCAGGCTTCCAAAAGCAGGTGCGATTGCTGGTTACGCAAAATCACCTGCGGTGCATCCCCCAGGTCAATCAAATCGCGTTCAAGCGGAACCCGTCCGCGGAAGTTCGCCACATTCTCAATCGCGCAAAGTCTTAACAGTTGCGGCAGCGTCAACACCCCTTTCACCTGTTCCAACCCTGGCAGCCAGATGAACACCCCGTCATTACCAGAAGCACGCAGCCCAACCGCAGAAAGCGCCCCAATCACCCCGCCGCCGTGGCCATGAAAGCCCGCCGCTGCCAGCCCTTCCGCGCGCGCCAGGTCAACCGCCGTCAGCCGCGAAAGGCGCGTGCGTTTAGCCTGCCTGCCCCAGGCTTCAACCGCCGCCGAGAGGTTGCTCCAGGCTGCCAGCGCAAAGCCAGGGTTGGAATCAGGCGCGCTCTTTCTCAGCAGGAACTCGCGACAGGTGAGTTCCAGGTCGCGCCGGGCTTCCTTATCTCCCTCGATGAAGAGACAGGCAGCGCGGTTTTCACTCGTGAAACGCACCTCAGCGTGCTGCAGCAGTTGGTGGCGCGTAACACCCAGCAGATGTCCAAAGCGCCGTTCCTCAATCAGCCGCCCCAACTGAATCGCAAATTCACCCGTATCCGCCGCGCCCATACCAGTCGCGCTGTCGGTATCATCCACACCGATCAAGTAGAACACAGCATCCCTTTCACCGCGAGGCGCGTTGTACTAAACCCTGGTATATCATTCGCCTTGGTTTCTCCGTTCATGTCGTGCATTTACCGTCCTCCATGGATGTTGTAATCATAGTAGATTGCAGCTTGATTGTCAAATTAATTGGCTTGTGTTAATACAAAACGAAAATCTCTCTTCTTGTCATAGTTAAATAATAACCTTGCCTCGCAGCAGAAAGCAAACCTATTATTCAAAATCAAAAAACACAGCTCATGCGTCAGCCGTCAAAAACAAAACAGCAAACTGTCCGCCAATCTTCAACAAATTAACTTGCCACAGGTGAAGCGGTATTAACCGAGGGTTCACGATGGCGCTCTGGCAGCATTGATGCATAAGTGCCCTGAGAAAGATTGCCCCGCGATCTGAGCGCTCTGCAAACCCAGAAAAAAGTTCAACAATCTCCGGGAAGATCCCGCGCTTTTATTCCAAACCTGCCGCAGCCTGGCCTAAGAGGTCAACAATTTCGCTTCCAAAGGTCGAAAACTGATCACAAAACTGGTTCCCCCACCTTTCCCAGGTGATTCTACCGAAATCACTCCCCCCTGTGCATGGATAAGCGCTTTACAAATCGCCAGTCCAAGCCCCATTTTTCCGCTTGATCCTGTCCGGCTCTTTTCAACCCGGTAGAATCGATCGAAAACATAGGGCAGGTCTTCGGCATCGATGCCCTCGCCTGAATCACTCACCAGAAGGCGTACAAAATCACCCTTCTCAACGCTCAGGGTAATCGTGCCGCCTGATGAAGTGTAGCGCAGCGCGTTATCCATCAGGTTTTTCAAAACCTGCACCAGCCGCCCTTCATCCGCATTAATCCAGGCATCTTCATCGCCCGCCTTCAGCGTCAGATCAACACCTTTTTGCTTGACAATTGGATGATATATGCGTTGGATGTGTTCCATCAGCACCACAGGGTTGAGCGGTTGGAGCTGTATGTCCAATGACCCTGATTCAGCCTGGGTCAGTGTCGTCATATCGCCTACCAGGCGGCGCAGATGCTCGACCTCTGTCTTAATCACCTCGATTCTTTCAGGTGTTAGCGTAACCTCGCCTTCTTGCAGCATTTCAATATATCCTGAAATAATCTGCAGCGGTGTGCTCAAATCGTGGGTGATATCGGCAGTAAAACGTTTACGTTTCTGGTCATTTTCGAAAAGGTCAGCGCTCATTTTGTTAAAAGCTGTCGAAAGTTGGCCAAGTTCATCTTGAGAAGTAACCGGAACCCTTTGCTGCAGCTCGCCCATTGCCATGAGGCTTGATGCCTGAGTGAGCCGCCGGATTGGGATAATCAGCCGGCTCGCCAGAATATAGCCGATTATCACCGCTGCCAGAACCCCCGCCAGAGCCGCGACCCCAATAATGAGGTTGGTGCGTTGGATGAACACCTTCTCCTCCGCGTTGAGAGCAAACTGGTATTTTGTATCGGGGATAATCCAGGCGATTGTTTCATCCTCAACCTTTACCTCAACAGCTTGATTTAAATGGTCTTCCGGCACCATATCGCCGATATTAAAACCGGCAAAAGGTATCAACGCTCGATGATTAACGTCCACCATTCCATTTAAACCACGCATATTTTTCTCACCCATCGGATCGGGTTTTGGCATTTGATAACTATTCGCCATAAAGATATCGAAAAACCCGTTCAATGTACCGTTTGCGGTGTAATAAGATTGAGCGGCATTCTTTAAATCAGCAGTTTCCTGTTGAACCACGAGGTTCATCAGCGATTGGCCTGAGGTCAGGCGAATTAAAGCTGAAACAACCACCACGGTGAGCAGCGCCACAATCAAATAAGAAAAGATCAGTTTTAACTTAATCGATTTTTTCATTCGGCATCTCCCAGCATCCGATACCCGATACCAAATACCGTCTCAATATACCGCGGTTGAACCGGATCATCATCCAGTTTTATGCGTAAATTGCGGATGTGAATTTTTAATGTGGCTTCTGAACCCGAATAACCGTTTTCTATCAAACCGATACATAAATCGGCGCGTTTTACCACCTTGCCGGCGGCTCTCATCAGCATTTTAAGCACCTGAAACTCAAGCGGAGTCAGCTCAACCGGCTGACCTTGTTTTGTCACCATGTGCCGGCTGTAATCCAGCTCGATATCGCCGTTTTTAATCACCGGCAGGGTTTCATCAAATGGCGCGGCTCGCCGCAGCACCGCCCGCATTCTAACCAGCAATTCGCGAAGATGAAACGGTTTGGTGATGTAATCATCCGCGCCCAGGTCAAACCCCTTGATGATCTCTGCTTCCTGCTGTTTGGCTGTAATCATAATTACCGGTGTATCCGATTCTTTGCGCAGCTCTCTGATAAACTGATAGCCATCCATATTGGGCATCATGATATCCAGCAAAATCAAGTCAGGCGTTTCAGCGGCAAAGCTTTCCAGCGCTTCTTTCCCGTCTGCAGCGGTTAGCACTTCATAATCCTGGCTAACGAGGAAATCGCTAATCATTTTCAACACATTGAGGGTATCATCTACCACGAGAATTTTTCTTGCCATCATTCCATTATAACCACTACTCAATACCGATTATCAATCATCCCATCCCGCCTCGCTTCAATCATCAAGATCGTCGCTGGAGTAAGCCATGAAGCGCGGTTGTTCAACGCTATTCAAATTTCCGCGCATCTGATCTTCATAAATTACAGTTAATTCCACAGTATCCTTGAGAAAGTTGATCTTGCCGATACTCACTTGTTTAATCTTCAATCCGGTGCGCTCTTTCAAGTCGGCCATCAATTCATCCATGCGCTCTGGCCGGATCAACTCAATTTTTTCATAAATAATCCGTTTTGAACCATCGTATTTGAACCCCCAACCCTTTTCAAGCACAAACATAAGCATCAGAATCGCCAGGTTGGCGGCAATCACCTGCGGCCAATTCGAAGCATCCAGGCTGGCGGCGTTCATTACAGGCAGCGCTGCAATAATGAACAGATAGGTCATTTCTCTTACCGGCAGCGGATCGGTCCGGTAGCGCAGAATCGTAAAAATGGCGAACAGCCCGAATCCCACTCCAAGGCTGATATCGATGCTGTTCATAAAATGCAATACGAAAAAAATAACAGAATTAAACGCCAGAAAAGTTAACACATAACGTTTGCTGCGGGTTGCGGGATAATAAACAAACCTGACCAGGATAACAGCCATAAAAAGATTAAAAATAAAACTTAACAACAAATTGCTCAGCTCGTTCATTTT
>WPCH01209219.1_pt1 | contig 19956 bp, 21 predicted proteins | sample 5399881 | NCBI WGS metagenome assembly WPCH01 (sample SAMN12869468, study PRJNA574797) | sludge metagenome | isolation source: wastewater treatment of pH5 | place: China:Beijing | collected 2019-05-20
TCAGGTGCTGTTTATTATTGAGGCCATGAAAATGATGAATGAAGTAGAGTCTGAAGTGAAGGGACAAGTCAAGCAGATACTGGTACAAGACGGTGAGCCAGTAGAGTATGGCCAACCCTTGCTTTTAGTTGACCCTAAAGCTTAGGAGGTGGTCCAATTGCGTAGAATACTTGTCGCGAACAGGGGAGAAATTGCTCTTCGCATTATCCGAGCCTGTCGCGAGTTAAACATAGAAACAATAGCGATCTATTCTGAAGCAGACCGAGAGTCCCTCCACGTCAAGTGGGCAGATGTAGCTGTATGTGTGGGTCCCTCAGCTTCTCAACGCAGCTATCTAGACGCCCAGAATATCTTGTCGGCAGCCATCGCCCATGGGGCAGATGCTGTTCATCCAGGGTATGGTTACTTGAGTGAAAGTGCACTTTTTGCAGAAATGTGCGAAGCTCACAACCTTGTTTTTATTGGTCCTACGGCAGAACAGATAGAACTGTTAGGCGATAAATCAAGGGCTAAGGCAACGATGCAGGCAGCTGGAGTTCCAGTTGTGCCAGGAAGTGAGGGATCTATTCGTGATGAGGAGCACTTGGTGAATATCGCCGAAGAGATTGGATACCCGGTGATGATCAAGGCCAGTGCCGGGGGTGGCGGTAAAGGCATGCGTTTAGCCCGCAATCGCGATGAGCTTCTGAAAGGTTATAATACAGCCCGCTCTGAGGCAGCAGCTGCTTTCAACAATGATGATGTTTATTTAGAGAGGTTCATTGAGTCGCCCAGACATATTGAAATACAACTTTTAGGAGATAATTTTGGAAACATCGTCCACTTCGGCGAAAGGGAGTGCTCCCTGCAACGGCGCCATCAAAAACTCATTGAAGAATGTCCCTCAGCAGTGGTCAGCGATACTCTTCGAGCAGAGATGGGACAGACAGCAGTGTTGGGTGCCAAGGCCGTCAATTACCGCAATGCTGGTACCATGGAGTTTTTGTTGGATGATTTGGGCAACTTCTATTTCATGGAAATGAACACACGCATTCAGGTTGAACATCCCATCACAGAGATGGTCTATGGAGTTGACTTGATCAAAGAACAGATCCGTATTGCTTCTGGAGAACCCCTTGGGTATGGCCAAGACGACATTGCTCCCACGGGTCATGCCATAGAGTGCCGAATTAATGCCGAGGCAGTACAGCTAAACTCTCGTCCTTCTCCTGGTCAGATCCAAACCCTCTTTGTCCCAGGTGGATATGGGGTGCGCTGGGATAGTCACGTCTATCAAGGCTATACAATTCCTCCTTTTTATGATTCCATGTTCGCTAAGCTCATTGCCTTTGGATCGGATCGTGATGAGGCTATTGATCGAATGAAGCGCGCACTTCTTGAGCTTACAGTAGAAGGTATTGAGACCTCGATTCCCTTTCACCGAACGATGATGGAAGAGCCTCGGTTTAGAAAAGCGCAATTCTCCACCGATTTCCTCGAAGAATGGCTTGCGGAAACAGAATTGTCGAAGAAGGAATAGTCTGGTATAATAGCTACAGGAGGTGTAGATAAATGACGGAAAAAGAAAGACGAAGCGATTTAGGCGAACTGAAAATTGCCAATGATGTTGTGGGGATTATTGCAGGTCTGGCCGCCACCGAAGTGCCAGGTGTTGCCGGAATGAGCGGGGGCATTGCAGGCGGCATAGCCGAAATGCTTGGACATCGCAACTTATCAAAGGGCGTCAAAGTAGATGTGGGAGAACGGGAATGTGTAGTTGACCTGTTTATGATCATTGAATATGGATACAGTATTCCTGAAGTGGCTGGGCAGATTCAAGAGAACGTTAAGAGAACCATTGAAGTCATGACAGGACTTGATGTCATGGAGGTAAACATACATGTTCAAGGTGTACACTTTCCTCAAGAGAAGAAGGTTGAAGAGGCCGCAGTACCAGCAACTAGGGGGAAGTAATATGATACTACTTGATCGTATCCTGCTAGGAATCGCTGCCCTGGCCATGGCTGCAGTGGCAGGATTACTCTTATCAACCATCTGGGGTAGCAGCTTTGTCTTAGAGTGGCTCCAATCGCCAGGCCTCCTTTTTGATGGTGGTATTGTTGCCCTGATTCTGGTTTTGTTAGCCGTCTATATAGTGGTTTTGATCACTAGATTTGAGAAAAACAAGTTTATTGTTTACCCTCGGGAACTAGGAGAAGTTAAAATCAGTACCGATTGTGTGGAAGGCCTCATTGTAGAAGCTGCACAGCATATTTCTGGGTTAAATCAGGTTCGGGCAGCATTTACTGATGTGGTAGAACCCAAAGTAACACTCAAAGTGGTGGTCCATCCAGATCATAATCTTGCCGAGCTGTCCGAAGAGGTGCAAGAAAACGTCAAAGCCTATGTGGAAAAAACTGTGGGCATCGTAATCCAAGAAATCACTGTCTTTGTGGTAGGGATTACGAAAAAAAGTGACGATACCGACGATTTCGATGCATTGGTATAGAGAGGTGTGAGTATGAAAGAGAGGCTGCTAGAAATACTCAGTGCTCATATGGGGAAAATATTTGGGTCAACCATGGGTTTATTACTTGGTTGGATCATCATAGCTTTTGGTGTGCTTAAAGGTCTATTTGTAGCACTATGTATTGGTGTAGGATTCTATTTAGGTTCGTACCTGGATTCTCCAAGGGACGGCGGTGGTTTTACCAGTCGATTTTTGAGGTGATCTTGTTTGAGTAGAAGATTAGCACGTCAGGTTGCTTTTCAAACTTTGTTTCAGATTGATTTAAGCAAGAGTGATGTAGAAGCGGCCTTGGAGCAGAGGTTAGATGAGAGTGCTTTAAGCCCTGAGAATCAAGCCTATGTTGCAGCAATCGTAAGAGGGGTGAATGGGCAACTCCCTGCCCTAGATGCGCAAATCACGGCCATATCTAAAGCGTGGGAGGTACATCGCCTTGGCTTCATCGATCGTAGTATCCTTAGACTGGCCATTTACGAAATCGTATTCATGGACGAAATTCCCGTAGGGGTCGCTGTCAATGAGGCGGTAGAGTTGGCTAAAGAGTTTGGTGATGATGAATCGCCGCGATTTGTTAATGGGCTTTTAGGAACCGTGGTCCGGGATGGCGGTTTTCGATGAGAGTGTTTCTAGGAATTGACACGAGTAGCTATACCACATCCATGTGTTTGCTAGGCGAGGATGGGCACATCTTAGCCGATGAACGTAAAATTTTGCAGGTGGCTTCTGGTTCGCGAGGTTTGCGCCAATCAGAAGCCTTATTTCAACATGTGCATAATATTCCGAAAATAGCTTCCCGGCTTGCTGAAGAGCTTCGAGGACATGAGCTGGTTTCTATAGGCGTTTCCGCAAGACCCCGCCCCCAAGAAGACTCCTACATGCCTGTGTTCTTACCTGGGACAAGTTTCGCCGAATCCCTAGGGCACATCCTTGGGATACCTTGTTTCAAGCTTACCCACCAAGAAACTCATATTTGGGGTGGAGTTGCTAGCGCTGGAGGACCCGTCGCAACAACATTTCTAGCGATTCATTTGTCTGGGGGGACCACCGAGTTAACCCTAGTGAATCGAGAACCGAAAACCCACAGCCTGGCAATTGAACTTCTTGGTGGAACTCTAGACCTGCATGCGGGACAGTTTGTTGATCGCCTTGGTGTAAAAATGGGACTACCCTTTCCTGCCGGTCCATCCCTGGAACAACTGGCTAATTTGTGTACGGAAAGTCTTCCAGTGCCAACATATCAACGGGATGGAATGGTCAGCTTTTCAGGACCTCTAACGTACTTAGAGAAAATGATGGAACAAGGTAAGCCTCATGAAGTGTGTGCTCGGGCTTGTTTTAAAAGCATAGCTCGGTCCTTGGTGAAGTGGATCCGCCATGCAGAAGGCAAGAATGAATGCAGGGACCTTCTTATCGTCGGAGGAGTCGCGGCCAATGGAATCATTCGACACGATTTGAAGGAAGCGCTTCCCAACTGGAAGTTGTACTTTGCTGAACCAGCTCATAGTGTAGATAATGCCTATGGGGCCGCTTATTTCGCAGCTTTATCTTCGGGACGGGAGGAATGACATTGCAACCTATTTCTGTAAGTGAACTAACGCAACAGATCAAGGCTGCTCTTTCCAGCCCTGATTTCCAAGCTGTGGCGGTGGAAGGGGAAATATCCAACTTCATTCATCACCGCTCAGGTCACATGTATTTTTCTTTGAAGGATGCTCAAAGCAGGATTAAAGCAGTTATGTTTCGAGGTCGTAACCAGCGTCTGAAGTTCGTGCCAAAAAATGGAGATACCCTAATCGCCGTGGGTTCTTTAGGAGTTTACGAACCAAATGGCGAGTATCAGATCTATGTAGATTTACTCTTTCCCCAGGGAGTTGGCGATCTGCATCTGGCTTTTGAACAGCTGAAAGAAAAACTAGAAATGGAAGGATTGTTTGACCACGCAAGAAAGCGTCCCTTACCAATACTGCCCAAGAGAGTGGGAGTGATTACATCTCCTTCTGGTGCAGCCCTTCGAGATATTCTTCATGTTTTAAAGAGGCGCTATCCTGGCGTTAATGTCCTTGTATTTCCCGCTTTAGTCCAAGGAGAAGGAGCTCCAGCCAGTCTAGTTAAAGCCCTATCATTAGCGCAAGGAACAGACGTGGATGTATTAATAATTGGCAGGGGAGGAGGCTCCTTTGAAGAATTGTCGGCCTTCAACGACGAAGAATTGGCAAGAACAATTGCGGGGTCAGCCATCCCGGTAGTATCGGCCTGTGGCCATGAGACCGACTTTACCATCTCAGATTTTGTAGCGGATTTGCGGGCTCCAACGCCTTCAGCCGCGGCAGAACTTGTCGTTCCTCTCCAGGAGGAACTTAATCTGGCCGTAACTTCAATGACGAATCGGATGCGGACAGCTCTAGTTCGGAAAATCCAAGCCGATCGCCGTTATTTAAGACAGCTCAGTCAAAATCCCGTTCTACTCAGACCCGAACAAAATCTTAATCAATTGCGACAACGCCTAGATGAGCTCTGGACAAGTTTGGGCCGTATGCACAGTCATTATGTAATCGTCAGTCGCGGCAAACTTGAACGTACGACAGGTAAGTTAGAAACCTTAAGTCCACTAAAGACTCTTGCCCGTGGCTATGCTATCTGCCAAGATGGCGAAGGACTAGTTATTCGCCAAGCTCGTCAAGTTGCAGATGGCGACGTGGTCAATGTGACTTTATACGAAGGGACCTTATCCTGTATTGTAGAAGGGAGAAAACCATGAGTGAGATGAAATTTGAAGAAGCCCTCGCCCGTTTGGAGGAGATTGTTAGGAACTTGGAACAGGGTGAAGCCGCCTTGGATGAAGCCCTGAAACTATTTGAAGAAGGCGTAAAACTGGCTCGCTTTTGTAGTCAGCAGCTTGATCAAGCGGAGGCCAAAATTGAGATCATGGTTAACGAGGGAAAGCTTGAGATGTTAGAGGTGAGTGAACAGTGAAGCAATTGGTGCAAGAAGTTGAATCCATCTTGGATCAGGCATTACCGCCTGCTACAGCTATTCCTGAAGTATTGCACAAATCCATGCGCTATTCCACTCTCGGTGGAGGCAAGCGCCTCAGGGCTCTATTGGCCATGGCTGCCTGCGCAGCTGTGGGAGGGGACATGAAAAGTACATCTGGACTTGTTGCTGCAATAGAAATGGTACAGGCTTATTCCTTGATCCATGACGACTTACCCTGCATGGACGATGATGACCTACGGCGAGGCAAACCAACCAACCATATTGTCTATGGAGAGGCTATTGCGGTCTTAGCTGGTGATGCCCTTTTAACCGAGGCCTTTGCAGAACTGGCAAGGATGCCAGAAAAGTACGGAATTTCACCCGAAACCACTGTACGTGTCATTGCAGAGTTAGCAAAGGGGGCAGGTTCCCAGGGAATGGTAGGTGGACAGGTGGTGGATATATCAGGCGAAGGGCAAGCGCTAGGCATGGATACCCTTCGGTATATCCATGATCATAAGACTGGCGCACTCTTTAAGGCAGCCCTCAGAGGTGGCGCTCTCTTGGGGGGAGCTACCGACGAGCAATTGGCCAAGATAACCTCCTATGCAGAGAATTTTGGTTTGGCGTTTCAGATTACCGATGACATCCTCGATGAAACAGGAGAGGCTGATCAACTAGGTAAGGCTGTGGGGACAGATCAGCTCCACGGTAAGCAGACCTATCCACGGATCTATGGACTAGAGAAATCTCGCGAAATGGCCCGCGAATGTGTGGAAAAGTGCCACGAAGCCTTGAATGGCTTATCTGAGCAGTCTGGATTATTAAGAGAATTAGCCGCCTTTATCATCCAGCGTGACCATTAGGTTACTTGCACACAATCGAATGCCTATGATATAATGAAGCCAACCTAAAGGTGAATGGCGCAGTATTCTAGTCGTCAGCCTTATTCTTGAAAACGGGCCTAAAAATCCGTTGCGGGCACATCGATGAAGTCTTTGGTGGTGGCTTTCGACGCCCAGTCGGGGGTTGCTGCTGAGGGTTAAGGATTGAGGGCGATCTGCAAGGGCATGCAGGCGTTGACCCTCCTTCCACGGAGACCCATCACTGTGGAAACATGGAGAACGTGTTTCTACGGCTTGGGATTAAACCTGCACGCGATACGCATTTGAAGCTTAACTATACATTAGTGTTGGGTGCAGTGTAGCCTGTCTTGAGTGGTGTTTGGGGGATAGTGGTTGAAAGTTACAGTTTTCTAGGCCAGAAGGCTTAACTTTCCCCTTTGCGAAGCAAAGGAATTTGCGATGCAAAGGAAACTCCTTGAAACCTTCACTGCAAAAGAGACTAGGGAATAAGGCCGGATGTTGAGGAAAACTCCTAGACTGTTTCTCGGTTGGGATGGTGGAGTGGGGATTACGGTGTGGTCTAAGTGGTAATCCAGCCTCGGCTATGGTGACAAGCGAAAAGATCGTAAAGGGAAACCGCCAGTGTCGGTGACGGACTGGAGGATCTTTGGGAAAACCTGCTGGACCTAAGCCACAATCTTTACTCATTTCACTGCCATTTGCCTTGGTGCCTTATTTAAAATCATTATTCAGTCGGAGAGCGCTCATGCAAATACGCTGGAAAAAGGTTCTTACATTAACTCTAACTACGTTTGCCGTGTCCTTAGCATTTAATTTGGGTAGTAACAGCGTATTGTCGTTTGTACCATTGACATTAAGCTTAGTGTTACTACTTTTTATTATCTTAATGGGTGTAATATCTGACATCGTGGGAGTATCGGCAACAGCTGGTGAAGAGGCCCCGTTTCATGCAATGGCATCGAATCGGGTACCAGGTGCTAAGCAAGCGATCTGGCTCGTACGCCATGCTGATTCTGTTTCTACCTTTTGTAACGATCTCATTGGGGACGTAGCAGGTACCCTAAGTGGCGCTGTTGGCGTCGCTATTGTCTTGAATTTAAGGACTCTCTCGGCTGGACTTGGAGAGACCTTAGTTAATACGTTTATGGTAGCGTTGATTGCTGCTTTGACCGTGGGTGGAAAGTCGCTAGGCAAAAGTTTCGCTATCTCTAGATCTACCACGATTTTAATTATTGTGGGGCGTCTTTTGCATTCGTTGGAGCGAGTGGGTATTCGTATTGCTTCTACGACATCAAAAAACAAGAAGAGGTAAAAGCTTATGCATGATAGTCGATTGAATGGCATAAATTTGCCAGACGACATAAAACAGTTAGATATACATAATCTTCGGCTTTTGGCTGAGGACATCCGAAAGCACATTATTTCAACAGTAGAAAAAACCGGTGGGCATCTAGGTGCTAACCTGGGAGTTGTGGAGTTAACTCTGGCTCTTCATTCTGTTTTGGCAACCCCCAAGGATAAGATTGTCTGGGACGTGGGTCATCAGTGTTATACGCACAAATTGATCACCGGACGTAAGGAGCAATTTCATACTCTGCGTCAATGGGGAGGGCTTTCGGGATTCCCCCTTCCAAATGAAAGCGAATATGATAACTTTGGGGTAGGACACAGTTCTACCTCTATTTCCGCGGCTGCGGGAATGGCTATCGCTAGGGATTTAAATGGAGAGGATCACTGTGTTGTGGCAGTCATTGGCGATGGCGCCCTCACAGGAGGCATGGCCTTTGAAGCCTTGTGTCACATTGGCTCTCTGGGCAAGAATATTATAGTAATTCTCAATGATAATGAAATGTCCATTACTAATAATGTAGGTGCACTTAGTGATTATCTTGGGCGAATTCGCTCTGACACTACTTTGTACAAAGCCCGCGCCGATCTTTCTGCTTTCTTGCGCAAAGTACCCGTACTGGGTAAACCGCTTTCTACGGTGGCTCACAAATTCAAGATTACACTGAAGAACATGTTACCGGGGCAGCTATTTGAGGATTTGGGATTTGCTTATCTGGGACCCTTTGACGGACATAACATTGGGCGCCTGCAAACAGCGATTAAGGCTGCCATTGAGCGGAAAGGTCCAGTCCTCCTCCATGTTTATACTCAGAAGGGACGGGGACACGCTTTGGCAGAGGAGAATCCACACCATTATCATGGTGTAAGTCCACTTCAGGTTGTTCCTAAGAGGGAGACCGTGTCCTTTAGCCAGGTCTTTGGAGAGTCCTTAACAACTTTGGCTAAAGAAAATCCCAAAATTGTGGCTATAACAGCGGCTATGCGTGACGGAACTGGACTCGGTTCATTCGCTGATACATTCCCCCAACGTTTTTTTGATGTGGGCATTGCAGAACAACATGCCTTGACCCTAGCTGCAGGAATGGCTAAAGAAGGTCTACGTCCAGTGGTAGCCCTCTATTCTACATTCTTGCAGAGAGGTTATGATCAAGTTGTTCATGACTTGGCTCTACAAGGGCTTCCTGTGGTGGTGGCAGTGGATCGAGCTGGTGTAGTAGGTGACGACGGCCCAACGCATCATGGAGTCTTTGACATTAGTTTCTTGCGTCCCATACCGAATATGACAATCCTTGCGCCTCGGACGGGTAGTGAGCTCTCTGCCATGTTAGCCTGGGCGTTAGCGCAGAAAAATCCGGTTGCTATTCGTTATCCTAGGGGTGATGCAGGTGCTGATCATGCCCAGGAAGCCTTTGATCCATCCACATCTATACCTTCGGAGATCGTCAAGTCTGGTAGGGATGGCGTCGTCTTTGCCATAGGAGCAATGGTAGACGTTGCCCTTGAGGCGGCCCGACTCCTTGAACCTGAGTTTAGTTGCGCAGTGGTCAACATTCGTTCCATTAAACCACTGGACAAGGGTTCCTTGCTTGCCTTAGCCAGGGGCAAAAAATATGTCTTAACTCTTGAAGATCACGTTTTAGGGGGAGGGTTTGGCAGCAGTATTCTCGAATTACTTCACGATGAGATGGGCGTGAAAGTAGAATGCATTGGTTATCCTGACGTTTTCGTTCCCCAGGGAGACATTAGTCGTTTGCATGAAGAATATGGCTTAAGTGTGCATCAAATTGCTCAAACCATCAGAAAAACTCTATCAGGACGTTCTTTGCAAGCAGTCGCTAGAAAGGATTAACTATATGCGTTTAGATCAGCTCTTAGTCGAGCGGGGTCTGACCTCTTCACGGCAGCGTGCTAAAGAGGCTATTTTGGAGGGACAGGTCAGTGTGGATGGGAAGGCCGCCACCAAACCTAGTGCGAACGTGTCCTTTGAAGCGGTTGTAGAACTTCGTGGTACAGCTTTACCCTATCCAAGTAGGGCTGGACTAAAGCTCGAAAAGGCCCTGAAGGTTTTTGAAATCGATGTACGGGGTCTTATAGCTCTTGATGTGGGGGCTTCCACAGGAGGCTTCACAAGTTGCCTGCTCCAAGCAGGGGCTAAGCAAGTTTATGCCCTAGATGTAGGTCAAGAGCAATTAGTTCCACATCTCAGGGAAGACCCAAGGGTTCAGGTGTTTGAAAAAACCAACATCCGTGATCTTAAACCCAGTCAGCTACCTTCATTGGTTGACCTGGTAACCATAGATGTGTCTTTCATATCCTTGACCAAAGTGATGCCAGCAGTTTTGCCCTTACTCACTAGCACAGGTCAGGTGATGGCCTTGGTTAAGCCTCAGTTTGAAACTGGTGGCGTGGGTTTAAATAAACATGGAGTCATTCAAGAACAGCTTATTCATGAGATTCATCTCCCTCCTCTAATTAACCAATTGCAGGGAAGTAATTTTGGTCTCTCAGGGTTTGATTTTTCTCCTATCAGCGGCGCAAAAGGTAACCTTGAATATTTGGCTCACTTCCAGTTAGGGACTGAGAGTTTCGATGCTACTGATTTGGTGAACAGTGTGATTGCTGATGGTTGGCACAGTTAAGTGAAAGGAAGGGTGGACCATGGATATTGGAATTATTCCAAACACAGGTAAGCCTGTGGCCATGAACCTGGCTGACGAGTTGGTCAAGTTTCTTCAAAAGCGAGGCGTAGGCTTTCAAGTAATTAATCACCCTTCCCGAACCAATCTGGAATCCTTTAATCTCATTATTGTCTTAGGAGGCGATGGTACCCTACTTAGTGCGGCACGTCTTGCTAGCGAAGTGCAGGTTCCAGTTTTTGGAGTTAACGTGGGCCACTTGGGGTTCTTGACGGAGGTAGAGACTGATGGCCTCTTTCCAGCGATCGATAAAATACTTGCTGGGGAGTACACGCTGGAAGAAAGGATGCTCATCGCGGCGTCCGTTAAGCGCAGTGGGCAAGAAATATCCAGGCATGTCGCGCTTAATGATTTTGTCGTGACCAGAGGTACCTTTGCACGAATCATTGATCTGAGTATCTTCGTAGACAAGCAACATGTGACCGACTATTCAGCCGATGGGGTAATTGTGGCAACCCCCACAGGTTCGACTGCCTATTCGCTTAGTGCAGGCGGACCCATAATAGAGCCGAAGCTAGAATGCGTGTGTATCACTCCTATTTGTGCACATTCCCTAGCATCTAGGTCTGTTTTGGCAAGACCTGAGGTTGAGGTTAGTGTGCGTTTAAACAGTGCAAGTGAAGAAGTAATGTTCACGATTGATGGTCAATATGGCTTTCCCTTGAAGAAGGGAGACCAGGTAATCATAAAAAAAGCTGAAAAGTCGGCTTTGTTTGTCAAGTTAGGCGAGCGTGATTTTTTTCAAGTGTTACATAGCAGGCTGAAAATGCCTCAGAGTTGGGGTGGCATTCATGAAGAATAGAAGACAAGGTAAGATTTTAGAGATTTTGAGCAAACACAACGTGGAGACCCAGGAAGAGTTGATGGATCTTTTGCATCTTGAGGGGCACCAAGTTACCCAGGCTACTGTTTCTAGGGATATTAAGGAGCTGCGCTTAGTGAAGATTCCTGATGGTCAGGGTGGCTATAAATACTCTGTTCAAAGCAATGTTACCAAGGGGGATCTGGTGCGCCGCGCGAAACGTGTCTTCGCAGACTATGTGCGTAGTGTGGACTTCAGCGGTTCATTGATCATGATCAAAACCTATCCTGGCGGCGCACATGCCGTTGCAGCAGTTATCGATGAATTGGAATGGCCCGAAATGATTGGAAGTATTGCCGGCGATGATGCCATTTTGGTTTTAACTCACGCGAAAGACCCAAGACCAAGTAAACCCACAGGTCCAACTGGAGAAGTGTTTGCTAGGATTCAGGATTTAATAAAGGGGTGAGTTGGTGCTTAAGGAGCTGCAGATTCGCAATTTTGCCCTAATCAAGGAATTAGAATTATCTTTCTATTCTGGATTTAGTGTTCTTAGTGGCGAGACTGGGGCGGGAAAGTCCATCATTATTGATGCCCTCAGTTTGTTACTCGGTGCTAGGGCTTCGCTGGAAATGATCCGTACCGGAGCGGAAAGTACGGTGGTAACAGGAAGCTTCTCTCACAATGACAGCTCAAGGTCTTTATTGGTGGAGTGGGAGATGCCGCCAGATGAAGAACTCATTATCGCAAGAGAAATTAATGTTAATGGTCGTAACAAGTGTTTGATCAATGGCCGTCTAGTCACTGTAGGGCAATTGGCCGAGCTCGGACCGCATTTAGTTGATGTTGTTGGACAACATGATAGCCAGAGTCTACTCAATCCCCTAGGTCACGCGCGGCTCTTGGATATCTTTGGCGGGGGCGAGCATCTCACACTTCTAAAGAAGACCGATGCACTAGCGGATGAGTGGCTAACGTTAAAGTCTGAATTCAATAAGTTGCAGAGGGATGAACGGGAACGAAATCGCCGCATCGATCTCTTGAACTTCCAAGTGGACGAGATTTGTCAAGCTAACTTGAAGCCACAGGAAGATGTGGATTTGGAAGTGGAGCGTTCACGTCTGGCGAATTTGGATCGTATTCGTCATTCCCTCCGCTTCGTTGTTGGTGTTATGGGGGAAACCTACAATGACGGAGAATCCTTACTTCATAGCTTGTCGTCCATGGAGGCAGAACTGAGGCGGGCGTCAGCCCTCGATGGTACTCTTGAACCATTGACCCAGCGCTATACTGAGCTGGCTTTAGAACTCCATGACGTTTACGGTGAGTTCAGGGACTATTTAGACGATTTGCCGGCCGATCCAGGCCGTCTCAACGAAATTGAAGTGCGCTTAGAACTCATTGATGGCCTAAAACGAAAGTATGGCGGCACGGTAGAGGAGATTCAAAACTTTCTTCAAGGTGCCCAGCAAGAGCTAGAGAAACTGGAAAACGCTTCCGTAATCGCTGATGGTCTAGGGGAGAAAAGCCGCCTGCTACAAGATAAGTGGCAAAAGCAAGCGGACTTGTTGACTGAAAGCCGGAAAGCCTTTAGCCTCCTATTGGAGAAACAGATCGAAAAACAACTAGCCCATTTGTCCATGGGTAACACGAAGTTCAAAGTTAATTTCACTCCTAGACGTGAAGAAACACCAATCCTTGGAGGGCAAGAAGAGTTAGAGTTTATGATGGCGCCCAATTTAGGTGAAGATTTAAAGCCCTTAGCGAAGATCGCTTCAGGGGGAGAGTTATCCAGGGTGATGTTGGCTATCAAGGCCATTTTAGTTGAAGCGGAACAAACGCCAACAGTTATCTTTGACGAAATTGATGCAGGAATTGGCGGACGAACTGCAGTAAACCTGGGAGAAAAGCTACAATCCCTAAGTCAAGTTAGACAGGTTTTATGTGTCACCCACTTGCCAGTGGTGGCAAGTTTCGGGAGCCATCATTATTCCGTGCAAAAATCGTCAGAACAAGAGCGAACTAAGGTAAGTGTGAAATTGCTGACACAGGATGAGCGGGTAGAAGAATTGGCAAGAATGCTTGGTGGCTCAACTGCTGAAACTGTCACTTTTGAACATGCCCGGGAACTCCTGAAAAAATCCAGTGCGGTCACACTCTAGATAGTTCTTGGTATGTAGTTCCTTCAATATCGTAGCAAATTGCAGGGCAACCTACTCTCATGAAGTAGTGAGGGGGTAGGTGGCTTTGTGAGAAGAGTTGTGCTCCGTGTGGGGCTAACAATAATCTTTGCTTGTCTTTTAGCTTTGGCCACGGTGCCGTATTGGGTTTCAGCAGTGGGGATTCCCCGTGAACTGAGGGTTTTTCCTGGGATGGAATTGTCCTTGGACTTAAAACCACCTTTGCGAATCCAAAATCAGGCCGGACTAGAAGTGACCGGTTTTCTTGATACCGATGATTTGGGAAGCAGCGTCTATCGGGTGAATCTCTTCGGATGGTTGCCTTTAACAGAGGTTGTCGTCGATGTGGTTCCTTTGATCAAGGTATTCCCCAGTGGACAGTCGATTGGTGTTTTGCTTAGCTCTGAGGGACTTATGATTGGTCAATTAGGTGGGGTTTTGGACTTAGATGGAGAGGAACATTTTCCAGCCAGGGAAGGTGGTCTTCAACCGGGAGATATTCTGCTTTCAATAGAAGGAAATCCCTTGCGTCGACCAGAGCAGGTCAGTCAACTTGTCAATGCGTTGGCAGAAGAGAAGAGACACTTAGCACTTGAAGTCCGTCGTAATAATCGGATTCTCACTTTCGAAGTTGAGCCCGTTAAGACTAGACAGGCAAATATCTTTGGACAAAATTCATTGACGTATTTGCTGGGAATTTATTTGGAGGATCCTGCTGCGGGTGTGGGGACCATGAGTTTTTATGACCAAGATTCGGGGCGTTTTGGAGCCTTAGGTCATACCATTACGAATAGCTTGGGCAGGAGATTGGAAATCACAAGTGGTAGCATAGTAGAAGCATCCATTGATAGCATTCGCTATGGTAGTAAGGGTTCTCCTGGCGAAAAAGTAGGCTTTTTCCATGGGGATCAGGATGTGCTTGGAACGATAGATTCCAATACAAGTTACGGGATTTTCGGGCAGTTGGAGGGAGTGATTCCTCAGAGTGCATTTTCAGAACCAGTTCCTGTGGCCTTTGCACACCAAGTACGTTTGGGGCCTGCGGAAATCTATACTGTGATTTCTGGAAATCAAATAGAACGGTTTTCTGTAGAAATTGTGAAGGTGGTCAATCAAACCAGACCTGCAGAAAAAGGGATGGTGATTGAGGTTACCGATGAACGGCTCCTTAGGGAGACAGGCGGAATCATTCAGGGGATGTCTGGCAGTCCCATCTTACAAAACGGTATGCTGGTAGGGGCAATAACCCATGTGTTCGTCAATAACCCGACAAAAGGATATGGCAGTTTTGCCGAATGGATGGTCTATGAGGCAGGGCTGGGGCAAGGCATAGAAATTCCCGCGAAACAATCGTCTTCGCGGGAAGGTTTTTTTTTACATATAGAGAAAGAGTTTAGTGAGCTCGAATTAAATATATAACAAAGAACAAAGCGGTGAGGTGGGAACAGTAAATGGAGGCAAGAACGCTTGTTTTAGGAGTCATTGGGTCTGACGTACACGCTGTAGGCAACAAGATTCTGGAAATCTCATTTAGAGAAGCGGGTTTTAAAGTGGTCAACCTAGGAGTGTTGGTTTCCCAAAAGGAATTTGTTGAGGCAGCTGTCGAAACCAACGCAGATGCCATCATGGTATCGTCTCTCTACGGACATGGTGAGATCGATGTGCGAGGCCTGAGAGAAGCCCTAATCGAAGCCGGTATTGGAAATATTTTAATGTACATTGGTGGTTACTTAGTGGTGGGAAGTCAAGAGTGGTCTGAAGTGGAATCAAAGTTTAAACAATTGGGATTTGACCGGGTCTATCCTCCGAGTACATTACCTGAAGACATCATTCCGACTTTGAAGGACGATCTTCGTATGTAATGGAGGTTTTTTTATGAAAAAGTTAATGGTCTTAGTTGACATTGGGAGCACCTATACTAAGGTAACCGCTGTGGACATTGAACACCGCCGCATCGCGTCACAATCCAGTGCGCCCACAACGCCGACAGACGTCAGTCTAGGTTTACAGAATGCCTTGGAAGGCTTGAAATTAACTTCAGAAGTGTTAAAACAAGCCCGTACCTTAGCCTCATCAAGTGCCGCGGGGGGCTTGCGAATGGTGGCCATCGGCTTGGTCGAAGACTTGACGGCTAAAGCGGCAAAACAGGCAGCTTTAGGAGCCGGCGCAAGAGTATTAAGAACTTATTCGTTTCAGTTAACGGAAGCCGACCGAGCTGAGATTATTGAACTTAAGCCAGATATCATACTTTTAGCAGGTGGCACAGATGGTGGAAATACGGAGAATATTCTTCATAACGCCAAGGTATTAGCATCCTTGCCAGAAGCAGTGCCTGTGGTCATTGCCGGTAACCGCTCTGTGGCGCAGGAGGTGGCAAGCTATTTTCCTGAATCTTTCAGCACATATGTATCCGCGAACGTAATGCCCCAAATTGGGAAACTGCAAGTTGAACCAGCCAGAGAGGTTATTCGGAAGGTTTTCATGGAGAAGATCATTTATGCCAAAGGTTTAACTAAGGCCAGTCGCCTCATAGAAGGTATCTTTATGCCTACTCCTGCCGCTGTCTTACGTGCAGGTCAGCTGTTGAGTGAGGGAACCGCACTGACCAAGGGATGGGGAGATTGCCTCATTGTTGACGTGGGAGGCGCCACGACGGATGTTCATTCTCTAGGAGCTGGAATGCCTACCAAGGCTGGTGTGGTCGTGCGCGGCTTACCCGAACCATTTGCCAAGAGAACTGTGGAGGGTGATCTAGGGGTTAGAGTAAGTGTCCTTTCTTTATTAGAAGCTGTGGGTCCAGCTGTGTTGGCGCAGGATATTGGATGGCCAGAGGAGAAGGTTGAGGCTAGAGTTGAATTCTTGAACAATCATCCAGAGACTTTACCTACGAATCCTGATGAGAATCTCTTTGACCAAGCTCTAGGCCATCAAGCAGTAAAGCTTGGTGTGGGTAGGCATGTTGGTCACCTCTCAGAGCTCTATACGCCATCTGGGCTTGTTTGGATTCAAGAAGGCAAGGACCTTTCCAGGGTGCAAAAAGTGATTGGTACAGGAGGCGTTCTGATTAACAATGAAAATTCGTTACTCATGCTTGAAGGAGCTCGACAAGATGCAGATTTTGCTTTAGAACTTAGACCAGAAAACCCCAGGTATTTCTCTGACGGAGATTACATTTTGGCCTCCATGGGTTTGTTGGCTCAAGAACAACCCGAAGTGGCCTTAACAGTTTTGCAGAATTCTCTCAACGAATATGAACTTGTAAGGAGGGGCAAATAGTTGGCGGAGCAGATTACACATGACAGGTTGGATTGGAATGCGTTAGCAGAAGAAAGGGAAACGGTACTAGCAGGCTGGCCCACGGGTCAGGAAGTAGACTTGGATGATGCTTTTCGATTTCACCAGAAACTACCCAACGAATTAAATTTTGGTTTGCGCTTGATCCAGGCTAAGGAACAAGGTATCACCTTGGCCCAGCCACGTGCAGGAGTGGCCGACTTAAATAGCCATCGAGAATTGCTTTTGTTTTTACAGGATGAAGGTGGCGCGGATTTACTTCCCTCAACGATCGACTCATATACGAGACAGAACCGTTATGAAGAGGCTGAAAAGGGCTTGGCCGAAAGTGTACTGGAGGGAAGGTCGCTCTTGAATGGCTTTCCTGCTGTAAACCATGGCGTTTCCAATTGCCGCCGCTTGGTTGAGAGCTTATCTCTTCCAGTTCAGGTGCGTCATGGTACTCCAGATGCTCGTCTATTAGCAGAAATCACCCTAGCGGCTGGTTTTACCGCCTATGAGGGTGGTGGTCTTTCTTATAACATTCCCTACGCCAAGCGTGTACCATTAGAGCAGAGCATTCGTGATTGGCAGTATGTGGATCGCCTAGTTGGTTATTATCAAGAACAGGGTATTACCATCAATCGTGAACCTTTTGGTCCTCTTACGGGTACCTTAGTATCGCCATGTATTTCTCATAGCGTGGCTGTAATTGAAGCAGTCCTAGCCGCGAAGCAAGGTGTGAAAAACATCACCTTGGGTTATGGACAGTGTGGAAATTTAACTCAAGACGTTGCCGCCTTGCAAACACTGACTATTCTAGCTGAGGAGTACCTGCAAGCCGAAGGCATCACCGATGTGGATATTACCACTGTCTTTCACCAGTGGATGGGCGGCTTTCCAGCTGACGAAGCCAAAGCCTTTGGAGTTATTTCCTTAGGCGGAATGACCGCGGCTTTAGGCAAAGCGACAAAGGTAATCGTAAAGACTACCCATGAGGCCCTGGGAATCCCCACTAAAGAAGCAAATGCACAAGGTGTGCGTGCTACCAAACAGGTCCTTAATATGCTCCAAGACCAGACCTATCCTGAGAATCCCTTGCTAGCTGAAGAACGGGATATGATTCTTGCAGAAACACGCCTGATTTTAAATAAGACCCTCGAATTAGGTGAGGGAGATTGGGCCATAGGTGCAGTGCGCGCCTTTGCAGCAGGAGTAATTGACGTGCCCTTTGCACCAAGTTCATTTAATGCTGGAAGAACCATGCCCGCGAGGGATAACGAGGGCGCAGTGCGCTTTTTGTCTTGGGGTAATCTTCCTTTCACCAAAGAAATTCAAGACTTCCACCGCTCGAAATTAGCAGAACGGGGTAGTGCAGAGAAACGGACCCCAAATTTTCAGATGGTCATTGACGATATTTACGCTATTGGTCAAGGCAGACTGATTGGGCGTCCTCGTTAGGAGATGATGTGATTGACCGAACTTAGAATTTTGTCCCCCACCGCAATTTTGGGATATGGTTTTCCCCTGTCTTCGTTTCAGGCCGGTTTAGATCGTGACCCCCATGTTATTGCTGTCGACGCGGGTTCAACAGATCCAGGTCCCTATTATTTGGGTTCTGGGGAATCCTTCACGCAACGTTCTGCAGTCAAGAGAGATTTGCGTTTTCTCATTGATGCTGCTGTAAAGCGCAAGATCCCACTCATTATTGGCACGGCTGGTGGTAGCGGTGCTAAGTCGCATGTGGATTGGAATCTGGCCATTGTGGAGGAAATCTTAGATGAGTTGAAGCTCAATGCAAAAGTAGGAGTCATTTATAGTGATATTGATCCTGAGTTCCTTATTAAAGAACTGCAAAGTGGGCGCGTTGAACCTTTAGGCCCCGTGGACCAGTTAACTGAAGAGGACATTAGAAATACAAGCAATTTAGTTGCACAGATGGGATTGGAGCCTATTATGCACGCTTTAGAAGACGGTGCGGAGATTGTTTTGGCTGGTAGGGCTTATGATCCTACGGTGTTTGCAGCCCTCCCTGTATCAAAAGGGTATGATCTAGCTTTAGCGCTGCACATGGGCAAAATCTTGGAATGTGCTGCTATTGCTGCCGTTCCAGGCAGTGGCAGTGATTGTCTTTTTGGATACTTGGGTAAAGACTACTTCATCCTTGAAGCCCTGAATCCCGAGCGCGAATGCACCACGCTTTCAGTTGCCGCCCATACATTGTATGAGAAGAGCAATCCCTATTTTCTGCCAGGACCAGGAGGTAGCTTAGACCTACACGAAACAACATTTGAACAATTGCCAGATGGCAAGGTTAAGGTAGCTGGAACGAAGTTTGTACCGACAGATTCATATTATCTGAAACTCGAAGGAGCGAGCCTTATTGGCTATCGCACCATCAGTATTGCAGGGGTGCGAGACCCCATTATGATTAGTCAAATTGACGAAGTCATAGCCCGAGTTAAAGACAGGGTTGCAGATAATTTTCAAGACCTCAAGGACTATCAATTACATGTCCATTGTTACGGAAAAAATGGCGTGATGGGTCTACTTGAACCACATCCTGAGCCAGCCCATGAGCTTGGTCTGGTCATTGAGGCTGTGGCATCAACGCAGGAGATTGCAGACACTGTCTGTAGCTTTGCCCGTTCGACCATGTTGCATTATGGATATCCGGGACGTAAGTCCACAGCAGGTAATCTTGCCTTTTTGTATTCACCGTCCGATGTATCTGCGGGAGCGGTATACAAATTTAATGTCTACCATCTACTCAAGGTAGAGGACCCCAAGGGTCTATTTCCGATCCGATTTGGGAGGAGTGGGCTATGAGATACGTGAAAGATGTTGCTTTGGTCGTTCGCAGCAAAAATGCTGGGCCTTATGAACTAACCTTCGATTTGATGTTTCCCGATGCTCAGACGTTTGACGAGGTTAGACATAGTATTACCAAGGAAAAAATTGCGGCATTGTATCAAATTGATGAAGGTAACGTGTTGTCCATCATCCATTTTTCCCCTGCACATGCAGTGAAGATTACCATTGTGCGCCCTCGCCCATCAGGAGATTTAGGTGAGACCGATGTCTATGGTGCACAACAACATACACCACTATTCGAATTAACATATTAGGGAGTGTTTGAACTTGCAGATTAAAGACGTTGTATTATCTAAAGGACTCACTGGCTTTTACTTTGATGACCAAAAGGCGATCCGCCAAGGGGATTATGTTCTAAATGGTCTAAGCTATGATGGCGTTCCTGTAACACCCGGTTTCGTAAATATTCGGCAAGCTGGGGAAAGTGTTTCTG
>WPCH01024660.1_pt1 | contig 19947 bp, 14 predicted proteins | sample 5399881 | NCBI WGS metagenome assembly WPCH01 (sample SAMN12869468, study PRJNA574797) | sludge metagenome | isolation source: wastewater treatment of pH5 | place: China:Beijing | collected 2019-05-20
AAATAGCCTTCAGAGGACGGAGTCCCAGCTTATAAAGGAGAGTACGCAGATTTACCTTCGGGATGTATACGACCACACAATTCAGGTTATTGATTCCATAGAAGCCTTCAGGGATATCCTGTCTTCAATGGTAGATGTCTACCTCTCGAGCCTGAGCCATAGAATGAATGACATTATGAAAGTCCTGACGATAATCGCCACGATCTTTATCCCTCTTACTTTTATTGCAGGAGTATATGGCATGAACTTCGAATACATGCCCGAACTCAAATGGCGATGGGGTTACCCTGCAGTAATGTTTGCGATGACGATACTTGGGATAAGCATGTTTCTCTACTTTAAGAAAAGAAGGTGGGTATAAAGCCCGAATTTCGCCTTACTCTAACTGCATCTTATCCGGACTGCACCATGTCCGCATTGCGTCTTTTCCAAACTACGTCTTTTCCAAACTACGTCTTTTTCAAACTACGTCTTTTCCAAATTACGTCTTTTCCAAACTACGTCAGTCCGATTTCCGTCTCGTCCGAGTCCCTTCTCGCCCGAGTCCCTTCTCGCCCGAGTCCCGTCTCGGGAGGACGGGGTCCTTTTCGCTCTCTTTGCTCGCTCAAGAGGACTGATTTTTGATTATTTCACTGGATTTCTCAGGTGGATTGCTTTATAGTTCTCTTTTGAATTGATTTTTGGAGGACTGCTTTATAGTTCTCTTTTGAATTGGTTTTCCGGAGGGCTGCTTTATAAGTTATAACTTGAACTGATCTCAAAGAACTGTTTAAATATATTATTGTAGATTGCTGGCGAGTTAGATTTTGCGGTATTTATGATGTTAATCCTGAAGCTGGTTGTCAGGTGTTATTTTTTCTGAAATGGTGGGCAGGAATTCACGGTACAGCAAAAGAGGCGGGAATGGGTTTCTCCGGGAATTCCAGGTGATTGATTATTATTAAGCATCTTTTTCTACAAACCTATATATTTATTTGAAGTAATTTTTTTATAATAGTTTGGATGTAATATTATTAAAAATTATTGAAATGTGTTTCTTGCTGGAATAGTTGAATAACATGTACGGTTACTACGACCCCCCTTTTTCCGTAGAAAAGGACGGAATTTCCATTTCTTTAGATAAAACTGGAGATAGATGGGTATACAGGAGGACTTCTGGAAAAGATGAAGTGGAAAAGCTCGTTCTTGGAGACCGGAAGCGCATTATTATAAATCCTGTAGAGCCTCTGAATACACCTAAAGAAATTACTCCGAATCTGCTGATCGAATTTGAAAAAACAGTGCTTCTTGCAGGCGGGGAGAAAAGGCAGATATTTTTGACTTTTCCGGTTGAAATAGGTGTTTTTATCTCCGACATCGGTGATAAGAACCCTCAACTTATAGATGTTCTCAGCCTGTCAAGACAGAAATTTACCCTTTACGGGGAAGTGTCCAATGGAGTTGTCTGCAAACACTGGAAAAGCAGATTATACTCGGTCTCCCCTGACCTGAATCCTCTTCAGGAAGGGGTTATGGAGCTTACCCTGAGGAATGCTTCTTCTGAATGGGCTTCAATTTCAAAAGCGGTTTTCAGTGCATACGGGATGAAACTATACTATGACGGGGACGTCTTCATGAAAGCCCGTATGGAAATCCTCAACAGGAACACGGCTGAAACAGGTTTCGATATGCAGCCCGTTAACGGAGAGATGAAAGGTTATCTTGTAAAAGACCAGAAAATCAGGAAAGAGGCTTTCGGAGTTTACAGCCTCAGGAAGCTCGGCTTTGTGCCTCTTAAGTTTTATATGGGGTGGGGATTTTGATTCTTCCTGATATTAATCTCCCTGCGATTCTTCCTGATCTCAACCTCCTTGACAATGTGCTGTACACAACCTCAAAAAGTCAGGTTACTCCCGGAGATCTTATAAAATTTGTAATCGTCCTTACATTTTCGATAATCTTTCTCAGGGTTATTATAATTTACCTGCGAAGGACTCTTAAGGACCACGTCAGCAAGGATGTGGGCGAGCCCATACTCAAACTTCTTTATTACGGTTCTCTTGTTGTTATTTTTATCTCGATACTGCCTTTGATAGGGATTGATCCCTCAGGTCTCCTGCTTGCAGGAGGAGTTGCGGGTATAGTGCTTGGTTTTGCAAGTCAGAACATTGTCGGAAACCTGGTTTCAGGCTGTTTTCTTATGTTTGAAAGGCCCATAAAAATAGGAGACCAGGTGGATGTTAACGGGATAGCCGGCTATGTCACGGATATACGCATAATCTCAACCCTGATAAGGACATATGACGGCCTTCTTGTTCGAATCCCAAATCAGCAGGTGTTCACTACAAATATTACGAATATTGTGGGGCACCCTGTAAGAAGGTTTGAATATACGATCAGGATCCGCTACAGTGATGATGCCGGTGCTGCAATATGGCTGATCAAGGATCTCATAGATAAGGAGCCCTTTGCCCTTCTGAGCCCTTCTCCATCGGTTTTTGTAAACGAGCTGGGAGACAGCTCGGTCAATATCGTGGTGAGAATCTGGGCACCCGTAAGTGAATGGTTCGGGCTGAAGACCAGGCTCCTGTGGAATATCAAAAAAACCCTTGAAGAAAACGGGATAGAAATCCCCTACCCGCAGAGGGTGCTTCATATTAAATCCGAAACTGAAAAAAAACCTCAGCTTGCTGAAGAGCCGAATATAAACAGGCTTGAAGCGACCGAGCCTGTATTGAATTTTGAAGAAAGGGTATTGAATTAAGCCTGAGATCGACCTGCAATATGAAAGGAAGGGATGGCTAAGAAAAAAGAAGAGAAAAGAAGAGAAAAGAAAAAAATAGAAAAAGGGCTTGAAACAGAAAAAATAAAGACATTATTCGGATTTTTTCTGTCCCTATTTTCGTTCCTCTTTCCTCTTTTCTTTTTATTTCATTTTTTCATTCTTATTTTCTGCTCTCAAGCGCCTCTCTTATAGGTTTTATTGTAAGGGCTCCTGGAGTTCCTTTCATACTATGGGGAGGCCAGCTTCCGGATTTTATTTCTTCTGAGTTCTCATCGTGTTCGTCTTCGAGAAGGAGAATCACACCTATGTCAGAAGGGATATCATCGACCATCTTCGTGCCACAGGCATCGAGTTCCCCCAGAGATTCTCTTCCCTTTTCCGGGTCAAAAGGGGCGGTACAGCCTCTAACGACATTTGTCCGAAATCCTCTTTCGAGAAATCCGAGAGTGTTATGGTAGATGCAGACCTCATCGACAAGCCCTGTCATGAACACTTCGTCAATTCCAAGCTCTGCCACCTTCAGTTCAAGTTCGGGGTTTGTAAAAGCGTCGTAGTGGTCTTTGGAAATCCTGAAAAGAGAGACTGTACCGCTGTTAACCACTTTTTTCACCAGGGCTTCAATAGGCTCGACTATCGTCTTCCCCAGCGGGGCTACAAGCCTGCCTTCGTATTCTTTTCCTTCATGTTCATATTTCTCGAATACGAAGTCATTTGTCATGTCCATAATTATCAGAGCTTTCAAATTTCCACCACTTTTCCCTGACTGTTTTGTCCTTTCTTAATTCAAGCATTTTTATTTACTTTTTTCTATATCTTTCACTTAACCTTCTCTCACTTAACCTCCTCCAACCGGAGGGATGAGGACGACAAGGTCTCCTTCCTTCAATTCTGTTCCGGGTCCCCGGAGATAATCAATATCTCTTCCGTTAACAAGGAATCTTAACCTGGGATTCTCGTCCTCGAAGGGTTTTCCCGCCGCTTCTTTAAACTCCGCTCCAAAACGAAGTTCCAGAAATTCAAGGAGGTCTTTTACAGTATACCCTGAATTCAGTTCAAACTGCATCTCGTGAGCCCCGGCTATCTCGCGGATAGAGGCAAGAAATTTCACATTTATTTTCATTTTCCCGTTGTTTCCCATCAGGCAATCCCGAGTTCTTTTAACTTTTCTTCCGTGGGCACTCCATCAATCCAGCCTCTGAGTTCGTAATATTTATCAATCATTTCAGGCACATGAGAGACCTGTCCCCTGGAAGGTCCGGCGGGGGTGGGTTCTGCTGTAAGGCGCTTTGGGAGAGCGTCCTGAACGCTGTTAAAGCCGTACCTGTTGTTCATATGGCGCTCAAGGTTCGTAATCCTCTCCCCTATCTTAAGCAGTTTTTCGGGATCAAGTTCCATGCCCGTGATAGCCTGGAGCATCCCTGCATACTGGGGAAGCCCGAGGGCAAAACTGGTAAAGAGGCAGATAACACTTGAGTTGATCACCGAACCAAGATCCTGCATAAAAATGGTCCACTCCGGCTTTCCTTCCGTTGAATAAGGGTCACGCTTCTCAGGAATCCCGAGGAGTTCGGATGGAATGGTATAGCCGTAAACGTGGTCTCCTCCGCGATTTGAGGTTGCATATTCAAGCCCTATCCCCTGGATCGGACGGGGGTCATAGGCAGGAAGTTCCATGCCTTTGACGTTTATTGCGTATTCCGGAGCCTGATACTTTTCCGCAAGCTTTCTCGAGCCAAGCGCAAGGTCAGCCCCAAAACCTGCTTTATACGCTGCCCTCCAGACGCACTCAACCATTGCTCCGGGGTCCCCGAACCTCAGGTTAAAACCCAGTAATTTTTCTTCGGGAATTTTTCCTTTCTCTACAAGTTCCATGGCACAGGCTATAGTCCCTCCCATGGAAATCGTATCTATCCCGAACTCGTTGCAGAAGTGGTTGGCTTTTATGACAGCATCGAGCTCTTTTACTCCGCAGTTGGAGCCCAGAGCAAAAATTGTCTCATACTCAGGACCTTCAGTATACTTTACACTGAAAGGGCCGTCAGGAACAAAGGACTTTCTTCCGCAGACAATCGGGCAGCCCCAGCAGCCTGTAGTCCCTGTAAGATAACTTTCAGCGAGTTTTTCTCCGCTCTGTTCATCGGCTTCAGGGAAATAGCTCTGCTGGAAGTTTCTTGAGGAATAGGCTCCGTGTGCATTCACTATGTTCACAAGGACCGCAGTCCCGTAAACATGCAGGCCTCCTTTTGGCCCTGTTACCGGGTTTTCCCTGATGAGGCTCATGGATTCGGCAACTTTTTCAGCAAGCATTTCCGGATTTGCGGATTTCTGCCTCTGGTTTCCGGAAACAACAATGGCTTTTAATTTCTTGCTGCCCATAACAGCCCCTGAACCTGTCCTGCCTGCTGCCCTGTATTCGTCGTTCATAATACAGGATATGAGGCTCAGGTTCTCGCCAGCTGGCCCTATACACGCAATGGAAGTTTTCTTCGGGTCTGTACCTGCCCTGTTTAGCAGTTCTTCCGTAACAGCAGGTACGGTCATGCCCCAGATTTCAGGAGCTTCGACAAGTTCAGCCTTCCCATCTATAATGGTCAGGTAAACCGGTTTCTCAGAAATGCCTCTTATAACTATTGCGTCATAACCTGCAAACTTCAGGTAAGGTCCCCATTTCCCTCCTGAGTTCCCGCTCCCGACTGCCCCTGTAAGCGGAGATTTACTCGTAAGCACATGGAAACGCCCGCTGGTTGGCACTCTTGCTCCTGTGGCAGGGCCTGTTGAGAATACAAGGAGGTTATCCGGGTCAAAGGGCTGCATATCATCCCTGAACTCATCGTATATGAGTTTCAGTCCGAGACCTTTCCCTCCAATATACCTCCTCAGTATCTCTTCATCCGGCATTTTGTCCTTAAGCTCTCCTGTTTCAAGGTCAACATCTAGAATTTTTCCCGCATAGCCCCCTAACATAGATTATTTCCTCCCATAGTATCTTTTTTAGTTTTCGGAATATTCTTTCTTCCGGTTTCCGGCAGCAATCCCCAGCTCCAGTCCCAGAAACTGGCTCAAAAGAGAAACCGCCGGATCACTTTCAAACATCTGCCTCAATGAAATATAAATCTGGCTTGAAGCAATATAAATTAAATATATCCAATTATATAACTCCCCCTTAATATAAAGATTCACGTAAACAGGAGATCATTGAAACAGCCCTGATATACCGGAATTCGAAGTATATTTAAAAACAGGATATAAAAATAGGGATTTGCAGTTTTAATTTTATCTATTTTAATTTTAAATCACAAATCCTCAGTTTTGTGAGTTTTTTTCCTCAGCCTGGGACTTTAAAGAACCTTGCCGTACATTGATTTTTATCATGAATTCAGTACCGTTATCTCTCTTTAGCTCGATTTCCCCTTCAAGCTGGTCTACCAGGATGTTTACAAGCTGCAAACCAAGAGAATCCGAGTTTTCCAGATTTATTGTTTCAGGAATTCCAGCCCCGTCATCCGAGACAACCAGTACATAACCTGTATCTGCAGTGCCTGTATCCTTTCCAGCAGGTCTTTTCTTATTCTTTTCCATTCCGCTTTCGGTTTTTTCTTCTCCGCCACTCCCTTCTTTAAATAGTTTGATCTGAATTTCCCCTTCGCTTCTACCTTTAAATGCGTGTTTTAAAGAGTTGGAAACAAGTTCATTGACAATTATCCCTAAAGGAACAGCCGTATCCATGTCAAAAAATATATCCTCTTCAAGATCCGTATATAAACTGATGCTGGCATTTCCAAGGCTGTATGTCTGGAAAAGGTTCTCAACGAGCTTTTCAAGATAAGGAGAAAAATACAGTGCGTTATTTCCTCCGCCTTCATGGAGTTCTTCGTGAATCAGGGCAATAGACATTATTCTGTCCTGGCTTTCCCTGAAAGCATTAAGAACATCGGAGTTTTTAATGCATGTCTTGCTGCTGAAATTTTCAGCCTGGAGATCCAGAAGAGATGATATGACCTGGAGGTTATTCTTTATCCTGTGGTGGATTTCCTTCTTACGGGCTATCTCAAGGTTTACAAGTGTCTGTTCGGCTTTTTTACGCTCAGTGATATCCTGAACCGTTCCTTTTACTTTAATGGGGATATTTTCCTCATTAAAAACTGCCTGAGCCCGCATGTGTACTGTACGTTCCTCCCCGCTGTCCAGCACAATCCTGTACTCAATAATGGAAGTTTTTTCACTTCCAGCTTTCCTTGTGGAGGAGTCAAAATAGTCCCTGTCATCGGGATGTATATAATTCAGGTGTTCAGTGTAAACCGGAGCTGGCCTGTTAGTATCCCGTCCGAAAATATGGTACATTTCTTCAGACCAGTATGTTTTATTAGCTGCAATATCCCATTCCCAGTTCCCTATATGGGCCATTTCCTGGGCTTCAGCAAGGCCTTTTTCGCTTTCTTTTAATGAATAATAGGCTTTTTCCAGTTCTGCGGTTCTTTTTCTTACCAATCTTTCCAGATTCTCAAGTGTTTCTTTCAATTTAGCTTCTGCTATTTTTTTATCTGTTATATCACGGGAAATGGCAAGGACAGAGTTTACTTTCTCATCAATAAATTCAGGAACCAGCTGTGTATTAAAATAGTAATCTTTTCCTTCAGGGGACATGTAATTGAATTCAATTGTTTCGGGTTTTCCTGTTATGAAAACGTTTTCAATACTCTCTTCCCAGAACTTTGTTGTTTCAGGATCTATTCCCAGTTCAATACTGTTTTTCCCCATGATTTCTTCCGGAGAGTAACCTGAAGGCTCTGCAGCAGCAGGGTTAACGTAAATGTAGCGTTTTTGTCTGTCATATCGGGCAATTATATCAGGAGAATTTTCAGCCAGTGTACGGAACTCATTTTCTCTCCTGATAAGGGCTTCTTCAGCCTGTTTACGGTCTGTGATATCTGTGAACATCCAGATACAGCCTGCAAAATTTCCGTCCCTGTCAAAAAAGGATTTGGTATTAACAAGTGCCCATAAGGGAGAGCCATCTTTACATATAAATTTGAATTCATGGCTTTCATCTATATCCTGATGCTTTTTTTCCCTGATCTTTTCGGAAACACACCTGTCTTTTTCATCTATGAAGTCCCACCCGGGTCTGCCTATCATCTCTTGCTGAGTATATCCCAGCATCCCGGACATTTTTTTATTTACATAAATGGTCTTATCTTCAGCGTTAATTATCCATATCCCTTCATTTGCTGCCTCTAAAAAACTGCGGCATTTTTCCTCACTCTCACGCAGCGAATTCATCAGTACGTTGCGTTCTTCCAGAGCCTGATATAACCTGAAATTGCTGTAACTTACCTGTAAGACCATGCTGGCAAATTTCATGAAGAAGGACATTCCTGTGTTTACAGCTTCCCTGCTCAACCTCGGGACTTTTTCAAGAGCCTCTATGTATTCCTTTTCATTAAAGCCATATTTTCCTGCCCTGGCTCGGAAAAACTCATAATCCAGAGGTTCATCATCAAAAAAGAAGTGCCCTGAAAAAATATTGCCTACATGCTGATCGCTGACGATCATTGGGGTTGCCATCTTCCACATACTGTTTCTGCACCTGCACAGCTTAAACTCTCCAGGCGCAATACCTTCTGCCAACTTCGCACTATTTTCGATACAGCGTTTGCAGGTCTCAGGATCTGCCCTGTGGTACCTGATGCAGATATCCTGCCAGCCGACGCCCACCAGAATATTGCCTTCAAGGTCTTCCAGGCACATAGGGATGCGGGCAAGCTTATAAAAGTCCTCCATGAGGGACTGGACCGCCTGAACATCAATAATCTCAGCAAGTCCTTTTTCTTTTATCTTCCGGGAAGGTGAGGAAATGTTCTCGAGCCTGATGTATTGTTCAGCCTGGTTCAGAAGATCTTCCACCCGTTCATTTCCTGTAGTCTCGGCACCAGGCTCTCTTAACTTTTTCTTCATTCAGGATCCCCAGCTTTTAAATCTAACTTTGAAAACTATGACTTAAAAACTATGATTTGAAAACTATGGTTTTGAAAACTATGGTTTGAAAAACTTCAGCTTTGAACATTTATAACTGATTGCTTTCTGGTGTGTTTAATACTGTATTGGTTACCTTATTTTTAAGAACCGTTTATGAGTCAGGGGAATTTTTCTGAAACTGCTGTCTAATTATACGGAATATGCCGTTATTCTTTTTAAAAACAGAATTGACCTGCCGCCAATTAAATGTTTTTATCATAAATAATGTCAATAATATATTAATATTTGCGCCCCTTACTGTTATAATGTAAGATGAAAGTCATTTTATTAAACACGTAAAAAATCCTGTAAATATAAAGTATATCTGGAATATCTCTAGAAAATACATCTAAAAAAACATCTGGAAATCCATCTTAAAAAAACATCTGGAAAATACATCTGGAAAATACATCTTAAAAATGCATCTGAAAGCTTCAGGGAACTTTATGCCTTGGTAATGTATTCGTACCTGACATCTGCCCTTGTAATCTCTGGCAGGTCTCCCCACATGCCTATGTACTCCCCCTGGATCACAAGCGCGCCTTTTATTCCCGGAATCCCCCTGATAGCCCTGAATGATATCTCTACTGCCTCTTTTCCTGTCCCCACTTCGTTCCCGAGTGCTGTTGCAGCCGCATCTGCAAGAGAAACATCGTCAGAAAACACAGCAGCTGCATCTGCCATCCCGAAGCTGATTGAAGGTCCTACTGTGCCTGCAGAGGTGCAAACACCCGTTATAGAGTCACGCGGTTCGAATACAAGCCCCAGGTTCCTGATAGGGGACTGCCCCGAATAGATCCCGACCACAACAGGCCTGTCGTTTATAAGTGCGATATCTCCTCCGTTGTCGACTATAGCATATTTTGCTCCGGCTTTTACCATAGCTTCCACTGCCAGGGCAGAGATAGTGCCCGCAACTGCACTCATCGGCCCTATTCCTATCGTGTTTCCTGCTTTTATCATCCTCCTTACGACCTCAGGGGCATTTTCCGGGCATTCATAGGGTTCGAGTGTGATCTGAAAATAGGGGTCTGAAAGGATATAAGTCTCAAGAACCGCCCTGTGGGTGCGGATTGCTTCTTTTGCGGCTTCTATATATTTCCGGTCGCAGGCTGCGATAGTAACTATGGTTTCTTTGAGCTGGAAATGTTCTTTTATCGGGGTTCCGGCAGGTTCTTCGGGTTCTTTAACAGGTTTTCTTGCGGGCTCTGGCATGCTGGTCTACATGGAATTTATTGCTTAAAAAAGAAATGCTTTTCTGAAATGACTTAGTTTTTTGAAATGACTTAAAGTACTGGACCAGAATATTGAACTTAAATATAGAACCTCTTTTTAATGTTCTTAATAACGAATGCAGAAGGCACGGATGAAAAATTTGAAAAAAAGGTTTTGGCGGCTTTTTCAATCGTGCCGCCGGACTGATTTTTTTCTCATATGATTTTTGATTCACTTTGATCCCGGTTCAATTATTGTCTGGATCAAAATGTAAGTTAGAGCTGTAGCTTTTTCATCCTTTCCACAGCTTCTTTGATCCTTTCAACCGGCTTTGTGAGTGCAAACCTGATATAGCCTTCGCCGGCATCTCCAAAGCCCACTCCCGGAGTAGCTACAATTCCGGCTTCTTCGAGCAGGAGTTTTGCAAAACTGATCGAAGTGAAGCCTTTCGGGACCGGAGCCCAGATATAAAATGTGGCTTTAGGGGGCTTTACTTCAAGGCCCATGGCAGTTAGCCCCTCTATAAGAGCATTCCGCCTTTCTTCGTAGATTTTGTTTGTTTCATTAACGCAGTCCTGGGGGGATGAGAGGGCTGCGATGCCTGCGATCTGGATTGCATCAAAGACGCCTGAGTCCACATTGGATTTGACTTTCCCGAGCCCTTTTATCAGGTCTTTATTTCCTACCGCAAAACCTAGTCTCCAGCCTGTCATATTATAGGTTTTCGAGTGGGAATAGAGTTCCATGCCGATGTCCATAGCCCCTTCTGCTGCAAGGAAAGAAGGTGCTTCGTAGCCGTCGTAAGCCATCTGGCAGTACGCGTTGTCATGGACGGCAATGATGTCATGCTTTTTACAGAACTTTACTACTTTCTCAAAGAACGCCATATCAGCAGTTGCTGCAGTTGGGTTATTCGGGTAATTAAAGAAGAAGAGTCTGGATTTCTTCAGAACATCTTCAGGGATTGAGTCCAGGTCAGGCAGGAAACTATTTTCAGCCTTGAGGGGCAGAGGATACGGTTCTCCACCTGCAAAAAGAGTCCCGATCTTATATACGGGATACCCTGGCTCAGTATAGAGCACAACATCTCCGGGATTGACGAAAGCCAGCGGGATGTGAGCCACAGCTTCTTTTGACCCTATCAGGGAAAGGACTTCAGTTGCGGGGTCGATCTCAATTCCTTTATATTTCCTGCACCATTCAGCCGCAGCCTTCCTGAATTCGGGCATCCCGGCATAAGAAGGGTACTGGTGCGTCCCGGGGTCGCAGACAGCCTTCTGCATGGCTTCAACAATATGCGGGTGTGTCGGTAGGTCGGGATCTCCCACGCCAAGGTCTATTACGTCCACTCCCTTAGCAATTAATTCGTCTCTTGCTTCATCGATAGCTGCAAAAAGGTATGGGGGTAATGCGTTTATGCGGTCTGAATACATTGGAAAAGTCACCTGAATATGATTTACAGTGTATAATTCTGCATAATTACTGCAGTGGGGCTATTAAAAGGTATGGTTAAGGGATCCTTCTTTATCCTTGATAAGTTATTTTATAAAAGTTTTTATTGGCATTAAAAAGTAACTGAGGTAAAACCGGATAAACTGGACATATACTGCGTGGAAGGTAATACCTTTATTATGTAGAAACTGGACAAATACAGGAAGGTTTCCATATTTCTACTAGCCGGGAAAACAATAGTTAAAATGTCCTCCCAGGATCGATATAAAACGAAAATTTTAACCTGCTATTCTGGTCTTGACAGATTTTCTAAAGAACCTTAATCTAAAGAGCCTTATTTATGATTCATAAAGTAAATACATAAAAATGCTAAATCTGGTTATGGGGCTAATATATGGATGAGGTAGAAATAAATGGGTTGCACATCGCATTCGAGAGGAAGGGAGAGGGGTCGCCCCTGATTCTTCTTCACGGGGCTCTTAGTGACAGCCGGATGTGGCGCAGGCAGCTTGATGAACTGTCCGACGAGTTCACAGTGGTGGCCTGGGATGCACCAGGATGTGGACGTTCGACAGATCCACCGGAAACTTTCCGTTTGCCTGACTTTGCAGACTGTCTTGCTGCATTTATCGAGGAAATCGGCCTGGTAAAGCCTCACATTCTCGGTCTGTCATTCGGTGCCGGACTCGCACTTGAATTTTACCGTCGTTACTCCAGCATCCCGAAGTCTCTCATACTGGCTTCGGCTTATGCCGGGTGGGCAGGGTCCCTTCCACCCGATGTAGTGGAAGAACGCTTACAACAGGGGCTTCAGCAATCCAGATTGCCACCACAGAAGGTTGTTGAAAAGTGGATTCCAACGCTTTTCACAAAATCAGTGCCTGTAGAGGTAATCAATGAGACCGCAACAATTATGTCAGAATTCCATCCCGCCGGAATGAGAGTGATACTACGCTCTTTCGCTGAGGCTGATCTTCGTGACATGCTTCCAACTATCAAAGTACCTACACTGCTGCTGTATGGTGAAGCCGATCAGCGTTCTCCTCTTTACGTTGCCGAGGATCTGCATGCCAGGATTCCAGCATCGAAGCTTGTGATCATACCCGGCGTCGGTCATGATTGCAGCCTTGAGGCACCGGAGATTTTCAATGCCGAGGTGTGCAGCTTTCTTCAAGCGAATACGAAATAATCTGGTACATGTTGATTTGAAAAAAATGGGTATAATTGGGCACTGAGTTATCCATTGGCTGCCAATTCTTCAGAAAGTGAAGGAAATTTTTTCCTGTCTTTTCAGGGATAGAAGGCCTTTTTGTTATTTCTTTAAGAGCCGTGTATATGAATCTACGGCAATGTGGAGTAAAATGTGTAGGATTGCAAGAAGAAGGTTAAATCTTAAAAATAATTGATATTATTGATTTTTCCAGAAAAAATTAGAACATTGCAAAGTTTTATAAAGTATGAATGTAAATTTTTGTAGTGTGTCTAAAATTAAAACTGTCTTTCTAAGTTTTATCGCATCTGAAATATTTATTTTAGCTATAGAAGTAACTTTTGGCATACCGCTTAATGCTTTTTATTATATGGGTCTTAATTTTACAAGACCTGTTGATGTTTCTTTTCAACTTCTGTTCAACGGCGATGAACAGGTTGATCTCGCTGGAAGCTCATTGTTTATGAAAGGTCTGATCAGCATATTATTATGGTTCCTTACATCCCCTGCTCTTTTGATTGCAATTGTAGTTTACATTTTAGCACCTGAGGACGAAAGCATGATAGTCCCTGATCCTTATGCCCATATACGTTAGCATTCTCTATAATTTAGTAATAGGGCGTACATCGTGAATCTGAAACTGACTATCTAAAACTGATTATTTAAACTGATTATTTAAACTGATTATTTAAACTGACTATCTAAAACTGACTATCTAAAACTGATTATTTAATCTGACTATCTAAAACTGATTATTTAAACTCACTATCTGAAACTGACCATCAGAATCCTTACTATCAGAAACATCAGGCTCCGATAAAAAAAATGGAAAAAGAAGTAGTTGTAAATAATTTTGAGACTTCGATCTAATCTTTTTTATTCAGTCTGGTAGTCTCCTGCTTTTTCCAGTGTCAGGTTTTTAGCTTTTAAGAACCTCAACTGCCAGGTCAGCATTGATGATATAATCAAAACTGATAACCTCGTCCCATTTCTGCTGCATAAACATTGACTGGAAACAGACCCCGATAATTTTTCGTTTATTTGAACCTTCAAGGACCTTTTCTGCAATCTCCTTAGCTTTGTCAGGGCTGACGCCGATCTTGGGCATCGCAAGCCCGCCGAGCAGGACAACAGCATCAGCATGGGCGTCTATAGGTTCTCCAAGTTGCATCCCTTCAGGAGTCATGGATATTAACCTGGCTTTTTCAAAGTCCATATTGGGAATAAAAATAAGTTTTTTGTCCCTGGCAACAAAACCCATAAGTTCTGCGAAGGGGGTGCAGAAACCCGGTGTTCCGACAAATGTAATCTTTTCTACTCCGTTCAGGAGACTCTTGAAGCTGTTCAGGATGCCTCCTACTCCCTGTGAGGTATTTATTATCTGCATGAAACTCTTCTCCTTATTCATCTATTATAAAAAATTCTGCTTTTAACCGCTTTCTACAGTACCTACTTTCACAATAAGATTGGAAACATTCCCATAAATAGGTTGAGTTTAAAGCCGGAGTCATTTCAGGACTGCCAAAACTGGAAAAATATTGAAAACAGGGGAAAAGTGGAGAAAAATAATGTGGAGAAAAATAAGAGAAGAATGAGATGAGGTGAATGCCTTCTCAAACTTTCCTGATTCCGAAGGATTCAAGCAGGATTTCGGGGTAGAGCCCACCGCTCGAAATTGTCTTTTTATTCTTTAAGTCGTTTACTGTTACTCTTGCAGGAGCGAACATGCCTGCGTCGACTTTGAAGAAGTCAAAGTTCGCTGCCTTGAAGGTCTGGTAGAACGGCTTTCCGAAATCGTCTGAGGTTGTTGAGGGGACTTTTCTTACAAAGTCTTCGAGTTTAGCCAGTTCACCTTCGAAGCTGACAGTATAGTTGGTTTCGCCGCAATAAATGACACAGTCATTGGTTGAACCCATGCACTGGACATCGTTTCCAACTATGGGGGCGATAGGGGCAATTCCGTACCCGCTCTTTATGCAGTTGATGTCAAAGCCAATAGATTCAAATTTGTGGATACCGGTTTCAACGACACGGGCTGAAATCTGGACAGAACCTGCAATGGAAGCTGTAGGCGCAACAGCGATCATGACATTTTCCGGGTCTACACTGCAGTGTTTTGCAATGTATTCCACGACTTTTTCATCCGGGAGTTTGTCGGATTCCATGACAAGGACAGCAGCTTCGAAATCATCTTCATAACCGATCTCTTCATAGAGCTCTTTTGGCTTTAAGCCAAGCGCACGTGCGGGACCTGAACCCATACCGAAATAGTTGCCTACAGAGATTCTCCAGCCAGCATACTGGGAAGCCATACAGGCGATTACAGGGTTGTCGGTTGCTACCTGGATGGCAGGCCATTTGATGCCGTTGAGGTCAAAGGTGCTGTATTTAAGGTCAGCAAGGTCAGCAAGGCAGAGTCTTGCAAGGTACATCCCGGCTTCATATCCGCCTTCGGCTTTAATCCCACAGTCGATGATTGTGGCGCCATTTTCAAGCTTGATTACTTCCGTTTTCAGGTCTTCGCTCCAGTCGAGCATCTCTTCGATGACGTATGAGCCCATTTCGTTAACGCTTATCAAAATATCACCTTACATGTCAGTCCGAGAATTGTTTGTCCCGGTTCTCGAAATAGTCTATTGATACTGTTTACATACAGGAATTACTGTAAGCAGAGTATTGGTCAGATAGCTGGCTACCAATAGCTGATTTTCCCGGCTGGAAGTTTATCCTGCCAGACAAGTATCATATCGGATAACCGGGTACAATATTGAATAATTAAGTACAAATAATCAGGCAATTAATATCAGGCTCCGAACAACTTAGCCAGTTAGCTTAAGTTGTTTCTTCCTGATTTGCTATCCGTATAAGGAAGAATCCAATATATAGATACTGTTATAATATTTTAGTTATTTGATATTAGTCTGCGAGAAATACCATCAGATTATAAATATTCTATCATTCCTTCGGACGGTGCCGTCAACGGCAAGCCCCACCTCGTCTCCTTTTTCAGCTTTTTGCAGGCTCATGCCGTTTTTTATCAGGGAGGTGACCCTCTGCTTCAGATATGTGGTGCTTCCTTCGATAAGAATTTCGTTTCCTATTTCAAGCCCTTCTTCAAGCAGCTTTATTGCTGCGGCATGCTGTCTGGGATAATAATTTTCTACAATTCCCGCAGCCCTGCGCTTTTTCTCTGAGGCATTCATACTTTTTTCAGGAGAAAAGCCTTCGAGGCCGGGAATTCCGAAGTAAAAACCAGTAGAAAAGCCTCTGTTATATACCGACGAAAGTTCGGAAAGCCATGAATCAACTTTTTCACGAGTGTATGTCCCTTCTTTACAGGCATCAATTGCTTCCCTGTAGCAGCGTGAGACCACTTCCAGATATCCCGGGTCTCTCAGCCTGCCTTCTACCTTGAAAGAATCTATCCTGGCTCCGAGAAGAGCCGGAATATGTTCTATCATACATAAATCTTTTGCACTGAGGAGGTATTTTCCCCTGCTTTCCATGACAAGATTGTTTTCCCCGTGAAGCTCCCATTCCCAGCGGCAGGGCTGAGTGCATTCCCCGCAGTTTCCGGATTTTCCGAGGACATAGGCGGATAAGTGGCACCTTCCTGAAACTGCCATGCACATCGCCCCGTGGACAAAAGTTTCGACCTCGACCTCGCTCCGTTGCCTGATTTCCCTGATCTCCTCTAGGGACAGTTCCCTTGAAAGCACTATGCGCTCTGCACCAAGGGCTCTGTAAAACTCTGCAGTTTCGTGGTTTGTAGTGTTTGCCTGCGTGGAGATGTGGATCCTGAGGCCGGATTTGCGTGCTTTCAGGATTACAGCCGGGTCCCAGGCAATAACTGCGTCTACCCCGGCTTTTGCGGCTGCGTTTATTACATTTCCTGCTTCTTCAAGCCTGTCTTCATTTACTGTTGAATTCACAGCCAGATAAGCTTTTAAATTCCGTGCTTTTACCTCAGATACGAACTCCTCAAGGTTTTCCAGATTAATCTCTTTTGCTTTTGCCCGAAGGCTGAGCCTGTCAGTTGAGAAATAAACCGCATCTGCATATTTATAACAGGCTTCAAGCCCTGCAAGGTTTCTGATGCCCATTATGAGTTCCGGGCCTGGACTGTTATGCATGGAAGAGGGAATGCCTTAACTCCAATTTAAAAATATCCTTATCGAATTTATCATTAGTACGGGCCAATCAGTCTAATAAATAATAGTAAGAAATGTAAACTTTTCATATTAAATTAAATGAGATCTCGGTTTACGGAAATCTTTATATAAGTGTACTGCATTTTTCAAAATGGGGATGAAGTAAGACTCATTTAAGAATAATTCTGTGTATAGACTAAAAAACTAAATCAAGACTGTTAAAGACTAAATCGAGACTGTTTATGTCTTAAAATGGGGGAATATAAAATGGAATATGAACTCGAAGAAGTTGAAAGAGATTATGTGGAATTCCTGAAGGAAATGGGAGAAGAATAAACAGAACACTACAATAAACAAAAAATACAGCGCATCAAATAATATGTGACATCACATATTATAACTCATTAAATTCTTTTTCCTTTTTAAATACCTTTTCTTCTTTTTTCGTTTTTGTATATAGTCTGTAATAGCTCGCGAAATTGGATACAATTTTTATTGGAAATAACTTCCAGTTATGCAATTTTAATCCGTTTCAGGCAGACGACGCATACAAAAAGGCAATTTATTCAAATACCTTTTATAATGCTTTAAATTAATTTTGTTACATTTTAAATACCTTTTATAATACTTTAAGTTTATTTTATAACATTTCAATCAATTTAATAATATTTCAAATACATTTTTTAATACTTTTAATATGGAATATCAGCTCCTTTAGCCTACTCATAAGTTAAATACTGCAAAAAGTCTGCCTTAAATCATCTTAAATTTGATTCTTTCCTGTGATTCCGGCCGGATTGTATTTCAAAATTATTATATATCTTAATATTAATTATGTGCCGAAATGAAAGCCTGAAACCGTTGTCTGGTCTTTTAATTGGCTTCATTTCTTCCTGAAATTAGCTTCTGGAACTATCAAAAACGTATGAAGGGCAGATCTAAATGAAAAACAAAATAATTGCGTTTGACTTTTTAAGAGCGTTAGCAATAATTATGATTATTCCGGCTCACCTGAGTAATTATTTGTTTTCCAGCTATGGAAAACTGATGCTTTATGCTTTTGACCCTTATTTTGCGAATATGGGCCTGGGGCTTTTCATATTCATGAGTGGCTACCTGTTATACTACAACAACCATTCGATAAGGTCTCTAGAAGATGTATTTGATTTTTATAAAAAAAGGCTTTTGAGAATTTTTCCTCTTTACTGGGCTGCACTTGCGGTATTTGTAATGGTATTTTTCGTATTTGCTTCCAGGTTAGATTCGGGATTTGTATTTCCTGATTCAGAGAATGTGTTCAGCCCATACAATGTACTCGTACACTTTCTGGGGCTTCAGATTTTACTCGCTCCGGCTTATGCTGCACCAATGTTAACTCTCTATTTTGTAGGCCTGATTGTTATTTTCTATGCCATTTATCCTTTTATTATTATGTATTCGAAGAGTACAGAACAGATCCTGATATCTTCGTTTGTTGTATACTTCTGTTCCTTTTTGATCTCTAAAACTTTCAATATTATTGATCACCGTTTTTTCATGTTTTTCCTTGTCTTTATGTTTGGGGTACTCACATGCAGGGAAAGGCTGTCTGAAAAAGCCTTAAAGTTACCTGGAAAGATACCTTTTGTCCGGCTTCTGCTGGCAATTCTTCCTGTAATCTTTGTGCTGGTGATTGTTCTGGGGCTGAGAAGTTCCATGTTTCTGGACCCCAGGATTTCCGTTACCATTGACACCGGCAGCGCGATAATAGGGTCCTCCACAGTAGGGTCCATAATGAGCAGTATAGCGGGCTTGATGGGTATCAACCTGTCTCTACTGGAATTTATCATAAATCTGGCACTTCTCAATATTTTTATTCTAATCTTCTGTATTTCAGAATATTCACTTGCTACCAGGTATGTAAATGATAAATTGTCAGGCACTTTGAGTTCGTTCTTTACGAATATTGCCACGTCTTCTTACTGTGTTTATCTATTCCACAGGCCGTTTTTTACTCTGTGGAACTCTGGAACCAATTTCATAAGCTCTCCAATTTTACGTGATGCTTTAATGCTGTTTGTGGCTATTCCTCTGTTGTTTTTCATCTCATATAATATCCAGAAAATAGAATTAAACATGAAAACTAATTTCTCTGCAAGGAAATATTCAGGGAAGAGATCGTATCATAAGGACTTGCTATGAATTCAAGCAAATAAAACGATAGAGGAAATAGAGTCAGTGAAATGAGGAAATAGAGTCAGTGAAATAAATAAGAAAATAGCGTAAACAGGTGTATGAAAAGGATAGAAAGAATCAATTTTAAAATATTATAATATTTGTTATAGATGTATCATACTAAAATCTATAAAAATGCTATAATACAAACTATAAAAATATTATAATGTTAACTATAATTATCTCATATTAAGAATTAAAACTAATAATATCAGTGAAATGATATATTTTTCCCAGAATACTGTAATAAGTTTTTTAAATGAATTTTTCAGAAAGCTTCTGAGAATCTGATTTTGAATATGCCAGTTACCTGGTTTATTTTTAATGGCGGCAATACCAGTATAACCGAATTTGTGAGACAATTTTGATTTGGTCTTTTAAATAAAATCACCTTTTTACTTCATTAGAAAATTTTAAATATTATAAAAATAATTAAGAAATTACAGGTTATATATAACTGAAAAAACAGAAAAACGGAAAAACGGAAAAACAGAAAAACAGAAAAACAGAAAAACGGATTTTCAGATCTGAAAATATCCGGGTATTAAGAGAGGACCTGACTCTTGATATCCATTTTTTCTCTTACCCTGAATTCAGGTTTCATTCAACTTTATTTCAAGAAAATTATTACAGTTACTGGAAAATGGGAATCTTTCAGGATTATTTTTCACATTTCCATATTATGCTAAAAATAATTTTCTTGATAATTATCTTAAATTGAAGACTGCAAAAAGCCGTTTCTAAAACCAGCAGTAAATCCATCAGCTTCGAATTAATAAATCAACGTATCCAAGTGGAATAACAGATCTGAACTGGAATTACCTCAATATTCCTGCAACCTTCATTTTTGCAGTTTTTGCCCGGACATCTGAGGGAGTTTGGGAAGAATAGAAAATCATGAATCATTCTTATGCTTTTTCAGGAAG
>WPCH01088745.1_pt1 | contig 19935 bp, 21 predicted proteins | sample 5399881 | NCBI WGS metagenome assembly WPCH01 (sample SAMN12869468, study PRJNA574797) | sludge metagenome | isolation source: wastewater treatment of pH5 | place: China:Beijing | collected 2019-05-20
AGTAATTTATACCCTTGGACGGTTCAATATCTGGATCGCCTTACACTAACTGGTCTGGCACGGCTTACCCATGAAACTTCTCTTAAAACCATTCCAGTGCAATACCTTCCTGTCGCCCCCCTTTGCAACTTCCAACAACTATTCCGTAAAATTATCTAAAATAGAAAAAGGCCCTTCTGTGTATAAAATTACCCAATATATGGATGCGAATTGCATTTTCTTCGTTTTCAGCTAACTAATTTGCTTGAATTTTATTTCATGCGTAAGCCGTGTCCGGTCTGGTTTTATTGCTTGACAAACCCAACTGTTGCGGATATAATCCGCTTATATATTAAAATGACAGAAGCGATGACAGGGTAAAGTAAGTGTTTCCCTCTGTTCACAGAGAGCCGGTTGAGCTGGGATCCGGCAGCAGAGTTTCACCCAAGTTCCCCCTCGAGCTTGTCCGCCGAAGAGACCCCGCCGGGGTTGAGTAAGCGCACACGGGTTCCTCCGTTAACGGGATACGGGTTTATGCCCTGAGAGGCCATCTTGCAGATGGCAATAAGAGTGGTACCACGGGTCTTCCCGTCTCTTGCGAGACGGAAAGACCTTTTTTGATTGTGATGTCAGCAACGATCACGGTCACACCCGAAAGCTCCGCTATTGCAGAAGAGCACTACGAGCAGCAGGAAAAAGAAAAGAAGGCTGTCATCAATGCCCCCCGAACGGTCACAACGGTCCATATGGAATACCTCCTTTAGGTTTTTCTTTATAGTATGTAGCACCAACCAAGTTGGTTACTGCCGGAAACAAGTGATACAACAACAATTTGGGGAATAAAAAATAAGAACTCAAAACTCGATGATAACAAAGCAATACGGAATTTTAACAAGCGCCAGGCGGCCAGTTTTTTAGCCTCCTTGCGCCGGAAAAATTTCGTAGTACGAGGCGAAGGAGGCTAAAAAAATGATCTGGAATAAAGCGAAAGAAAGCATGAGCCGGGATGAAATGCACCATCTGCAGAGCGCGAGGCTCAACACTACGGTGAAACGGGTTTACCACAACGTACCATTTTACCGGAACAAAATGCAGGAGATGGGCCTTGAGCCCGGCGATATCCGCACGATAGACGATCTGGTGAAGCTACCCTTTACTACGAAGCAGGACCTTCGTGACAATTACCCCTTTGGCCTCTTTGCCATACCGAGAAGCGAGGTGGTGAGAATCCACGCTTCTACCGGCACCACGGGAAAGCCTACGGTTGTGGCCTACAGCAGAAAAGATATCGAGATCTTCTCCGAGGTTGTGACACGGTCATTGGTTTCCGCGGGAGTAACGGCGGAGGACATTGTCCAGGTCGCTTACGGCTACGGCCTCTTCACCGGAGGCCTGGGGCTTCACTACGGCGCGGAAAATCTGGGGGCCACAGTGGTTCCTATTTCAGGGGGAAATACGGCAAAGCAGATACAGCTTCTGCAGGATTTCGGAAGCACGGCGCTGGCGTGTACACCGTCTTACGCCGCCTATCTGCTGGAAACCCTTCAGGAAAACGGTATCGACGCCGGTTCGCTTCCTCTCAGGGTAGGCATCTTCGGCGCGGAGCCCTGGACGCCGGCTATGAAAGCTAAAATTGAAGAAGGCCTGAAAATAAAAGCATATGATATTTATGGACTCAGCGAGATTATCGGGCCCGGCGTTTCTATCGCCTGCCACTCCAGCGACGGCCTTCACGTACAGGAGGATCACTTCGTCCCTGAGATCATCGATCCCTCTACCCTTGAGCCCATGGCCGACGGGGAGACGGGAGAATTAGTTTTCACCACCATCACAAAGGAAGCTATGCCTCTTCTCCGCTATCGTACAAGAGATCTGTCTTCTCTGAATCACAGGTCTTGCGAATGCGGCAGAAGCAACGTGCGTATGGCCAAGATTTTCGGACGTTCCGACGATATGCTGATCATCCGCGGCGTAAACATCTTCCCGACGCAGGTCGAAAGCGTCCTGCTTGAGATTCCGGAAGCCAAGCCCCATTATATGCTGGTGGTGGATCGTCAGGGAAGTCTGGACACTCTGGAAGTCCAGGTGGAAATCGACGACTCCTATTTCTCCGACGAACTAGCGCAGCTGTCGAAAATAAATAAAAAAATTAAACATAAAATTGAGAGTGTTCTCGGAATCAGTGTTATACTTAAGCTGGTAGAAAGTAAGACCATCGAAAGAAGTGAAGGCAAAGCGAGGCGCGTCATTGACAAGCGTGCGTTATAAGGAAGGAGAATGCTTATCATGATGATTAAACAACTCTCTGTCTTTGTGCAGAATGAAACAGGAAGGCTGGTTCAGGTAACGGACATTCTGGAGACAGTGGGCATCAATATCTCCGCCCTGTCTCTGGCCGAAACCGAAGAGTACGGAATTCTTCGCATGATCGTCAGCGATATTGACAAGGCTGCGGCAATGCTGAAGCAAAGCGGTTACAAGGTTAAGGTCATCGACGTAATCTGCCTTGTGACGCCGGATGTCCCCGGAGCTCTCAATGGGAAATTAAAGCTTCTGGCAGCGGAAAAGGTGGACGTAATTTACATGTATGGCTATTCCAACGCCGGAAAAGCCCGTTTGATCTTAAAGACCAGCGATCCAAAGCGAGCCGCCGAACTGCTGGCGATGCATGAAGACGACGCTGATTCAGCCAATTAGAAAAAATATATAAGGCGCGCCGGACATACCTCCGGCGCGCCTTATAACCTCTCCGCTCTCTACTCCACACTCTCAAGCAGGCTTTTGAAATCCAGGAGCTCCTGCTTTGTCAGGGTAATTCCTCTCCCCATCTTGTGATGGCCTTCATCCCAGCTTCGGATATCGTATTTGGCTTGTCCGCCGTTCCATGCCACCCGGTTCAGTTCCTTTGTCCACCCTTTGGTGTCTTTTCCGAAAACGCCGATATGCTCTACCAGTTCAAAGGTAACTTCCCGATCTCTGTCTTCCGCCATTTTGTTCCCTCCTCGCAGATATTTAAGTATATGGTATTTATTTACATTTTATATAATATTCCACATCCCATTGTTTGTCAATTCTTTTTTTAATTTTTGGCTAAATTCTCGTCCTGAAGGGAGACACGGGGACAGCCTTTTTGCCCAAAGGCACAAAGTGGCTTTGTTGGCAAAACGGACAGCATGGGAGCGAAGCGAGTCGGAGTGAAGAACGCAGTTCTGAACGTTGACCCTCTGTCTGGTCTTATTTTTTTCCAGCTGAACTTATATATCAAACCAAAGCCCCCAAATTAACAGGCGGATTGCAGGTAATCCTTCGCAGGACCCGCAATCCGCTATTTCATGCGCCTTATGCGTCTATGCTCAAATAGCCGAATAACTAAATGTAATACATATTCTGACGGGTGAATGTTTCAATGAATCTTTTCGTTCGCTCCTGCTGCGGGTTCCTGAAAAATTCGGAGGCCGCGTTCTGCTCCACGATCTTCCCGCCGTCCATAAACACCACTTTATCCGCTACATCCTTTGCGAATTCAAGCTCGTGTGTGACAATCACCATGGTCACCCGCTCTTTGGCCACACCGCGGATAACCTGCAGCACCTCCTGCACCAGCTCCGGATCCAGAGCCGAAGTGGGTTCGTCAAACAGAATGACCTTAGGGTTCAGAGCCAGGGCCCTGCCGATAGCCACACGCTGCTGCTGCCCTCCCGATAAGCTGAAGGGATAGTGATCCGCCTTGTCCTTTAGCCCCACCTTATCCAGCATTTCCGCCGCTGCATCCATAGCCTGGGCCTTGCCCATCCTGCGCACCGTAATCAAAGCCTCCGCGATGTTTTCAATGGCTGTCTTGTTGGTAAAGAGATTATAATTCTGAAAAACCATGGCGGTGTTTCTCCTGACGCTTAAAAGAACATCCTTCGTGATATTCTTTGCGTCTACAATGAGGTCGTCCAGCCTGATCTGCCCCTGGGAAGGTGTTTCCAGTAAATTGACGCATCGGAGCATAGTGGATTTCCCGGAGCCGCTGGGCCCTATGACGGCGACGGTTTCTCCCCGGTCCACGGTGAGGTCGATGCCCTGTAGCACGTGATTGCTTTTAAAATGCTTATGAAGGTTTGTTATCTCAATCATGACTCACACCTCTTTCATTCCTGCGAAGTCTCTTCTCAAGCAGCGCCAGCCCTTTTTCCAGGACAATGCAGATAATCCAGTAGAGGATCGCCGCCACAATATAGGCTTCCAGAATCCGGGAAGTCCTGCCGCCCACAATTTTCGCCAGCCCCATGATTTCGGGAACAGAGGCCGCAAAAGCAAGAGAGGTGTCCTTCAACATAGCGATGAAGTGATTGCCGATGTTGGGCAGCCCTGCCTTCAGCGCCTGAGGCAGAATGATCCGCTTCATGCTCTGATAAGTCGTCATTCCTACGGAGTAGGACGCCTCCAGCTGCCCGCTGTCGATAGACAAAATCGCCGCCCGAATGGTTTCTGTCAAATAGGCCCCCGCGTTCAGAGCAAAGGCGACATAGATATAATAAATAGCGGGAATAAAGGAGACGTCCAGATTAAGACCGTAGTTGGCGTTGACAGCCCTGAGAACGATAGGGATACCGAAGTAGGCCAGCATGATCTGAACCAGCAGCGGCGTTCCCCTCATAAAAGAGATGTAAACCGCGACGATTCTTTTTAAAACCGGCACCTTATAAATTTTGATCAGGGCTCCGCAAAGCCCGATGAGGATTCCTGCCGCAAAAGCGATGACGGCAATGCTGAGGGATACCGGCACTCCCTTAGCAATGGTCGGAAAAGAATCTATTGCGTAAGATATATCCAATATCCCTTTCATTTGCTCTCTCCAAGTATCTGTTTCTCTGTTCTGCATTAATCAATAAATATTTTATATAGCCCCCGCCGGAGGGCGGGGACTAATCAGGAACAATGCCAAACTTATGAATATCTATTTTGTATAGTCCACGCCGAACCATTCGATGGAAAGCTCAGACAATCTTCCGCTTTGGATCAGCTGATCCAGTGCCGCGTCTATCCTGTCTCTGAGTTCTTTTCCCTGTTCATCCTGTCTGAAGATAAAGTAAGTGGGATCTGCCGCGATACGTTCGCCCACCACGTCGATTTCAAGGCCCTGAATTTCCGCCTTATCCCTTGCCATGATGGGATCGTTCACAGTGGCGTCGATACGACCGGTTTCGATGTCCTGAAGAATCGTTACGATGTCCTGCTCATAGTATTCGAGAGTAAGAATATTACCGTTTTCCGCGTTCCAGTCCTCCACCAGCCGGGTAAAGGAATCCCCTACCGTCAATCCGATTTTCTTGCCCTCCAGGTCTTCCAGAGACTGAATGTCAGTACGGCCTTTTTTCACAATGATCTGGGATACACAGGTAAAATACTGATTTTCCGTCAGATAGTATTTTGCCTCCCGATCGGGATTCGTTGTAATCTGGTTGGCCAGCATCTGGAATTTATCCGCGTCCAGCCCGACAAAAAGAGTGTCCCATGGCCCGGCTATAAAGTTGAATTTCAGGCTGTCGTCCACTTTCTCCAGCTCTCTGAGAACCTCAAGATCGTAACCTGTCAGGGTCCCGTCTTCCGCGGCATAGCTAAAGGGGTTGTATGTACCCATGGTTCCCACATTGATTACGCCGGGAACCTCAGCCCCTCCGTTTTCATCTCCCGAAGCCGGCTGTTCGTCCCCCCCGCAAGCCACCGCTCCCAAAGCTAAAACCAGGGCCAGGGCCAGAATTGATACTTTTTTTAATAATTGCCTTTTCATTTTTTGCTCCTTCTATCTTTCCTTGCTTTAATCATTGACTGCTTTTGTAGTAACAATCGGTTTGCTGTCCTTATCTGGTCAGCAGACCGGCGTCCAGGACATATTGGCTGCCCGTAATGTATCTCGCTTTGCTGCCTGCCAAAAAGAGAACGGAATCCGCCACGTCCTCCACCTCTACCCAGGGAACCGGCAGCAAATTTCCCGCGGAACGCTCGGCTATCTCAATGGGAGTAGCCCCTTCCAGCTCGGCCAGGCCGTCGTTCATCGGCGTGTTCACTCCCGTGGGGTGAATGCTGAGAACCCGGATATTGTGCGGAGCCAACTCGATGGCCTGAGATTTTGTCAAACCCACGAGACCGTGTTTTGACGCAGAGTAATGGGAGATCCGGTTCATTCCTCTGAGGCCCGCCACAGAGGAGTTGTAGATAATCACTCCGCTTTTCTGCTGAATCATATGAGGGATCACATATTTTGACGCCAACCAGCTGCCTTTCAGATTAATCTCAATCATGGCGTCCCACTCTTCCTCTGTGAGCTCATGAGAAGGACCGTAGGCGCAGATTCCGGCGTTGCTGAACAGGATATCCACGGTTCCGAAAGCCTTCACCCCATTTTCCACGGCCTGCTTCAAATCCTCAGACTTTCTTACATCTCCCGCAAAGATTTCAATCCTGCCTCCGATAGACTTTACATCATCCCGAAGCCGTTCCAGATCCTCGTTTGAAGAGCGGTTATACCGGGGATAATCGATCCTCTCTCCCAGGTCAAAGGCTATGATATTGGCTCCCTCCTTCGCAAAAGCCAGCGCGATACCCCTGCCCTGCCCTTTGGCTGCTCCTGTGATAAATACGGTTTTATTTTCAAATTCTTTTGCCATTTTAACTATCTCCTTTTCGAATAGGGGGTCAGGGTCTCATCCAGCTCCACCTGAAGCGCCGTGTTGATCAGGTTCGTCGCGATCATCATGCTGCCGAAAGCGGTCAGCGCAACGATCTGTTCCTCATTAAAGAATTTTCTGAGCCCTGAAAAGATTTCCTCGGAAATATTGTGGGGATTGGATACCAGTGTTCTTCCGTAATCGATAACCACGGTCTCCTGCTCGGTAAAAGAGAAACTTTCAAAATCAATATTCAGTTCATCCAAAATCTGGGCGAAGAAGGTGCTACAGATCAGACACTGGTTTTCGGTGGAAATCGCGTAACAAAAAAAGTTTACGCCCCTGCTTCCCAAAAAGGGCTCTACCTTGTCCCTCAATGTGTACCATTCCATCAAAGCTCTGTACGCCGGCAGTGAATGGAGGAGGGTCTTTTTCATGTTTGTGATTCTCCCGTTATGTTTGATCTGGTAATCAAACTGCGCTTTCACTTCGGGAGAAGCCTCTTCGTATTTGACCTGTGATATGTACGCCATAATCTTTTTCCTTTCAATTCATACTATTCCTATGTGTTTTGTTGGCATTATATACATTTGTCGTACTTCTGTCAATATAACTTTTAAATTTTTTTGTTACAGACTTCCCTGCTAAACAAATTCTTCCCCGGAGGGCTTTGGGCCCTGGGCACCTGCAATGTAAGGGTTTGCAGTGCCGGGACAGGAGACTCGATCCAATAAAAAAAGCAAGCGCCTTATTTGTAAAGATTGATCGCGCTTGCCTTTCAGCTATTTTATTGGATTTGCTTTTCTGACAAAGGGACAGTTCTGTTGCCACACCTTTTTTGCTTGTAACAACAGAGCTGTCCCCTTGCCGCGCCTGTTATTTATTTTCCCGTCACTCCCACATCGAGGCCGGGGTAAAAGTCCGGGCCATGGAAATCCGATCCGGAGGTAATCCGAAGGCCTCTTTTCTCCGCCATAGCCGCAAGCCTGGCCGCCTCATCCTCCGAATGAGTGCTGTAATAGCACTCCATGCCGGCAAGCCCCCATTCCTGCAGCCTGTCCAGCAGCAGAGGCAGCTGTTCGAATTTATCGTTTGCTCCCGGGTTTTCGACTGTTCCCGCAGTTGTCGCCGGGCCGGAGACTTCAGCCCCTTTCCTCTCCGGAAACTTCACCTTCAGGGGATGGGCAAGAACCGCATAACCTCCCGCCTTCCGAATGAGAGAAATGGCTTCCTCCACATGAATCTTTTCTCTGTGAACCTTCCGGGCCTCGGGATGACGCAGAAAAAATCCGGGGGTATAGGCCTCCTTCATGGATTTAATATAGCCCTTCCTCATCAGAGCCAGGGCAAAATTCGGCTTCCCCACATAGTCCTGGCCCTCTCTTTGCAGCAGGTCCTCTTCACTTAGCTGATACCCGACCTTATGCAAGGCCGAAAGCAGCTTGCGGTTCCGCTCTTCACGCTTTCTCCGCATATCCTCCGCCGCCTTTTTAAGCTCCTCGTTATGAATGTCGATTTCATAGCCTAAAATATGCATATTTATAATGCTCCCGATGTAATGAGCCGGAGGCGAATTCAGCTCCTCCCCCTTCATGAGGGTAGAAAACTCCACGCCGGGGATTACCGTAACGCCGTACTGCTCTCCCGCCGCGAGAGCCTCTTCGATTCCGTTAAACCCATCGTGATCCGTAACGGCAAGGGTTTTGACGCCTCTCTCCGCGGCCCGTTTCACCAGTTCGGAAGGAGACAGAGTGCCGTCAGAATAATAGGTGTGGGCATGCATATCAATCATAAAACAGATCCTCCTTCACAGACGCAGCTTTGGGGATTTCCTCTTCCAATGGTTTCACCAGCACGGAAGTTTTTCTCCTGGCAATGAGGACACAGGCAACCTGAACCATCGTAAATAAAGGAATGATAATCAAAATTGCTTTCAGTCCGAATTTCACGGAAATATAACTTCCCATAACAGGAGATATCATGGCGCCGACGCTGCTGACCGTTCCAATGAGACCGAAGAGTATCCCCCGAATATGGGCAGGGGTACGCTCCGCGGCGGCGGAGGTAAGTATGGGATCCACCCCTCCCGCAAAGAAGTAAAACACCGTAAAGAATACAGTAAACAGCAAAAGCGAGTTAACGGGCAAAGTGAGGGCTATCACGGGAATAGAAGCGATGGACAGATACAATGAAAGCCTGAGCTTATCCCGGCGGTCAGCCAGCCTGACGATGGTCAGGGCGGCAGCCGCGGTAGCAAAGCTGGCGGCTCCGTTTATAAAACCCGTATAACTGGCGGCTCCCTCGAGGGTGCCCAGGGCCTCCTGCACATAAAGAGCCAGAAAGGGCGTGAACACGGTACGGGCAATTCTCTGCACCAGCAGGCAGACCAGAATAGCCGTGACCGCCGGAGTAAAGACCGCCCACCTGCTCTCCCGTTTCTCTCCGGAAGGACGAACCCGGCAGCCATAGGTGCTTTTGTCTTCTTTAACGAATACCAGCACCAGAAAGAACCCCAGCATCATAATGGCCCCGCCGAGAAAGAAGCACAGCCGATAACCCACAGCCTCCGCCAGCAACCCGCCGATAAAAGGTCCCACGGACCATCCCAGGAAATTAGAAGAAGTCATAACCCCCAGGGCATAGGACATTCGGTTTTCGGGGGTGTTAGCGGAAACAAAGCTCATGCTGGCAGTAACAGTACCCGTAAAGATTCCCTGACAGACCCGAAGCACCATGAACTGCCAAACGCTCTGCACCAGACCCATAGAGGCCAAAATAACGGAGGCGAAAACCATGGCCCGCAAAATCATCATCTTTCGTCCATACCGATCGGAGACCATCCCCCATATAGGGGCAGCTACCGCCATGGCCGCGGCGGTCAGGGTAGCCGACAGCCCCACATAATAATTGAGCTGGGCAGCGCTCGTCACTCCCAGCTCCTGAAAATAGAAAGGGACAAAGGGTAAGCCAAACCCAAAACTCATCAGAGAACAGATCTGGCTCACCCACAATGTGTATAAATTTATTTTCCACCGTTCCATGAAAAGACTCTTTTCAACACTACAGGTCCAGCACCATAGCTTTTTTCAAAGTTTCCACCTGGGAGCTGTCCTTCAGGACCCCTACCAGCGCCAGCGCAAATGCCGCGGCGGTTCCCGGCCCCTTTGAAGTAATAATATTCCCGTCAATCTCCACCGGTTCTTTACCAACTGTGGCCCCTTTCAGATGGGCCTCCATACCCGGGTAGATAACGGCTGTCCTGCCTTCCAGCAATCCCGTAGCTCCGAAGACCATGGGGGCGGCGCAAATTGCCGCCAGCCAGCGCCCCTGAGCCGCAAACTCCTTCAGCTTGCTCACCAGGCCTTCATGGGCACCCAGATTGGTCGTCCCCGGCATTCCACCCGGCAGCACGATCATATCGCAATCAGCGTAATCCGCTTCCTCAAACAACAGATCCGCCTTTACCGAAATATCGTGGGCTCCTGTCACCAAATGCTCTCCGGTGACGGACACGGTCTTCGCTTCGATGCCGGCTCTCCGCAAGACGTCAACCGGCGTAATGGCCTCAATCTCTTCAAAACCCGTTGCCAGATGCACATAAACTTTCATTTCTCTTACCTCCTTACTATATTAGATGTCATTCTGAGGAGTTTGCGGCGAAGAATCTTTTAGTCTGTTTAAGATCCTTCGCTTCGCTCAGGATGACAAACTCGCTCAGGATGACAAACGCCTTTTATCAGAATAACATTCCCTATCTCTCTTCGCGGAAATAGGCATTGCCCAGATCTAAGGGAGGCTGGTTTTCCTTCTTGTTCTTCCGGGAACTCAGGATAATGATGACGATGGTAGCGGCGTAGGGCAGCATATCCACCCAATACTGGGAAATATGAATCCCCATACTCTGAAGCCGGAATCCCAAAATGGAAAGTCCTCCGAAGAGAAAGGCTCCGATAAAGGCTCTGATGGGATTCCATGAAGCAAAGATAACCAAAGCCACCGCGATCCAGCCTCTGCCTGCCACTATATTCTCAACCCATACAGACATCATAACCAGGGACATATACGCTCCGCCCAAAGCGCAAAGCGCTCCTCCCGCACAGGTGTGGGCATATTTATACAGGGTTACATTGACGCCGGAAGCATCGGCGGAAGCCGCACTCTCTCCTACCGCCTTCAGGTTCAGACCCTTTCTCGTGCGGTAAAAATAAAGGGACGCGAGTACCACCAGCAAATATCCGAAATAAACGAATACATCCTGCCGGAAGAAGACAGGCCCGATGAAGGGAATGTCTCCGAGAAGCGGCAGATGAATCTTCGCGAAAAAGCTCTGGATGCCCGCCGGAACTACAAGCCCCACATAGGACTTACCCATGAAGCTGGCAAAGCCCGTTCCGAAGATAGTCAGAGTCAAGCCTGTTACTACCTGATTGGCCCGAAGGGTAACGGTGAGAAAAGCAAAAATCAGGCTTCCCGCCGCGCCGGCCAGTACAGCTCCTCCCAGAGCCAGAATCGGATTTCCCGTCTCATAGCCGGCCACAAAGCCCATAATGGCCCCCATGAGCATGAGACCTTCCACACCCAGGTTGAGAAGCCCGGATTTCTGCGTGGTAATCTCGCCTATGGTGGCAAAGAGAAGCGGCATACCGGCCACTACTGTCGCTGCCAAAAATCCTTCCATTTATACCACCTCCTTCTGTTTCTTGTTCTTGCCTATAATACTTATCTTATATTGCAGGAAAAACTCGCTACCCAAAACGAAGAACAGGATAATGCCCTGCATCATGTCAGCCACAGCGGCGGGAATCTGCATGGACACCTGAATATAGGCTCCGCCCTGCAGCAGTATGGCAAAGGCCACACACACGAATAACACCGCGATGGCATTGAGCCTGGCAAGCCACGTGGTAATGATGGCTGTGAATCCGTAGCCTCCGGAGAGGCTGGCCGTCAGTGTCTTCTCTACCGCCGAAGCCTGAATCATTCCTGTCAATCCGCAAAGTCCGCCGGAGATCATCATGGCCACGATAATAATCGATGAGATATTCATTCCCGCGTATCTGGCGGTCTCCGTGCTCTCTCCCACTACCGTGATTTCAAACCCTTTTTTCGTATGATTAATAAAGATGTATACCAGTACTACAAGCACAAGGGCGATGAGCCAGCCCAGATGGACTCCGAAGAGCCTGGGCAGAATGGCGTTGTCAGGGAAAGGGTCTACCTTGGGAAATCCTTGCGAATCGGGAGATTTCCAGGGACCGTATTGCAGGAATGTAACGAATTTGATGGCGATGTAGTTTAACATCAGGGTGAAGATGGTCTCGTTCACTCCCATTTTCGCCTTGAAAAAGGCGGGAATAAAGGCCCAGATACCGCCGGCGATCATGGAAGCCGCAGCCATCAGGAGCAGCATCAACGGCTTCGGAAGGCCCTCCACGTTCAGCGCCACATAGGCTGCCGCCAGCGCTCCCATGATGATCTGCCCTTCGCCTCCGATGTTCCAGAACTTCATCTTAAAGGCTACCAAAATACCCAGAGAGGTCACGATGAGGGGTATGGCCTTCAGAATGGTCTGCTGAAGACGGATTTCAGTGCCCAGAGCGCCCTTCACCATGCTGGGGAATACCTCCAGAGGGTTAAAGCCCAGGATCCATATGGTCAGCCCGGCAAAAACAAGGGATAAAAGAATTGCTAAAGTCCGTATAATCCATTCCCGGTTTTTGGGAAGGTCGTCCCGTTTTACAATGTTAAATCTGGTCATGAGCCAACCCCTCCTTTCCTCCGGTCATAAGCAGGCCGATCTGCTCCTTTGTCACCTCGTCCGGATCTACGATACCGGTTATCTTTCCCATACAGAATACCATGACCCTGTCGCAGAGGTCCATGAGCACATCCAGGTCCTCGCCGATAAAGAGCACGCCGACGCCGTTCTTCTTTTGTTCATTCAGAAGATCGTATATTTTATAAGAGGCTCCGATATCCAGTCCCCGAACGGGGTAAGCGGTGATTAAAACCTTGGGGTTCGAGTCGATTTCCCTGCCCAGAAGCACTTTTTGAATATTACCTCCCGACAGCTTCTTTACCGGATAGTGGATTCCCGGCGTCTGAATATCCAGCCTCTCCACGATGGCTTTGGCCTTCGCCTCGCAGGGGCCTCTCCTCAGAAAGATGCCCGGCTGGTTCTGATAATCCTTAAGAATCAAATTGTGAACGATGTCCATACTGCCTACCAAACCCATTCCCAGGCGGTCTTCGGGAATGAAGCCCATGCGGATTCCCAGACGGATGATGTCTCTCGGAGATTTGCCGATTATATTGTCCCCTTCAAAGAATATTCTTCCTTTATTGGCCTTGGTCAGTCCCGCGATGGTCTCGCAGATTTCCTTCTGCCCGCTGCCGGCCACACCGGCCACGCCTAAAATTTCGCCGGAATGGAGGTTAAAGCTTACGTCTTCCAACGCCACCTTTTGATCGCTGTTTATTACGTGGAGGTTGTCCACTTCCAGAAGAACGTTTTTCGGCTCCGGCGCCTTTTCTTTATGAATGGCCAGGTCCACCTTTTTTCCTACCATCATTTCAATAAGGTTGGGAACTTCAACCTCGGAAGTCTTGACGGTTCCGATGGTTTTGCCCTTACGCAGCACCGTGATGCGGTCGCTGATATCCATAACCTCCCCCAGCTTGTGGGTGATGATGACCACGGCGCAGCCGTTGTCCCGCATGCTGCGGATGATTTTAAAAAGCCTTCGGATCTCCTGAGGTGTGAGAACTGCCGTAGGCTCGTCCAGTATGAGTATTTTCGCGCCCCGGTGAAGCACTTTGATGATTTCCAGAGTCTGCTTTTCGCCTACAGACATGTTGTAGACTTTTTTGTCCGGATCCACGTCCAGCCCATACTGGTCGGATATGGCCCGAATCTCTTTTGTCAGCTGCTTGCCTTTGGTGAACAGCCCTTTGCTCTTTCCCAAAGCGATATTCTGCCTCGCCGTCATTACATCTACAAGCTTAAAATGCTGATGAATCATTCCGATTCCCATGTTGATGGGATCCTTTGGCGAGGTAAAGTGAACTTCTTTTTCGTAAATGGATACGGTGCCGCTGTCCTGGCGGTAAATGCCTGACAGCATGTTGACCAGGGTGCTCTTGCCGGCGCCGTTCTCCCCCAACAAAGCATGAACCTCCCCGTTATATACGGTCAGGTCCACATCTTCGTTCGCTTTTACGGCTCCAAAGGACTTGCAGATGCCTTTCATTTCAATTGCCTTGACTGGCTCCATAAACTACCTCCGATGAAAGTGGTGTCGCTCCGATATTTTCTGCTGCGTAAAATGAGAAAAATCGGGGCGGCTCCCCGGGGGAACCGCCCGCAACCATATTATTATTTTACTGCCTTTGAGACAATTTGTCTACTGTATTGCCGTGATGCCTTCAAGGATATACTCCATAGCCCAGATTTCATCGTGAGTCGTCAGAGCTTCGCCATCCGGCACAACCTCGTTGCCTTGGTTGTCTTTAAGAGGACCTACGAAAATGGGATAGTTGCCCGCGACAATTTGTGCCTGAACCTCTTCAACCTTTGTCTTTGCTTCGCCGGAAACCAGATCCGTCAGAGGAGCAAGTCCGATATAGCCGTCAGCCATGGTTCCATAGTATGCTTCCGGTACATAGTTGCCCGCGATGATCTTCTCGATGGTGGGTACCAGGTAAGCTTCATGATGCCAGATGGGAGCGGTGAGGAAAGCTCCCGGAGCCACTGAGCTGTTGTCGATGTTGTAGCCAACTGCGTAAGCGCCGACTTTTTCCGCAGCAACCTGAGCAGCAGAGGTGTCCGCATGCTGAGTAAGTACGTCACAGCCCTGAGCCAGCAGAGATTCCGCAGCCGCCTGCTCCAGCGCCGCGTCTCCCCAGCTGTTGATATAAACTACGTTCATAGTTACGTCCTCATTGACGGATTTCGCGCCAAGGAAGAAGGAGTTGATACCGATAAGAACTTCGGTGTAGGGATAAGCCGCAATGTAGCCCAGCTTGTTGCTCGTTGTGGTCAGTCCCGCTACGATACCGGAGAGGTATCTGGCTTCTTCCATAGCTCCGAAATAGTTTCCGAAGTTGGTGTCGTTCTTCATAAAACCGGAGAAGTGCAGGAAAGTCAGTTCCGGATATTCGTCAGCAAGTTCCGCCATTCCATCCATGTGTCCGAAGCTGGTAGCGATGATTATGCTGGCGCCGGCGTCGATCATATTGATGGCGTTGGTCTTGACGGCCTGAATCTCTTCCGCCACGTTCTCTGCCCACAATACCTTTACCGAATCGCCGAAGGTTTCCTGAACTGCCATAGCGCCCATGTGCTGAGCCTGGTTATAACCGCCGTCGGTCACTGGACCGATGTAGAGGAATCCTATCGTTGTTACATCTGCCGGATCTCCACCGTTGTCGCCGGGTTCTCCGCCGTTGTCACCGCAGCCCACCATGGCTGTCATTGCCAATGCAAAGATTAAGAAAATTGCCAAGAATTTTTTCATTTTTTCTTCTCCTTCTCCTTTGTTCCTTTAAAACACTTTTGTTTAGTTTTTCATACCTATTTGAAAATTATGTGATCGTCCTGAATGGACGTTATCACCGCCAGGGATTCGACTCTATATCCCTCCTGCCGCAGCTTTTCGCTGCCGCCCTGGAACTCCTTCTCCACAGCGATTCCGACGCCGCTGACCGTAGCTCCTGCCTGTGTCGCCAGCTTCGCAAGACCGAGAGCTGCCTCTCCATGGGCCATAAAATCGTCAATGATTAAAAGGTTATCTTCCTTTGACAGGTATTTCTTTGATACCATTACGGAGGATACGGTTCTCTTTGTAAAAGAAGTGACTTCCGTGGAATAGCATCCATCTATCATGGTGCTTGGAGCCGCTTTCTTCGCAAAGACTACGGGTAAGTTCCCCATATTCATTGCTGTGGCACAGGCAACAGCAATGCCGGAGGACTCAATGGTCAGGATTTTGTTTATGGGAAGATCTCCGAAACGAGCCGCGAATTCCTTTCCAATTTCCGATATCAACTCCACATCGATCTGATGGTTCAAAAAAGAATCCACCTTTATGATCTCCGTGCCGATAACCTGTCCGTCTTTTATAATCCTGTCCTTTAATATCTGCATGCCTGCCCTCATTGCTCAACACTTATTTAGAGACAATGTTATTATAGGGCCTGGCAGAGGATTGTGCAAAGCTTTTCTGTGTAAAAGCGGTTCGGATTTTGTCGATATTTTTGGAATGTACGTATATGGGGCGAACATTAGAGCAAAACAATCCAGTAATCGTCCTGTATAGACCAGACGCGGGCAGACAGAGGGACACATCCGAACACAGGATGTGTCCCTCTGTCTGGTTATTGTATTTTTCTATTAATGCCTTTTGACAGTAGCCATAAGATCACAAGCAGGAGCAGAAGAGAAATGCCCGGAACGGCGATCATTTTAGGAATGCCGAAATAGGTTTCATAGCTGGCATAATAACTGCCGAACTCCGCCATTTGCAGAGGCAGAAAATTTCCGAGGAAATGCTTCAGGAAAGAAAGCTCCGCAAGTTGAATGGCGTAAGATACGGCCAGAATGAAAATCAGCGCAGCGTAACCGGTATAAACCTGATCGACGCAAAGACTGACCAGCAGGGTAATCCCCGTCATCAGGGAAACTGCAACGGAGCCGATGACCAGATTGACCAGAAACTGCTGAAAATAGTTCATCTCCACCATTGACAGGAAATACTGGGGATTGCTCTGTATGGGCAGGTTCGCCCCCTGAAAGCTGTACAAGAGAAAGATGGGAGCGAGATAAATGACCATGGCCGCCCCATAAAGCATCCAAGAGATTTGAAAGGCGTTGACGATACGTATCCTGTTCAACTCTCTTTTCCCCAATTTCGTTGATCTCACCAGCCCGTCCACGCCAAGGCTCTCATCCTCGTTGAAGATGGAGACCAGCAAAATGGAAGTGAGGATGAGAACGATAAAAACACACCGACTCATTCCCGCGTTGACATTTTTCCAGCCTTCCCCATAGCCCAGCTGAACAGGTTCGGAAAGTGAGGACTCCGCGCTTCCCCCGGCGTCCCGGATAACCCCCGTCCTATCCTGATAAAACTGCTCTTCCGAAACATTCCGCAGGCCGCTCCAGTCCCAGCCGTATACCTGAATAAGCATATCCACAACCGGCAGGTCCGCTGTCTCTGCCAGCCCCCTGTCCTCTGGCAGACTCAGGTCGCGGTATTTGTCCAGGACTTCGTTGATCTTGCCCTCATCCAGTATATCCCTCTGGTAAATGTACCGATATTCCGTCCCGTCAGCCACATCGAGTCTTCCCTGATATAAGTACCCCGTTTTGATGGTATCCAGATTATAGAAGGAAAGAAGTACGAAGAGCGCCATCAGAACGCCCAGCACGTTTATGCTTAAGATTTTCTTCCTGTTTAAGCTCGATAGGTATCTCATGGTTTCACCCTCTTTCCTCTTACTGTAAGTAATAGCGTCTCATGACCATGTGAATGCCGACACGGGAAAACAGGATATAAACAGCACCCAAAAGCAAGGCCACAAAGACATAAGGCAGTACCACATCGCCCACAAAGAATACATTGTCCACGGCCAAAAGATTATTAACAAAGTTCTGCGGCATGAAGACCATCAACTTCTGAATCGATTCGCTCCTTCCCATCTGATAGGTGTTGACCATATAAAGACAGATCACGGAAAGGGCCAGCACCAGCTTCCCCCGCTTGAAAACCGCCGATAGAAACAGAATGAGATGGGTCACGATGATTGTTGCAAAATACCCCATGGCTATATAGATCAACCCCTCTTGAAGACTATTCATGGAATAAAAAGTTATCGTCCCGATCTGAACCGGAGAATCCCACCCGTGCAGCGTATACACCGCCGCAAGAAACGCAAGCATAACGACGATATACATCAGATAGGCCAGAGAAGAAAACGCACAGGCAGCTCCAAGCTTATAACTGATCAGCTTTCCCCGGCTCTCTCTGGTGGACAGGATCACCTTGTCGATTCCCTTGCTGCTGTTTTTCGTGAATGCATCGCACAGGATAAAGGCCAGAAACATAAAGAACAGATAGATTGTGCTTACCAGGTCCATTTTCAGATATTCCCACCCCAGGTCATATCTGTACAGAAACGGGGTGGATATTGCCTGCATCTTCCCGGAGATGATTTCAATCTGCTTGTTCGTATAAGGAAAGTGGTTCTGCTCGTTGGAAAGAAATTCGATGAAGCAGCCCTTCCAATCCTCATAAAAATTATGGATTTGCTCATCCGTTAAACGAAAATCATTGTTTATCCTTCTGTATTTTTCGTAGGGAAAGTTCAAAGTCCAGTGCAGGGTGTCATGAGGAAACATCAGCTTCTTTTCCAGCTTTCGGTCCTTATCCGTCTCCCCCTGTATGTAAGGCCGGTCCACGCTGTTTTCGTAATGCTGCCGCATCTGGCGCAGATACTCCGGCGTCATGACTCCTTCAACGGTACGCTCCTTCAGAATCCGCCAGCCGCCGATACCGCTGATGATGTTCCCCTCTTCATCCAAAACGTCGCAGTTCTGCGCGTAGCGGAACATGGGAATCAGGATGATGACCAGGAACAGCAGGCTGATGATCACTGTATTTTTATTTAATATCTTTTTCAGCTCCAGGAAAACAAAATTACGCATGGCTCCCGCCTCCCAGATAGATGTAGTAGTCTTCCAGAGTGGGCTCGCAACCAGTCGCGCCCGGCCCTCCCTCGCCCAGATAGCGCACGCTGACCAGGTTCCCTTCCTGCCGGATTCTGACGATACGATTTTTCGTTTTGAATGCGGCAAGCCTTGCGTTGTCCATCTCCTCGGTAAAAACCTTTCCTTCAATTTGAGCCAGCAGCTTCTGTACATTACCCTGCTTCTGAATCTTCCCCCGGTTTAAAATGATGACCTGGGTGGTGATGGCCTCAATATCTGAAATGATATGGGTGGAAAACAGGATAATTTTGTCCTTTCCCATCTCGCTTATAATATTTGAAAAGCGTATCCTCTCATGGGGATCAAGTCCAGCAGTGGGCTCGTCAAAAATCAGGATTTTCGGATCGTTGATAATGGCTTGGGCAATGCCTGCCCGCCGTTTCATTCCGCCGGAAAAGGTTTTGACCTTTTTGTCTCCCACATCTTCCAGGTTGACAAATTGCAGAACCTCCGGCACTTTATTTTTCAGCTCCCGCTTTGACAGACCTTTCAATGCTCCCATATACTCTAAGAATTCCCTTGCCGTAAAAGCCGGATACACCTCAAAATCCTGAGGAATATAGCCCACAAGGTTCCGGTAATCGTCGTTCATCTGGAAAATATCTCTGCCGTCCAATGTAACTTTACCGTTGCTTTGATGGTCGATTGCCACAAGGATTCTCATGAGGGTGCTTTTTCCAGCGCCGTTGTCCCCTAAAAGGCCGTAGACACCCTCCGGCAGGGTAAAATTCAGATCGTCAATGGCCCGTTTCGCTCCAAATTTTCTCGTCAGGTTTTCCGCCTTAATTTCCATTAGTCATTTCCTTTCTCAGTTTGTATACGTCACCTTCGGCTAAAATCCGCCATTCGTCCTCTTTGGAATCTCGGGCCAGAATGATAATGACATATTCTCCGTCCAGCTTCTTCACTTCCATGGCCACCAGGTTTTCATCTTCGAAACCCTTAATGACGCCCGACTTTTCCTCCGCATACAGATTATTCTCGATTCGCGGATCAGGAGTTCTGCGCGTAGTACCATCGTCCGCGGGTTCCGGAAACCGCTCCGGATTTTCCCGGATATACGCCTGCAGGGTTTCATAAATGTCTATTAACTCATCCATAGAAAATCGGGGGATTTTTATAGTGGGTCTGAATGCGCTTCCCGCCACCCCCTGCTCCCGATAGGTCTTTTCATTTCTCTTACGCTCCTCATCGAGCCTTTTATCCAGCGCGATGTCGTCAGGGGTCCGCTCATCTTCCGCTTCAGGCTTTCCACTCTGGCTCTCGCCCTCTCCTTTCTGGTTTTCATCGTCATTTCCGCCGCTGCCGACCGTTTCCCCCGCAACGTTTTTGCCTGCTTGCAGTTTCTCGTATTCCGCGTAGCTGCTCTGGTTTTTAAAATAAATTCCTCCCCCCGCCAGAACCGTCGCCACCAGCGCGATTATCACAATTTTCTTCATTGAGATACCTCCTTTAACGTTTTCTTAATAATAACCGGACACGGGGACAGCCTTTTTGCCCAAAGGTACGATGTGACTTTGTTGGCAAAAAGGC
>WPCH01008211.1_pt1 | contig 19905 bp, 13 predicted proteins | sample 5399881 | NCBI WGS metagenome assembly WPCH01 (sample SAMN12869468, study PRJNA574797) | sludge metagenome | isolation source: wastewater treatment of pH5 | place: China:Beijing | collected 2019-05-20
GAAAAACTGCAGCTAGCTGCCGGAGCGCGTACAACAATCAAGGCGGAAGAGCAGAATATTTTGGCCTATGCCGACAGCAAGCTGGCAGAACGCGTGCTCGCTGCGGAGAAAGAAGGCCGCGTCTACCGCGAGATGCCTTTCTCCATGGCCGTGCCTGCTTCTGAATTAAGTCAGGATTATCCGGAAGACGAGCTGACCCTGGTCCAGGGCATGATTGACCTCTGGTTTACCGAGACCGACAACAGGGTCGTTCTGGTTGACTTTAAATCAGACCGTCTGCCTGAGGACACCGACGCTCAAGATAAGATGATGCGCCGGCGTTATGCCCTCCAGCTCTCTTATTATGCCAGGGCAATTGAGCGCGCCACCGGAAAGAAAGTGAAAGAAAAACTGATCTGGCTGCTTAAGGCCGGGCGCAGTCTGGATTTGGTAGATTAACATATTCTCAGCTTTTCAGTCTAAAGCGATAGACTTATTCACATTTCTTATCGAATACGCCGGTTTCCACGGCGAATCTCGCCGCTACTCCTTTGGTTTCCCTCTATATATGATAAAATCGTAGAGCAGACTTGAGTTTTTAGGAGGAATACATGGCCGCAGAATTTTCATGGGAAGCACAGGCGTGTAATGTTGAACACTTCAAAGAAACAGTAGCAGCCTGGAAGGGGAGAAAAGGCGCATTAATGCCGATTCTGCAGGATGCTCAGATTACTTTCGGTTATTTGCCCAGACCAATCTTGGAATGGACAGCCAAAGAATTGAATACACCTATTGCCGAATTATACGGGGTCGCAACTTTCTACTCGCAATTCAGCTTTGAACCCCGGGGCAAGTACAATATTACAGTTTGCCAGGGTACGGCCTGCTACGTTAAGGGAGCGGAAAAACTGCAGGATGATTTCTGCGATGCACTTGGCATTGAAGCGGGCGGCACCTCGGAAGACGGACTTTTTTCGCTGGTTGAAACTCGCTGTGTCGGCGAATGTTCACTGGCTCCTGTTGTCTCAGTAAACGGTGAGATGTATCCCCATTTTACGAAGAAGCAAATTAAACCTTTATTAAAAAAATTACGCTCAGCGGAGGTAATGGATGATTAAAACTAAGATTACACGTGAAGAACTGGATTCACTGCGCGAAAACATGCGGGTTGAACTGGATTCTTTACTGGCTGAGCGGTCGGATCTGACTAAAAAAGATGGAGAATATATCCTGGCCGGTGAGTTTTATGAAAAACAAACCCGGATTGCCTTGCGCAATTTCAATATTATCGATCCCGAAAGTTTAGATGAATATATAGCCAGAGACGGCTATCTGGCGCTGGAGAAGGCCATTTTCGAGAGCACGCCGGCGGATATCATTAACGAGATGAAAGCTGCCAACCTGCGTGGGCGCGGCGGAGCAGGCTTTCCGGCCGGCCGCAAATGGGAAACAGCAGCCCGAGAAGACAGCGATATTAAATACATGATCTGTAACGCGGACGAAGGCGATCCCGGTGCATACATGGACCGATCCATTATGGAAGGCGACCCTCACTCCGTGCTCGAGGGCATGGCCATCGGCGGTTACGCTGTGGGTTCCGCTCAGGGCTTCATCTATATCCGCGCAGAATATCCCCGTGCTGTAGAAATGCTGGAACATGCCATCGCTGAAGCAGAAGAGCGCGGCCTGCTCGGAGACAATATTCTGGGCAGTGATTTCTCTTTTCATATCGAGCTTCGTTTAGGTTCAGGCGCCTTTGTCTGCGGTGAAGCGACAGCGCTGATGGAATCCATCGAAGGCAAGCGCGGCATGCCCCGGCCGAAAATTTATCGTACCAGCGTACGCGGCCTCTGGGGGAAGCCGACAATTGTTAACAACGTTGAAACCTATGCCAATGTTCCTCAGATTATCCGCAAGGGAGCAGACTGGTTCACATCAATCGGAACCGAAGATTCGCCCGGCACCAAAGTGTTTGCACTGGTCGGCAAGGTGGTGAACTCCGGACTGGTAGAGGTTCCCATGGGAACGACTATCGACGAGATTGTTTTTGATATCGGCGGCGGTTTGCCAGACGGCCACACGGCCAAAGCTGTACAAACCGGAGGACCTTCCGGTGGCTGTATTCCCGCAGAGCTCTTTGACACCAGAGTCGACTTCGGATCTCTGGCTGAAATCGGATCCATCATGGGTTCAGGCGGCATGGTCGTTATGGATGAAACTGACTGCATGGTAGATATTGCACGTTTCTTCCTTGAGTTTACCGTTGATGAATCCTGCGGTAAATGCACACCTTGCCGCGAAGGGACAAAGCGCATGCTGGAGATGATCGAGCGCATCACGGAAGGCAAGGCCGAGCATGAAGATCTGGACAGAATAACTTCCCTGGCCGACACTATCTCTTCCACCAGCCTCTGCGGATTGGGCCAGACGGCTTCCACGCCGGTTGTCTCAACCATGCACTATTTCTTTGATGAATATCAGGCGCATGTTGTCGACAAAAAATGTCCGGCCCTGCACTGCAAGGAGTTGATCACCTTCTTCATTGAGGATAGCTGCATCGGCTGCCTCAGATGTAAGCGCGAATGCCCGGTCAACTGCATCAGCGGTGAGGTGAAAGAGTTACACGTCATTGATCAGACTGCCTGCATCAAATGTGGAAACTGTTATGACGTCTGCCCGGTCAGCGCGATTACAAAAAGCTAGTTAGGAGTAGAGTAAATATGACTAATAAGGTAATGTCCGCTGAAATGCGCGAAGCCATTAAAGATAGCATTAAAAAAGAACAGAGGAGCCACGATTTTTATGCTGATGCCGCCACTAAAGTTAAAAGTAAAGATTTAGTGGAGCTCTTTAGCGAGCTGGCGGAAGAGGAACTCGGTCACAGAAGCTTTCTGGAAAGAGTTCTGGAGGAAGAAAGTTTTTCTCATCCGATCAGAGCTCAAAAAACCGATTTCCACCTGGCCGAGGAAGTCATTGACGAAAAACCGGACTTGACTACCGATATGCCCTTTGATGCTGCTATTGCCCTCGCCATCAAACGCGAGGAAGAAGCCATGACCCTCTACCAGGAGCTGGCTGATAAAATCACCGGTAATAAAGAAATGTATGACATGTTTATCAATCTGCGGAATATGGAACAGGCGCACAAGACCAGATTGGAATCAATCTATATGAATGTTGCGTATTCGGAAGTTTGGTAAGGAGGCTTATTAGATGATAAAAATAACTATCGATGGCCGCCCGCTGGCACTGGAGAAACCGATTAATCTTCTGGAAGCAGCCAAGCTGGTCGATATAGAAATCCCCCACCTCTGTTACAACGAATGCTTGTCGATCTTTGCCGGCTGCAGACTCTGCATAGTAGAGATCGAAGGCAGAAACAAGATCGAGACCTCCTGTTCGGTCCTGGCACGTGACGGCATGGTGGTACATACGAACACTGAGCGCCTCCGCGCTTTGCGCCGTGATCTGCTGGATCTTCTGATCAGCAATCACCCCACAGACTGCCTCACCTGCGACAAAGTCGGATCTTGTGATTTGCAGGAACTCTGTTACGAGTATGATGTCAAAAACCCGAGCTATATCGGAGCTCAGACCCATTTCACTATCGACGATATGAACCCGATCATGATCAGGGATCAGGACAAGTGCATCAAGTGCGGCAAGTGCGTGCGCGTCTGCAACGAAATCCAGGTCACCGGTACTTATGAGTTTGTCGGCCGCGGTTTTGAATCCACTGTCACTACAGCCTTTGACCAGCCGATCAACAGAGATATCTGCCGCATGTGCGGCCAGTGCATCTCCATGTGTCCGACCGGAGCCCTGCAAAACAAGCAGCTGGTCGGTTATCGTCCCTGGGATTTGAAAAAGGTACGGACAACCTGCCCCTTCTGTGGTACCGGCTGTAATTTTGATTTAAACGTTGATGTTAAAAATAACAAGGTTGTCGGTGTAACACCCTGTGAAGATGCACCCATTAATGGAGCGGAAATGTGTGTCAAGGGTCGCTTCCATACCGACTTCATCAGTTCCGAAGAACGTTTGACTACACCACTGATTCGAAAAGACGGCGAGCTCCGGCCTGCCTCCTGGGAGGAGGCTCTCAGCTATACGGCCAAGAGAATGGCGGAAATTAAGGCGGCACACGGTCCTGACTCAATCACGGCCCTGTCTTCAGCCCGCTGTACCAACGAGGATAATTACGTATTACAGAAATTCATGCGCGCGGTGATCGGTACTAATAGTATTGACCACTGCGCACGTACCTGACACGCCCCGACGGTTGCAGGTCTTGCAGCCACGCTAGGAAGCGGAGCGATGTCAAACTCCGTCAACGAAGTACTCGGATCCGATCTCATTTTCGTCATCGGCTCCAACACAACTGAAGCTCACCCGATTATCGGAAATAAGATGAAGCAGGCTGTCCTCAAGGGAGCCAAGCTGATCGTTGTCGATCCGCGTCAGACCGAACTGGCCAGAATGGCGGATTTACATCTGCCACTGGAGTCAGGTAGTGACGCTGCACTGATTAACGGCATGATCCACATCATCCTGCGCGAAGGTTGGGAAGCAAAGGAATATATCGAAGAACGCACCAGCGGTTTTGAAGATCTGGCTGAAACAGTCGAGCGCTACACTCCGGATATTGTCTCGGAAATCACCGGCATTTCAGAAGAGGATCTCTATGAAGCAGCCAGAATGTATGCTCAGACAGCAAAAGCCGGTATTTACTACACCCTGGGTATTACAGAGCACACCACAGGCACCTCCAATGTTATGAACCTGGCCAATCTGGCACTGGTTACCGGCCATGTCGGCTACGAATTTGCCGGCATCAATCCTCTGCGCGGCCAGAACAACGTGCAGGGAGCCTGCGATATGGGAGCCCTGCCTAACACTTATCCCGGTTATCAGGGGGTGGAAAACGAGAAGGCGATTAAATTCTTCTCTGACTTCTACGGGGTGGCGATGAACTCGAAAGACGGCTTGCGCATTCCTGAAATGATTGATGCCGCTGTTGAAGGCAAAGTTCATGCCATGTATGTCATGGGCGAAGACCCCGTTCTCTCAGACCCGGATGCCAACCATGTCAAAAAAGCTATGGCAGCCCTGGATTTCCTGGTCGTACAGGAGATCTTCATGTCCGAAACTGCGAAATTTGCTGATGTAGTTTTGCCCGCTACTTGTTATGCGGAAAAAGACGGAACTTTCACAGCTTCAGAGCGTCGCGTACAAAGAGTCCGCAAGGCTGTAAATCCGCCCGGTGAAGCCAGGCTTGACTGGGAAATCATCTGTGAGCTGGCTCAAAAGATGGGCGCACCCGGCTTCGACTTCAGGGATGCTGAAGATATCTTTGAAGAAGTTCGCGCAACTACACCATCCTACCGCGGCATGACCTATAAGCGCCTGGACGAAGAAAACGGCTTGCAGTGGCCTTGCCCCACCGAAAGTCACCCCGGAACCAAGTTCCTGCACAAGGGTGTCTTCCCCGGCGGCAGAGCCCGCATGATTCCGGTCGAATATGAGGGACCTGCAGAACTTGTCAATGAGGATTATCCGATCCTGCTCAGCACCGGTCGCAAGCTAGGCCACTACAATGTGACGACACGTTATTCCAAGCTCCTGGATTCAATCCATCCCTACGAGGAAGCGGAAATCAATCCACAGGAAGCAGAAGAATATGGTCTTGAAGCGGGCGATCTGATCCGGGTCACCAGCCGCCGAGGCAGTGTTGTCACCCGCATTGAGATTACTGACAAGGTAAAGCCGGGCATGATGTTCATGACCTTCCATTACCTTGAAACACCGGTAAACGAGCTGACCCAGGCTGCCTACGATCCCGTCACCCTGACCGGCGAGTATAAGGTCAGCGCTGTCAAAATTGAAAAAGTTGAGTGGAAAGATGATGATCTGGCAGATGAAGTACACCGTTTCGCCAGACTGGATCATCTGGTCAAATAACAAACAAATACATGAACTAAGACTTGAGCTGTCTTGAAAAAACCAGTATACTTATGTTTATAAACAGGGCGTCGGTGCCACTTCTTCTACCGGAGGAGACAGGCCGGCGCCCTTTCTCTTGCAGTAATTTCAGATGTCTTACTGCAGCCGCAACAGTTCTCTGAACATATCGGAAGCAACCGCTATCAGCTCATCCCGAAAGTCGTATTCCTTGGTATGGACCGCAGGATAATCCTCGCCATTGCCGATGAGGAAAAATGCGCCCGGTGCCAACTTGGTATAGTAGCCGAAATCCTCTGAGCTCCTGATAGGATCCTTGAGCTCCACCAAATCAAAAGACAGATTCTCAGCTGCCCGCCTGACCTTATCATTGCTCTCAGTATGATTCCTGGTTTCCGGGAAAGCATCGACGTATTCGAAAGTCAGCTCTAAGCCGTCCCTGTCAGCCAGGTGGTGGGCCCGGTCTTCAATTTTTCTCAACAGAGAATTAAGATCGTCTTCGTAAGTGGCACGCACAGTAAGCAGGAGGTCTCCCCGGCTGGCATTCGAGCCGAAAGCCCTCTCGCCGACCGCTATCTGAATAACGGAACAAAGAACCCTCCCTTTATATTGGTCCGGAGAGGTTAGGTCCTCCAGTGAATTTACCAGCTGAGCGATGGCAAAAGCAGGATTTCTGCCTGTTTCCGGCATGCTGGCATGGGAGGGCGCCCCTTCCATATGAATGACCAAACCGCTTGAAGGAGAGAAAATGATTCCATCTCTCACACCGATAGCCTTAAAAGCCACATCATTCATATTGTGGTAGCCGAAAATTTCATCGATCTTGTTTTCTTTGATAAAAACTGAAGCCTCAGCGGCACCGTCACCGGTTTCCTCAGCATGTTGAAAGAGGAAGAAAACATTGTGGTCAGCACCGTACTGGTCAATTTCTAGTGCAAAACCGGCCAGGCTTGCCGCATGTCCCTCGTGTCCGCACTTGTGGGACACGCCAGGAATTTTGGATGCATAGGGAAGATCAAGATACTCAGGCTGAGGTATAGCGTCGATGTCCGCCCGGAAGGCAATGTTTTTCCTGTCCGCCCCCGCATGGTAGATGGCATAAAACCAGCGGCCCCTGTCTACTATCTCCAGACTGCTGTGGTCCTCCAGAAACTTGATCAGGTGTGCTTTTGTCCACACTTCCTGATTGGCCAGTTCCGGGTGTGCATGCAGTTCATGACGTAATTTTACCGCCAGATCATAATTAGCTTGGTCCATAGACGACTCCCCCGCATTCTTGTTGATGAATGACTAATTTATGCAGTTAATATATCATTATTTAGACAGTGATGGCAGACTATTTGTCGGGATTGAGACATGGACCAGAAGACCCAAACAATATATACGGACAACAGATCCGGCCGCAGATGGCTGCTCCCCCTGCTTGTGGGCCTGGCACTGCTTTCCTTTTCAATGGAATTTTATGGCAGTGGCTGTGCAATATCTTCGGTTATCGGCTTCCCCTGTCCCGGCTGCGGCAGCAGCAGAGCAGCAGTTTTGCTCTTTCAAGGCAGGCTGAGAGAGGCTTTATTCATGCATCCTCTGATCATTCTTTCCCTGCTTATTTTGCTGCTTGTCCTGGGAACGGAAATATTCAAATTCATCAGAAGAAAGCAAGGAAAAGAATGGCGTAATCCGATTCCCCGGCGACTGATGGACATCCTGGCTCTTGCAATTATTGCCCTTTATCTGGGAGTCTATATTTTTCGCATGATAAAATATTACCCCCACACTGATCCCATGGTTTACAACTGGAATTCACTGTGGGGGAAAATAGCTCGTTTCTTTATTCGGATTTTTTCTTAATTAAAAATCAATTTCTGCTGTAAGTATGAGGGCGGATTAGTACTGGGCGGTTCTTGAAGGCTGACCAACGTAGAGTGCATTCAGACGTTCCTGAACGGTGTAGGCCATAAAGAGGGTGCCGATGCCGATGAAGAAAGTCAGAAGCAACCAGAGGATGAATTTACTGTCTGACCGGTAACCACGTTTGTTGTCAATCTCCACCAGCGCTTCATCAATGCTGTACATGTTAATCCAGGAGAAGATCATGCAGAGTATGCCCCAAAGTTCGTAACTGGGCTTGGTTTTCTCGTAGCCCAAAATAGAGTTAAGGTCTTGAGAAGTAATATAGCGCCAGTAAATCAGATAGATACCACAGGTGAAAATACCTAAAAGCAGCACAGTCACCGGGCTGCGATATTGTCCTCTGTATCCGGTTAAAGGAATATTGCGCGGGTCTGTGCGCTGATAGCCGGGCTGTTGCTGGTACTGCTGCTGGTACTGTTGCTGATACTGCTGACCGCCACCCTGGCCGGAGCCTGCCTGTTCGTGGATTTCAGAGCCACATGTGGGGCAGTACCTTACATCGTCAGGTACTGCATGGCCATTTGGACATCTTCTCATAATTATCCTCCTCAGCTCAAAAATATTGAGTCTTTCATAGCATCTCAACTATCCATCAATAATTTTATCACAAGATTGATAACACAATGTTATTGCACTTGCAGGCAGAGTTTAGAGAGGAGCCAGGACTTCAGAAATCTTCCGGTAATTCGTCAGGACTCCATCATCAAGGTCCAGGTCAGTCCTCAGATCAGCCAGACGCTTTAATCTTTTGTCATAGCTGCAGCATTCTGCAAGTTGGGCTTGTAATTTAGACTGCCGCCGCAGGCGTTCGCTGCGGCTGATCAGGCAAAGTCCTGCTTCCGACAAGTCTTCCAGATCGGCTAATTCATCCTTATAACGTTGGATTTGACGCTGCAAATACTTCGAACGCAGGAGTCCACAGGAATTCGGCTCATATCGGTGGATATAAATTAAAGCCTTAAAGCCGTTTTCTTTGCCGCTGTCGAAAAGCCAATAGATGGGCCTTCTGCCTGAACCGCTGACCGAATACTGCCGGCAGTGGTCACGGTAAAAGTTTCGCAAAAAATATCTGCGGATAACGGCGCGAGGATCATCCTTTTCCGGACTGAAGTCCGGGGATAAGCCGTCGGCGATAAAGGTCAGGTTTTCTTCCAGTCTTTCGCTGCCATAAATTTCTACCAGGAAAGCGGCAAAACGCCTGACGATGTCATCGTCAAAATATTCCTCATCAGTCAGAGTCAGAACATTATCCGGGCAGGGTTTATAGCTCTTATAGTCGCCTGCCTTCCACTCACCTCCGGCAAAAACCGGACCGCTTTTATCCGGTGAATAACGTCCCAGCATACAGCCCAGGGCATAGGAAATAAATTGCTTTATCAGGTCCGACTTAGTTAAGACATAGCGATTTCCCCGCATTTGCGGCGGAATGTCGTTCTCGGAATCATAAATCAGGCTGCTGCTGATAGCTTTGTCCGGAGGGTCAGCGTCCAGCTCAGCGTCGAGGCCATAGAGGTCAAGAAAAATGTGGTTCAGCCTTGCTTCCTTCTGCCTGAGCAGGTCAAAGTGGATCCTGAAATGCTCTTTCAAAAGGTCATAGGCTGCAGATAAGCTGTCCGGTCTTGCCGCTTTCACCCTTTCCTCAGCACGTAGATGGCTGAGATAGCTAGCCTGAAAAGCGGGAAAGTCAGCCAGTGGATGGCAGGAGAAATCACGCGAGTCTTCGAAGCTGTCCCAGTCAGCCCGGGCTAAAGCTACACAATCCTCCGCCAATCGCAGGACTTCCTCTTTATTTTCCTGATCAAAAAGAATCGGAAAATTATCAAAGTCGCCCACGTTTAGATTCAAGGTGGGATTCATCATTTTGAAAAGATAATCAGCTATCGGCGTGCTGAACAGGGCCAGAAGATATCTGAGGAGTTCCGGATCATCCGAAAAAGCCGAATTGCCGGCCACATTGGGCACGCTGCCGGCCTGGCGGTAACGAATACTGAAACCTGCGCTGGTAATCAGACTCCAGCTGATAGCTTCGCGGAAGTAGAACTGCCGCGACGGCAGGCAATTACCTATGCCTGCCAGGATGTCAAAATTTTCCCGGTCAAACTTGATCAGATAGTCGGAGTTACCGTACCAGCGGCGATAGCGCCCACCCTTGTCATGCGGTGCGTAGAGTTTGCCCGAGCGATGGAAATCCTCCACCGATATCGCATCGAAGTTGATCTTGTTCAGGTCAACTTCAAACCAAAGCCGGAGAAAACGTCGATTATCTCCACTGGCCAGGCCCTGACGAGCTTCGACCAGACTATTCACCGGCCTACCTTTTTCAAAAATGTCAAAAACTTTTTCACCGGCCCAATATGCGATCGGTGTCGAAGGCAGCTTGCGAAAATTCTTTGCCTTACTTTCAAAAAAGTAGTCGCATTTATCCGCAGCCAGAGCCTGGCGCAGTTTTTCTTCCTGGACCCTTAGCCCGCCTGTGAATTCGGTCAACTTGATATAGAGCCCCTCCTTATCGGACGGGACATTTTTCAGCACGAAGGCACACAGAGGCACGGTGGCGGCATCAAAGGCTGAATACTCCAGCTGCACCAGGGTCGTGACCGCCTTCTCCCTTACTATGAAGCGACGCAGCTTTTCATAGCTCTTGATAAACATCCAGACATAGGGTGTCATCAGGGCTGAATATCCCTCCGGGTGACAGAAGAGGAAATTTCTGAAGATGTAAACGCTGAATAGATCACGCCTGTAGTCATAGTAGTTTTTGTGGACATAAGCTTTCAGCTTGCCGGTAAACCTGTTCATATAGGGTGGGTTGGTGCAGACCACCTTATATTTGTCAGACAGGAGAATTGCCTGCCGGGCCAGCCTTTTCAGCAAGGGCCGGGTCTGGCTGAGCCAGGCTGCATTTTCCGGAAGGAGAGAGTCGACCTGTGCTGCTGCTTTATCCAGCAAGCAGATGAAACCTTCGTAGTCACGGTCCTCCACTTGCAGGAGAGAGCCGATTTCTCCGGCATCACGAAAGGCATCCAGCAGATAGTCAGCTGTTTCAGCCAGCTTCGGTTCGATCGCCTGCAAAGAAGCAGGTCCGGATGAATCCACGGCTTTGCTTTCCTCCAGCACGAAAACCTGGACTTCGATCCCGCTGTCGAAAAAATCAGGATCATAGCTGCGGGCTTTCATAGTGATAGCGAAATTCGCCAGATTTACTACGCGCTCGTCTATATCAATGCCGTGCAAATTGTGTCGCACAATTTCTCGCGCCGCCTCAGCCTCGCTGTAGCCACATTCCCGGTAAAGGTCTAGCAGAAGGTCAAAGGCGTAGAGGAGGATATGGCCGCTGCCCACACAGGGATCGAGGACAGTCAGCTCCTGAGGCGTGATCTGTGCAGGCCTGTGACCTTGGTGTACACCGGATCTTGGGCCTTTAGGCTCAACATAGAACTCCAGTTTTTTGCGCAGGGGGCTGTCCGGCTTGCCTTCCAGCCAATAGCGCCCCAAAGAATTGTCCAGCAAATAGCGCACGATCCAGTCGGGAGTGAAAACCTGGGTAGCGACCGGAATATCCGCTTTTTCAATCTGCTTCACATTGAGACTGATAATCTCATCGCGGCGGTCTGCCGTGTAATACTGATAAAACCAGCCGATTATCTCCACCTGGCCTCCCCGACGCAGATCGAAATACGCCTCCGGAATATCCAGTAGCAAACGCCGGACCGGGCCGTCCTCATCCTCATAAAAAAGGCTTAGTAAGAGTTCGAGATAATCCGGGATTCCGGCAAAAATCGAGGGGAATAATTTCGCCAGCTTTTGGCATTTTTTTATAAAAAGAAAGGTAAAGAGCTCATCGCTGTTTTCATCCTGCTCCGGCAGGCTTAGAGCTTCGCCCGAGTCGACTGCCGAGAGAGAGAACTCGTCTCCGGGCAAAAAGGCATTAACTTCCAGAAAACGCAGGGCGACCAGGCAGGAGAAACAACGATAGGCTGCATCGGATAAAACTCGCTCATAAGCAGCAAGGTAATCACCGTCAGCAAGCTCCTGCAAACGAATGGCGGCAATCAGTTCACTGCGCAGACGACCCTTGCGCCCGCCTTCTCCCGTCCCGCTGATACCGGAGGGCCTGATGCCTAATTCAGAGGCCTTTTGCTTAATGTCAGCGCTTATTCGGCGCTGCGCCTGCAGCGCGAATTCTTTAACAGCTTTTATAAGCATGGACCTCCCACTTCCTCAAAATCACTCACACAGATAGATGGCAGCTTCATAAGGCAGGAGCCTACGACGTCCTGCCCCTTCTTTTTCTGCCAGCTTCATATCAGTATAAAGCAGTTTGTCTCCGGGAGAGGCCTGAGAGCGAAGATGACTTAAGTCGCTCAGGTTGAATTCAACCAGGATTTTCTCATCCTGCCATTGGCGGAAATAAGCAAAATAATTGTGGCTTTTTTCTTTAACAAAAGATATGCTGCCACGGCGGAGGGCGGTGTATTGTTTGCGCAGGGCCATCAGTCGGCGAAAGTCCGCAAGCACGGAATTGGAATCTTCTTCCTGGGCCGCAACGCTCCAGCCCTGATCCTGTTCGGGACGGGGTAACCAGGCTTCAACTGTGCTGAAGCCGTTCCCGGATGTTTCGTCCCAGTTCATCGGCACTCGTACATGGTCTCTGCTGCCTGCCAAAATCGTCGCCCAAGCAGAAGCTTCACCTAGTTCTACGCTTAACTCTGCAAAGTAATTTATGGCTTCAACGTCCCGTACATCATCTATTGAGGAGAACTTCTGATTAACTTCTCCCAGCTCCTGTCCCTGGTAAACGAAAGGCGTACCTTTCATGGTCAAAAGCCAGGCCATCATCATTTTGGCCAGCCGGCGGCGATGCCTGGGATCCGGATTTATCTTTGATATCATGCGCGGATTATCGTGATTTTCCCAGAAAACGGACATCCAGTCGTTATCGCTCAGGCGGGTATGATACTTAATATAGTATTTTTTCAGATAATTGAGATCGTAGAGATAATCATCATACCTCCATTTGCCCGGTGGCTCCAGCTGGTCAAAGTTGAAAACCAGATCTAGCTCCTTCCTGTCTTCACCACTCAAAAGCCGGCCCATTTCCAGGCCGATACCGGGTGTTTCACCCACGGAGAAGGCATCATAGAGGTCGAAGGCCTCCCGCCTCAGGTCTCTGAGGTATTTGTTGAGATTAGGGCCGTAATAATAATTTTCGATACCGCCGTAAGTAATAAGGTCACGGATGGTGTCGTCGCCATCAGGCAGCCCCTCGCGTTTAGAAATGTAATTGATCACATCAAGGCGGAAGCCGTCCACGCCCTTGTCCAGCCACCAGCGCACCATCTCCGCAATATCCTGCCGCACGGGCTCGTGATCCCAGTTGAGATCCGGTTGTTTCTCTGAGAAAAGATGCAGGGTGTAGACGTCCTGGTCAGGATAATACCGCCAGGCAGGACCGCTGAAAAAGGAGACCCAGTTATTAGGCAGGCCGTCCGCTCCGGGACGGAAAAAGTAATAGGACCGGTAGGGGCTTTCGGGGTCGGCTAAAGCCGCCTGAAACCAGGCGTGCTCATCAGAGGTGTGGTTAACAACCAGGTCCATGATCAGGCGCATACCCCGGTCGTGCACTTCTTCCAGCAGGAGGTCAAAATCTTCCATGGTCCCCATCTCGTCCATGATTGCCTTGTAATCCCGGATGTCATAACCGTTGTCATCGTTGGGGGAATCGTAGATAGGCGAAAGCCAAAGGGCATCAACGCCGAGACTTTGCAGGTAGTCAAGCCGAGAGCGGATACCGTTGATATCGCCGATACCATCGCCGTTGCTGTCGGCAAAGGAGCGTGGATAAATCTGGTAGAAGACGGCTTCCTTCCACCAGGGCCAGGAAGGATTGGGATTGCCTTCGCTCGGTCTGTCCTTTTCCAGATTCAGTAGCCAGTAAAAAGACTCCCAGAAAGCGTCATCCAGGTGGTCGCGAGTAAGTTTTTTCACCGTGCTGATTCGCAGGTTGGACACCAGGGGATTGGTGATCATCCGGTTGGAACGGTCCAGCTGCAATAATATTTTATCGATCACATCCCTGCCTATGGGTGTGGCATAAACATCCTTGACCCTGCTCTTGTCGTTGATCATAAAAAAACCTCCGTGTTTTGGCCGCCGGCAGGCTTAGTCCGCCCGATCTGCCAGAATGGCTTCCTCCGCCGCCTTGTTGTCACGCAAAATCTCCGCATAGAATTTTTCATCTATTTTATAAAAGAAAAAGACTACTATAAATGCTATCACGACAAAGATCGCCGGATAGACCAGCATGCTGCTTTTCAAAACCAGACTGCCCCGTGCAGTCACATCGGACGCCAGCTCTGCCTCCTTGATGCCGCTGCGGATTACGGTAAAGCCGATCAGGCCGGTTGCGATCGCGTTGGACACCTTGTAGATCAGGGGCTGGAGCGAGAAGGTCACGCTTTCATTGCGCTTGCCGAATTTCCACTGGCCGTATTCGACACTGTCAGCGATAAACATCAACATCAGGACCTGGATGAAAGCCTGGCCTACGAAAATGAAAATACCAGCAATACCCACGTAGATAATATTGGGCGGGGAAAAATAAAAGGCTGCGTAACCTATAAGCACTAGGGCAATAGCCAGGGTGAAGACGCTGCGGCGCTTCATCCTTTTAGAAACCAGGGGGAAAAAAGCCAGACCCAGGATCTGGGATACGCCCAGAATCAGGGCAAAGACAGAGTACATGTTTTCATCGCCAAAGATGTATTTGAAATAGTAAATACCCAGGCCGGTAGTCGCAGTATAACCGCTCATGAAGAAAAGCATGGCAAAAGTAACGATCAGAAGCTGGTCGTTTTTGAAAATGATCTTGAACAGCTCCAGGAAGCCGGTCTTTTTATCTTCAGCCTTAAGCGGGATTCTTTCTTCTTTGATTACGGCGAGAGAGATGAACTGGAAAACCAGCATCAGGCCTGCTGTAATCACTGCCAGGAGCAGCCAGCCGCTCTTCAGGCTGCCGGTGATGCCGGCCAGGAAGTTGGTAAGCGGGAGCAGAGAGACAATAAAGGCGAACATACCCAGGCTGGCACAAATCCGAGCCACCGAGCCGATTTTCTCCCTCTCCTTCTGATCGCGGGAAAGGGAGGGAATCATGGACCAGTAAGCTATATCATTGGCTGTGTAGGAAACCTCCCAGGCCAGATAAAGCAGGGTGAAGACCAGCAAATAGGGAAAACCGCTTAGACCTGTATCGATAAACATCAGCACATGGGCGACCGCCCAAGCAAGGGCCCCGCCGAAGATCCAGGGTTTGAACTTGCCCCAGCGGGTCTGTGTGCTATCGACCAGAGTTCCCATAAAGGGGTCGTTGACACCGTCGAAGATACGCATGAAAACCATAATCACTGTCAAGCTGGCCAGGGTTTCAGTGGACACGCGCAAGACATCGGTGACGTAGAACATGAGATAGAGGCTGACCATGGCAGCCACCATGTCGCGGCCTATAGTTCCAATACCGTAGCCGATGCGGTTGCGCAGGGCAGAGTATTCTTTCATAAACAAGCCTCCGTCATATGAGATAGTGATCTTTTTGTACTAATCAGTCAGCAGTTTGCTCCGCCTTGAGCCAACGCTCCTGCTTTTGCTTTTCCAATTCCCCGGCGCTGATAGTGGGCGGAGGTGCCGGGCGCTGAGGCGCATCGTAATAGCAAAGGCCCCGGTAGTCACAGTAGCCGCAGGGTGAACCTCCGTCATTATCCGACCGCTGGACCGGTGTGGCGGGAAAATACCCCTGTCTGATAGACCGTATGCTCTCTTTGGCAATTGCAATGGCAAAATCGCTGTCTTTTTCCAACTCTTCAGGCTTTTGCCCTTCTATCTTCCCGGTCAGATTCCGCAGATATTCATCTTCAGCCAGATAAAGGTGTGACAGGCGATTCTTGTTGCTCTCCGCCCTGTTCTTAAAAAAGAGCAAGAGTGATGCGTCCACCTGCATCTGCGGATTCGCATGCTGCCAGACTTTGCGGTAAATCGGCAGTTGAATATCCGTACCGTCAACCAGTCCGACCTGGCTCTTCTTGTTCGATCGTTCGCTGCGTTTGAAATCATATAGCCTGTATTTCTCTGCCCCGGCATCCACATCAACACGGTCGATCAGGCCACGCAGTACGACTGCCTGGCCATCTACATCCAGGACATAGGGGTTGGGATCATCAGTTTGGGGGAACTGCCATTCCAGAGCATGAGGGTAAAAGGGGACTGTGTCTCCTGAAGGCTCAGCCGTTGTGAGCAGCAAAGTTGCCGCAGCATGTTGGAGCAGACGTTCTCCGATCATGCCGGATACTTCCGGACGTCCATAAACATAAAAGCCGGGCTCCTCCAGGATCTGTGGATAATAATTCCTCAGATAGCCAGCGGCAATCTGCTGATGCCACTCTTTCACAACCCGGCTGCGATCAGCTGGTGGCACCGCCTGTAGCCGACCTTGCAGATCAAGCAGAGCCAGTTCCAGCAAACGGTGAACGAAGGAGCCCTGCTCCCGTGGATTATCTTCGGCTATATCGCGTTCACGCAGATTCAGGCCGTAATCGACAAAGTATTGGAAAGGACAAGCATTGTAGCGCTGGAGGGCTGAAATGCTGATTGACCCCGGCTGCAGGATCCTGTAGCTCCGGTCAGTGAGAATGAACTTGCCCGGTTCCAGAATAAAGTTGCTTGTCAGGCTATCCCCGGTCTGCGGAATCTCGCCCCTTTTCTCAATGGCGCGTATAGCGTTGCGCCAGAGACTGTGGCTATATTTCTCCCTGCTGAACATCAGGCCACGTCTGGCGTATTTAAAAATATTCCAGCGGGCATCCGGCTTTGTATCTGTTTCAAGCAGGACTGTTTCCGTGCTTTCAGCGCTGATCCATGACTGCAGCTGAAGGGAATGCTTGTCTTTAGATTTTGTCGCTGCGGAAATACGCAGACTCTCCGGCTGGCTTTCCAGACGATAATTGATCAGGGCCTGGGTCACTGCCAGATTATCCAGGCGATGAGGCAAGCCGGCTCCGGTATGTTGAGACAACCATGCGCGTTCATCATCCCGCAGAAACCCTTCACCCGGTCCCGAGATGGGGAAATGATCGGCATCGGCACCCACTATATAGAGGACCTTAGCGGGATAGTCAACGATCTGGGCTACTGAACCCACGCGGACACGATCAATACCCACAGGAATGGAGGATTGGGACAAACCTTCCAGGCCGGCCATAAACATTTGCGCGAAGTGCTTTTGTGACATTCTCTCATCCTGCAAAACCAGGCCGGCTTCAGCTGACAAATCAACCAGAGCATTCCAAGCTGCAACCAGATTCAAAGCTTCCTGTTCATGATTTGACTGCAGGAGAATTTGCTTTTCCGCCTCCACTCTGGCCTGAAAAGTATCCCCGCTAAAAATCGAAGTCCGATTTCCGAGAAGGCTCTCACTCAGATAATCCAGCTTGCCCCGCGCTGTCCTCACTTGCCGCATACCGGTACCGAAAGCAAAGATCTCACGCAGATGGCCACAGACTTTTCTTACCCCTTCTGAAATTTCCCTGTCATCGGACAGTTCTTCGTAGTAGGAGAGCTGCCTGTCTTCTTTCTCACAGAATCGTTTCAGGCCACCGGCATTATTAATGCCTGAAGAAAGGCAGACGTTTTCGAAAGCATCAATTTGAGATTCACTCAGACCGGTCAGACCACAGCGAAGGTATTGCATGGCGTCGGCGAAGCTGAAGTTATCCACTGATAGTTTGAGAATCTGCGCTAAAGCACGCAAACATGAAGATTGCGTCAGTTTGCGGCCGCTGTCTATATAGGAGGCGATACCGTATTCATTAAAGGCGGCATCAAGCTCAAGTGTAGTAATATCCGTTTCACACAGGCCTACAGCAATATCCCGGCGCCGGTATTTTTTACTAAAAAGTAATTCGCGAATCTCACCGGCCAGGTAGTTTACTTCATCGTTAAGACTGTCCGCCAAAACAACCTTGATCTGAGCTGTTTTTGCTTCCGGACAGGTCAAGCGCCTGAAATTAGCCTCCGGGTAGGCTTTTTTGAGCTCAATCAGGCTCCTTCTGCCGATATCAAAAGGAAGTGCCCTGCTAGCCGGTTCGTCCGCCAGAACGAAAAAGGTCATGGCCCGCACTCGCCCGGAAAGCGCTTCCAGTACTCGTTGTTCCTGGACTGTCAGCAAACGTTCGCTGCCAAAACCATAGACGAAGATATCCGTGGTTGCCAGAAAATCAAGGCGGGGATATTTTACCGGGTCTTCAATGACCCTGCAGGCGCGGTCTAAATTGCTGTCGCGGTCTACCAGACCCATTTGGTCAAAGGCACCCTCCAGCAAGTCCTTCAGGCTGGCAAAATCCGCCAGTTTATCCTGGGTTATCTCGCGAACTGAAGACTCCTCGGCAAGAGCTGCGCTGCGCAAATCTTCCGCTGAAATATCATAGCGGTAGAAATCGCCCATGACCTCCGCCATCTCTGCGGCGAAAGCGGGTCGCTCGGCCAGACTTTGAAATCTGCGGAAGATTCCTTCATTTTTGATCAGCAAGCGTTGAATCAGCATGGCCTTGCCCGGGCGCGAAAGAGTTCCGGCTTCCGCCCCTCCGGCTTCGGAGAAAATGCGCTGGGCTAAACGGCTGAAGGACAGGACCTCAGACATCATCAGACCGTCGGCGCCCGGCTCTTCCAGGTAAGCGCGCTCCAGATCAGCCTTTTGTCGCTCGGGCACGAGCAGGAAGGCCCGGTTATCCGGCCAGTCGCCACTGTGACTGATCATTTCCGCAAAAAGCTTATCCCGGAGGACAGAGGCCTGTTCAGCGAAATATACATCGATCTTCGTTTTTTTCAAAAGCACAAAACCGCCTTCTTCGAACACTAAGCTGCCTGGTATGCGAAGTTCCAAAAAATGGACAAATTGGATCCCTTCTTCAAAATTGATATACTTAGTCATAATCTACCATAAATTGAGGAGAAATCAGGGAGATCAATATGCAATATTCGCTCGGTATAGACTTAGGCGGGAGTCATATAGCTGCCGCAATTGTTGATGAAGAAGGCCGGCTTCTTTATAAAAAAACCTGCCAGACTGATGTCAGCGGAGGCGTGAAGGGCGTGGCCAAAGATATTGGACACCTGGGCCAGTCTATTTTGAAGGAACTGGAGCATAAAAAAGGTGGCCGGGTTCAACATCTGGGTGTCGGCGTCCCAGGTCCCGTCCATCCTCAAACACACTATGTTATCAGTGCTCCTAATCTCGGTTGGGAAGATGTAGATCTTTTTTCTGAATTATTGCCCTATTTCCCGGATCAGGAAATTCTTATAGTAAACGACGCCAGCTGTGCGACGTGGGCTGAGTACAAATTCGGAGCTTTACAGGATTACCCCAACAGCATGATGCTCACACTGGGGACCGGTCTGGGCGGTGGCTTTATCTATCGGGGCGAGACTTTTGATGGCGGAAACAACTATGGCTTTGAGCCCGGGCACACTATCCTGGTAGCTGATGGCGAATTGTGTCCTTGCGGTCGCCACGGCTGTCTGGAGGCTTATGTGTCGATTAAGGCGCTGCGTCGTGAAGCAGACAAAGCCTTGAAGCGGTACCCCGACTCCATGCTTTTGAAAGATAAGTCACTGGATCCGACCATGCCTTATACCATCCGTGAATTGTTTGCAGCAGCCGGAGAGGGAGATTATGCAGCTAAATATTCTGTCGATCTTTACGTGCACTATCTCGCTATCGGCATTGCTTCCTTTATTGTAATTCTGCAACCGGAAATCATTGCCCTGGGCGGCGGTATCAGCCATCAGGACGAAAGCTTCTATAACCGACTCCGGGAAGCTGTGGCAGACCATCTGCTAGCGGGGGCCCGTCAGCCAGTGCCCCGAATCATTCCGGCAAAACTGGGCAATGATGCCGGTATAGTCGGAGCAGCAATAAGCAGATGAAGAAGTTTGCCCCCTGGCAGCAGGTTCTAACGGCTTTTTACTCCGGTCAGGCCGCTTCGACCCTGGGCACAGGACTGGTTCAGT